>Ga0209691_1001592_pt1 | contig 13130 bp, 10 predicted proteins | sample YNPMSBMetaG_FD_187120 | JGI IMG/M metagenome (GOLD analysis project Ga0209691, IMG submission 187120) | Anoxygenic and chlorotrophic microbial mat microbial communities from Yellowstone National Park, USA - YNP MS-B MetaG (SPAdes) (version 2) ... | reverse complement strand
TTTATGTGTCAGAGAGAGGCAGAGGACTTTTCGCTAACTCACGAACTTATAAGTTCAAGATCAAAAACAAGTTCCTCTGCCTCTTTATATCTTGATAATTTTTAAGTGAACTTTTTAATGCTCTCTTTGTTATATTTTAAAAAATTTAAAATTTAAATATATTTAAATTTTAACATACAAGATTAAAATTTGATTCCTCTAAAGTAAGATTCGTTAGTTCAAAAAATGTTCCTGAAATCTATGCATAAACTTTTATCCCTTTTAATATTTTCTTTTACTCTCGTAAGTTTTTCTATAAGTTTTTTTTGCAGATAAAATAAAAACAAATCAAAATTCCCTTATTTAAAATCCCCCATATCCCCCTTTATCAAAGGGGGAAGAAAATAAAGGGGGATTTAGTATTTTGAATAATTGAAATATTTTTAGGGACATAATTTTGATCTATCCAGATTATTTTCGGGGACAAAAGTTTTTGGCTAATGCATTGTCTAATGCAAATATTTAAAATAATGTAAAATAATAAATATTATGAAATTTTTTAAGTTTGAGAAAAAAAAGTAAAAGAATTTTTGATAAATCTAACACACGAGTCCATGAATGCTCCATCCAGAGTTGCTTCATCTGTGGCGGTAGGAATTTTTTTCGGTCTTTCCCCGTTCTGGGGGTTCCATCTGGTTCTTGCTTTAATAGCGGCTTCTTTTTTAAAACTAAATAGAATAATATCCGCAATTTCAACACATATAAGTTCTCCTCCATTGATTCCCTTTATTGTTTACTCAAGCGTAAAATTGGGAGATATTCTTACATCAAAAATTTTTCATCTAGATATTTTTATTAAATCTAATAGCATAATTAAATATGTTTCCGATAGTATCTTAAAATATATAGTAGGAAGTTTTTTTCTTGCTTTTATTTGCGCTTTATTTGCTTGGATATTATCTTATTTTTTAGCATTTATTTTAATGATGAAAAAAAGGATAGAATAAATGTTTGATAATTTATTTAATGATAAAAAACGAACTACAAACAATTTATATTATCTTATAATTTTTATCTTACTTTCTGCTTTCTTTTTGTTTCTTTTAGAAAAAGCAAGATTTAGAAACGATGAACTTCAACATATCCATACTTCTTTTCTGGCTTCGCAGGGAAAAATACCATACAAAGATTATTTTGATAATCATACTCCGCTTTATCAACTATTAACTGGTTTTGAGATAAAACTATTTAATCTAAAACCTTCACCTGATTTTGCAATAAAAATACGAAGATTATCATTTCCTTTAACAGTAATACTTTCAATAATACTTGCTCTGATAGTTAAAAAATTTTTTTACGAAGACAAAGAAAAATCACTTGCAATCGCATCACTTGTAATTTCTCTTATCCCTTTCGTTGCTGTCCAGGCTCGTCCTGAACCTATGTGGGGAGCGTTATTTTTCCTTTCCATTTATCTTTTTTCTTTCAGTCATCCAACAATTAAAAGATTTTTCTTAATAGGATTATTAAATGGAATAAATGTTTGTGTTTCATTAAAGACGCTTGTATTTATAGTTTTACCACAATTATTAACATTCCCAATACTTTCTGTTTTTTATCGAACGGGTTCTATATTTATGTACACCTTAGCTTTTATTATTGGTTTTCTTATCTTTCCTTTTATTTTTTTGATTTATTTTAATCATCTTGGATCTTTAAATGAATTCTTGAATTTTGGCATTTTTTATAGTATTTCTGCCGGTGGGGAAAAGGTTAATACAATACTAATAACAACCACTATAATTACTGCTTTTCTAATTGTTTATTTTTTTATAAAGCATTTTAAGGAAAAGTTGTCTTCCAATTCTGCTTTATTTTTTAGTATTTTTATCTTTTCAGCAATTATTTTTGGATTTTATCCGGTTAAAGAATCTCAAACGAGATTTCCTTTTTTAGTAACATTTTACTTGTTGCTATCTGTGTTAATTGTTTCAATAATATGGAAGTTTTTAAAAAATGAATGGTTGAGAAAAATTATTTTACTTTTTATAATTTTATCAATACTTTCTGTTAGAATAATTAAAGAACGCCTTTTTAAAAATAATAATGAAGATTATTATAATGAACTTAAAATTTTAATGACTCTACAGTTTCCAGGCAAAGGGACTGTAATGGATGCTAAGGGTGAAAGTATTTTCTGGGAAAGACCTTTTTATTATGCACTTGAAACTTTTGCAATAAAAGGAATAAATTCAGGAATTATAAAAGATACTATTGCTGAAAGTTTATCTCAAAAATCTACTCCTGTTGTTTATAATAAATATTTTTTCAGATTTTCCAAGAAAGATTTGGATTTTTTTAATGAGAATTATTTGCCGCTATGCAAAACACCATCTATTATGGTTTTGGGAAAGAAGATAAATACTAAAAATTTTGATTTAGAAATTCCATTGGATTATCAATTGATATGTTATGGTGGAAAACCTGCTATCGGAGTGTTGGATAGCAGAACATATAGAGTAGAAAGGATTTTCCTATCTAAGGGTAAGCACAGTTTTATAACTGCAAATAAATGTAAGGAGATTTTAATTGTTTGGTCAGGTGCTCTTAAAACTAACGCAATGCCCTGTGGCTATGAGAAGATAAAATGAAATTAACGAATAAAGATAGAATCCTTATACTTGCTCCTCACCCGGATGATGAAGTTCTTTCTTCTTTTAAAATTATAAAAGAAGCCATTTCAGTTGGTGCAAAAATAAAAGTTATATTTTTTACTAACGGGGAAAGGAATCATCTTGCGCATATAATAAGTAAAAAGAAAATTTTTATAACAGAGGCGGATAAGAAAAATTATGGTTTAGAAAGACAGGTTGAAGCCAAAGCGGTAATGAATCGTCTTGGAATAACTGATTGTGAGTTTTGGAATTATCCTGATTCAAAACTTACTCAGTTACTTGATGAAGGAGATATTTTTAGAAATTTTAATAATCTTTTAATTGAATTTTCTCCTACTTTTATAATCTCACCATCATTAGATGATATACATCCCGACCATAGCGCAGTATCATGTATAACTCAAATAAGTATTGCTAATATTTCTGATGAACTTAAACCAAAAATACTTTATTATACAATACACTCAAAAAACAGGTATGAACCAGAAAAATTTGATTTATTTTTTTCTCTTTCATTAGAAGAAAGAAAAGAAAAATCAGAAATTCTTTCTATTTATAAAAGTCAATCATTTAGTTTAAAAAGAGTGGCAACAAAATTTCTTTTGCATGAATTTTTTACAACTTCATCAGCAAATATTTTTGATTCAAAAATTAAACCTGTTTTTACAGGTGGTGGATATTCGTGGTTTAAAGTTGAAATGAGTGCTTCATTTTTGCCCGTCTATATTACTGCATTTTATTGTTCCAAAAACTTTTGTAAAAGAATTCGTTTTAGATTAAACTGGAAAAAAATTGAAATTAATCCTCACCCTTCTGATTTTATAAAACTTCCAGTTCCTTTAAGATTATAAAAATTTCTATTAAATGCTGGTGGTTTTTTGGTGTTACCAAATAAAAGTGTGGAGGGATTAGAGTTATTTGGAGTTAAAATTAAAACCTATCCCGGATATTTTGACGATAGCGGGATAGTTAAGCCTATGGGTGAAAATAAGAATAAAAAAATAAAAGTTTGTGTTGTAATTCCTTGTTATAATATTTCGAATCTATGTGGTCCTGTGGTTTTTAGCGCTTTTAATTTTGCAGATTATGTTATAGTTGTAGATGATGGTTCTACGGATAATACGGGAGAGAAATTAGAAAGTATCGCTTCATCTTTAAAAAATGTTAAAGTGATAAAATTCCCTAAAAATAAAGGGAAAGGCACAGCGCTTATTAAGGGTATGCGCACAGCAATTGAAGAGACTGATTGTGATCTTATTCTTTCTATGGATGGAGATGGGCAACATCGTAGCGAAGATATTCCTTCATTTTTAAAAGCCTTTGAAGAAGGAGGGGAATTTATAATAGGATATAGAAGTTTTTCTGGAGAGATTCCTTTTCGCAGCTGGTTAGGTAATAATATAATAAATTTTTTTGTTCGCCTTTTGCTTAATAAAGGTTTGATAGATTCTCAGTCTGGATTTAGAGGATTTTCAAGAGATTGCGCTAAGTCCATTTTAAAATCTCCATATGTGAGAGAAGGCAGATATGAGACCGAGATTGATATACTTGTAGAAGCTATTAAAGGGGGCTGGAGATTGTCTCAGGTAGAAATTCCAACCATTTATATAGATAAAAATAAAAAATCAAGTTTTAAACCGATAAAAGATTCCATAAGGATAATTTTTGCCCTTTTAAGAGATATTATAATAGTTTTTATACGAGGAAAGTTTAGATTAAAATATTAAAAAATGCAAAATGTTTAATAATAGATAATACTTTTTTATCCATTAAAAAAACAGCACATTTTGCAAGATATATTTCCATTTTTTTGCCTGCAGTATTACCTTGTCTAGAAAAATATTTTGTTTTAAAAATAATATAATAAGTTATATGGCATTATTTTTTAACAAGTTGGTACCAGACATTATAAGGCAAAAGGTGAAATCAACCGCTTCTGTTTTGTCTGATAATGACAGGTTCGTTATTGAGATATGTTCCGTTAGCGTTGAAAAATGCTTAAATATTTTAGGAAGTTCTAAAGATGGACTTAGTGATGAATATGTTATAAAATATCGCGAAAAATTTGGGGTTAATGAACTTATCAAAAAAGAGAAAAAAAATTTTCTTTTTGAATTATTTGATCGATTTAAAAATCCGCTGGTTGTTCAACTTCTTGTTATAGGACTTATATCCCTATGGATGGGAGATTTATACTCGGCGATTGTAGTTGGGAATATGTTATTTCTGAGCGTAATACTTTCATATATACAGGAAACACGCTCAAGCCGAGCAGTTGAAAAACTGCAAAAAATGGTAGAATCGAAAACGCTTGTTATTCGTAATGGTAAAGAAATTGAAATTCCAACAGTTGAACTAGTTCGCGGTGATATAGTGGTTTTAAATGCTGGATCTATTATCCCTGCTGATGTTCGTTTGATTTTCTGCAAGGATTTCTTCGTAAATCAATCTACTTTGACTGGTGAATCAATGCCAATAGAAAAGTCTGTTGAGTTTGATCCCAAAAGTAATAATGGTGTTTTAGAACTTCCCAATGCTTGTTTTCAGGGAAGTTATGTGGTAAGCGGTACTGCAAAAGCGGTTGTGGTTAATATCGGCGAAAATACTTATCTTGGTTCAATATCAGCCAAGATATCAAGAGAAAAAAATCAAACAAGTTTTGATAAGGGAATAAGTCAATTTACCTGGTTAATGATTCGTTTTATGCTTGTTATGGCCAGTCTCGTTTTTTTAATAGTTGGACTTACCAAAGGAAACTGGCTTGAGGCTCTAGTTTTTGCTATGTCGGTAGCGGTGGGGCTTACACCTGAGATGCTTCCAATGATTTTGACTGTAAATCTTTCAAAAGGTGCTATAACAATGTCTAAAAAAAAGGTTATAGTCAAAAGATTGAGTTCTATACAGAATTTTGGAGCGATAGATATTCTATGCACAGATAAAACCGGAACAATAACTCAGGATAGAGTGGTCCTTGAAAAGTTTGTTGATGTAACAAATAGGCCAAGCGAAGATGTTTTGAGATACGCTTATATAAACAGTTATTATCAGACCGGACTTCGCAATCTATTAGACCGTGCCATTTTATCTCATACGGAATTAAATGTCGAAAAGGCGGTTAGAAAAGTTGACGAGATCCCTTTTGATTTTGAAAGAAAACGTATGTCTGTTATAGTGGAGTATGAGGACTCTAATGTAATGATAACCAAAGGTTCTGTTGAAGATGTATATAGCGCCTGCGGGTATTATCAATTAGACGATGAGATTTTGCCGCTTATAGATGTTATTAAGCGAGATCTTATGGAAGAGTATGAACGGTTATCTAAAAATGGATATCGCGTCATAGCCGTAGCTTATAAGGAATTTCCTAAAGAAAAGACGACATTTAGTTCTAAAGACGAGCAGAATATGATACTGCTTGGTTATTTGGCTTTTTTTGATCCGCCAAAAGATTCAGCTCCTAAGGCTCTTGCCGGATTGAAACAAATGGGCGTGAATATAAAGATTTTAACGGGAGACAATGAACTTGTTACTCAAAAAATCTGCAGTGAGGTAGGGATTGAATCAATTGGAATTATAACTGGAAAAGAACTTTTGCAAATGAATGAAAAAGATTTTGCTGATGCTGTAGAAAAATACACAATCTTTGCCAGATTAACACCATCACAAAAAGAACAAATCATCTTAGCGCTTCAAAAAAATGGACATGTGGTTGGCTATATGGGTGATGGGATAAACGATGCTCCCGCTTTAAGTACGGCGGATGTTGGAATCTCGGTGGATACTGCTGTTGATATAGCTAAAGAATCAGCGGATATAGTGCTTCTTGAAAAAAGTCTTTCGGTCCTTGAAGATGGAATTATTGAAGGAAGAAAAGTTTTTGCAAATATTATAAAGTACATAAAAATGGGGGCAAGTTCTAATTTTGGGAATATGTTTAGCGTGGTTGGAGGAAGCTATTTTCTTCCATTTCTTCCTATGCTTCCGATACAGATTCTTATTAACAACCTACTCTATGACATCTCGCAGATAGGTATTCCTTTTGACAATGTAGATGAAGAATATCTTAAAAAGCCAAGGAAGTGGAATATTGATAACATAAAAAAATTTATGCTTTACATAGGACCCATAAGTTCTATATTTGATTATGCAACTTTTTTTCTGATGCTGTATTTCTTTGGATGCATAGAATTTAAAGAAGGAGTTGCTAACGCTCCTTATCTGGAAAGACTTTTCCATAGTGGCTGGTTTATTGAATCGCTTCTTACTCAAAGTTTTATAGTTTATATAATAAGAACAAAAAAGATCCCATTTCTCGAAAGCAAACCAGGTCTTCCAATGGTTTTTAGCACTTTAGTAGCAGTTATGATTGGGATATTCCTGCCATACTCAAATTTTGCTGATAAAATAGGTTTTGTTCCGCTGCCAGCTATTTACTGGTTATGGATAGCAGGATTTTTGCTATCTTATGCTTTAATAACTCATAAAATTAATGTTTGGTTTTATTCAAGATTTGGAGAGGAGTAAAAACTATGAAAAGTATATTAACTGCATTACAAGCAGGAAGGCTTATTGAAATTTCTGAAACTGATAAGGAAAAAGCATTAAGATATATGGCAAGTATTATTGAAGCTATACCGGAAATTTCATCTAGGGTAGATGTTGCACAAGGGGTTCTTGAACGAGAAAAAATAGCTAATACATCTATGGGACATGGTTGGGCATGTCCGCATATAAGAGTAGATGGCGATGGTGAACTTTTTTCTGTGATAGGATGGAGCCCTTCTGGAATAGATTATGGCGCTCCTGACGGCGAGAAAGTGCATCTTCTGGTTATGTATTATATACCAGAAAATCAGAAAAATTCTTATCTTAAAGAACTTTCCAGTCTTGCAAAAGCAATTCAAAATGGACAGGGAATAGAAAATATAAAGAAAGCTTCCACTATAGATGATGTTCGTAATGAACTTTTGAATTGGATTTCTTCTTCCTCGGATTCTTCTATGCCACACACAAAAGCTAGAATGATTAAACTTGAAGTTAAGCAATCACAATCAGAAAATATAAAAAATATAATACTTAAAGAAATAGAGAATATAATTCCATTTTATCTTGTAAGTTATGACAATAGCAAAGTGATAACGCTTGCTCAGGATTTAGATTTGGTCCACGCTATTGAATCATCCAATATTTCAAATATTTCAGAAAATCATGATTTACAGGTGCCAGGATATAAGATATTTATCCGCTCTAAAACCTTATATAAACCAAACCGCGCTATATACGACTGCATAGCGGTAAAACAGAAATAAAAAAAGGACAAAAGATAGGGGTATAGCAATTATAAGAAAGATTAAGGATAAAACTCCTCTATCAAGTCAAAAATAAATCTAACCATAGATAGAATTGTCTTGTCAAAATAAACCTAACCAAGATTTGCTTTCTTTTTTAATAATTTTTCAATCGTCTTTCTTTAAGTTGATGTTAAATGATATTGTTTTGCAAGTTTATCTAATAGATTCATATCAAATTCCTTTAACATTTTGACCTCCTTTATATGATTTATTAAACCAAATAAAAGAGGTATTTTCTTTAGGGATATAATTTTGATCTATCCACTTTTTGTTCATGGACAAAACTTATGATATAATGCAATGGGTTTATAAATACGAAGAAAAATTATATAATACTTAAAAAGGAGGATCTATGATGTTTTTAATTCCGCTTGTTAGCATAATTCTTTCGGCAGAGGTAAAAGAAACATATTTAACAATATATAACAATAATCTTTCTGGGGTTAATCAAGTTTATTTGGATAAATGTAGAAATGGAATTTTTGAAACAGTGATAAAAAATATGCCAAGGACGATAATTTCTGATAGCATAAATCTTAATCTTCCTAATCATCTTAGCCTTAAACTCCATAGTTATAAAAATGAAAACACTGATTATATAAACCAGGAAGTAAGCATTCTTACAAAGGATAATAGTATCATAAAAGGAATTTTATATAAAAATGATGGTGAGAGTTATACTATTAGAAATGAAAATGGTGAGTATGTAGTTGTTTTAAAAGAGTATGTTAAATACGTAAATTATGGCAAATTTGATGAGATTGATTTTAAAAATAAAATGATAAATAATGGTGTATTAAAACTTGTTTTTGATTCTAAGAAAGATGGTGATTGCGAGTTTGGAGTAAATTATATTTTAAACAATATCTCATGGAATGCATCATATGATGCCTATTTAAATGATGATGAAACAAAACTTGATATAAATGCAAGAATTGTTATAACAAACAATACAGGATATAATTTTAAAAATGCTCGTGTTTTACTTGTTGCTGGTGATATCAATAGGGTCTTGGAAAATATTTCAACATTTAAGACGATGAGTAAAGCAATGATGGCTTCTTCTTTTGAAGATTCGGCATCTGAAGAAATAAAACCATCACAGATCTCAGAGTTTTATTCCTATAATCTTCCTTTTAAAAACATAACTATAAATGATGGCGAAACACTTTCTCTTGATATGTTTTCAAGAAAAGGAATAAAGTTTAAAAAACTTTATATTTATAAAGGGCAGCAAGATATGTGGTATTTTTATGATAATTTGAAGAGTTATAGATATGATAAAAACCTTACCGCTAATTTAATATTTGAAAATAACAAAGAAAATTCCATGGATATGCCACTTCCAGCTGGAAATGTAAGGATTTATAAGAAAAATGGTAATTTTATAAGCATGGTTGGTGAGGATAAGATAAAGCATACTGCTGCAAACTCAAAAATTGAACTTACACTTGGAAGAGCGTTTGATTTAAGTGGTAAAAGAGTTATTTTGGATCATAAAAAAGTAAGAACAAATGTTTATCGTGATACAATTGAAATAACTCTTAAAAATGAGAAAAATGAAGATATAAATGTAAAGGTTAAAGAGTATTTATGGGGAAATTGGAGTATTGTTGAAGCTTCTCATAAATATACAAAAGTTGATGCAAATAATATAGAATTTGATATAAAAGTTCCAAAAAAATCATCAACTACTATAAAATATATTGCTGAGTATGATTTAAATCAGTAATTTTTTGATGGGAAACTATAAAGTAAATATAATAAATGATATAGAAATTGAGGTCTCAGCATTAAGTATATTTGATCTCTTAAATACTTTGATATCTTCTTTTAATTCAATTTTAATAGAAGGCGAACGTTTTAGAGATTGTGAAAAAGAACTTGAGTTTGAAAATGATTTTCCTGATTTTTTTGTGGACTTTTTTAATGAACTTATATATCTTTTTGAAACAGAGGGCTTTATTGCACATTCTGTTTGTAATTTTTCAAAAAATGGAAAGATAAAACTAAAACTTTCTGGTATGATATTTGATAATCAAAAACATAAAGTTAAGAGGGTTTTAAAATCGGCAACATATCATAATCTTGAGTTTAGAAATGACAATGGTTATTATGTTAAAATGATAGTTGATATATGAGTTTTACCTGGATTGTTGAAAAAAGAGAGCATTCAAAATTTCCTTATCGAATAACTATAAAAGGTGATAATACAGAGGAACTTAAACTTTTATCTCAGGATAGATGGCCAGGAACAAGAGGAAGTGTTTTTTGTATTCGGGATAAAGAAGATAGTAGTGATGGATTTATTGAGATTGAAAGGGTTAATATAATTTCACTCAAAAAATTTGGCAAAAAAGTTTCAGTTGTTCTTGATAGAGCAAGAGAAAAAAGATGTGATTTTTTGTTTTTAAAAAAGAGATATAAAGATAGAGATGAATACTATGAGCAGATATTTTTTAGAACTCAGAAATTGATTTCTGAAAATAGAACAAAATTTAAATTATCAACTTATCATCCTGGAAATCTAAATATTGTTATTGATATAAATGAGAGATATCCTTGGGTTTTTAGTGGTTGTAATGTTTTTAGAGAAAAACTGCCAGCGGGTGATTATGCTCTTAAAAATGAAAATTCAATAATAGCAGTTGTTGAGAGAAAAACTTTTGAAAATATGATTTCTGAGTTTGGGAATATGGAGATTCTTCATCAAAAGATTTCTGAACTTAGTGCATACAAAAATTCTGCTTTAGTAATTGAGGCAGATTATAAGGATTTTTTAAATCCAAAAAAACTTAAGTTTTACTCTCCAACTTTTACTGCAAAAGCAATAGGAGAGATTTTTGCCGTTCATAATAAAGTTTCAATTGTTTTTTGTGGGTCCAGAAAACTTGCAAATGAGTGGGTTTATAGATATTTTTATGCAATTCAATCAAATATAAACGATAAAATAGATATTCCTTTTGTAAGTGATATTCTTTTAAAGTATGAAAAAGATAATGAGAAGTTTGATTATATATCTATAAAACAAAAAATAAAAGATGCAATTAATGATATGATGTTTTTTACTTTAGATGATATTAAGAAAAAATTTCCAGAGGTTGATACCCAAACTCTAAGAAAAATTATTTCAGATTTTAAAAGAAAAAAGATTATAATATCAAAATCTAAAGGAGTGTATTTGAAAAATGAGTTATTATCGTGAAAATGAGTATAAAATAGTTATTAAAAAGGGTTATAGAGAGGGGATGAGAAGTGATGCTGTTATTTATGTAAATAAGAATCTTGAAAAATTTCTTGAGAAAGAAGCGATAAATCAAATAATAAATGTTACAACACTTCCATCAATTGTTGGTCCTGCAATTGCAATGCCTGATATACATAAAGGGTATGGTTTTCCAATTGGTGGTGTTGCAGCATTTAATGTTGATGGAGGCGTAATTTCACCTGGAGGAGTCGGCTACGACATCAATTGCCTTGCCCCTTTTACAAAAATTTTTTTGCCTTTTGGAACTTATAAAAATATTGAAGATTTTGTTGAAAAAAAGTTACCAAAAACTATTTTTTTAAATTCTGATGGGAAAATAAAGGAAACAGATGTTGTTGCATGGATGAAGAGAGAAGAAAATAATTTTATTTTTGAAATAAAAACTAAGTTTGGTTTCTCATTGAGAGTTACTTATGATCATCCAATTTTTGATGGTAAAAAGATGATTGAAGTAGCAAATCTTAAAGAAGGTGATAAGATTGTAATAAATCCTTTTACAGGCGTTGAGTATGAAGAAGTATCTAATGAGGTACTTGTTGATGAAGAAACTGTTATTCAAAAATTAAAAGAACTAAAAATCAGTTCAAAAGGAAATAGATATTCTCAAATTCTTAAATGGCTCTACAAGAAAAATTTACTTCCTTTAAGAAAAAATTCCTATCAAATCCCATATTTTATAAAGATTATGGGTATTATTTTTGGTGATGGAGCAATGAATTTTAATGGAAAGAGGAGAAAAGGAACAATAACTATTTATGGAAAAAAAGAAGATTTGTTAGATATTCAGTTTGATCTTTTAAAAATAGATGTTAATTCAAAGATATACTTGAGAAAAAGATATCATAAAATAACTACAAATTATAATAAGACCTACTCATTTTTTACTGATGAGTATGTTTTAAAGATTTCTTCTACTGCTTTTTCCCTTTTATTAAATATTCTTGGTGTACCTGTGGGGAATAAAACATCTGTTGATTTTAAGGTTCCTTTATGGATTTTAAATTCTCCACTTTGGTATAAGAGATTATTTATTGCCTCTTTTTTTGGAGCAGAACTTTCTAAACAAAAAACTTTTAACAATTATAATTTTTATCCTCCAACATTAAATATCAATAAAAATAAAAAAATTATTGAAAATGGATATAAGTTTTTAGCAGATATTAAAAAAATTCTTTTAGAATTTGGAATAAATACTACAGATATAGTAGAGGTTAAAGGACTTTCTGGGAAAAAAACTATTGGTTTAAGATTTCAAGTAAAATCTAATACTGAAAATCTTATAAATTTTTTTGCAAAAGTTGGATTTGAGTATAATAAGGAAGCAAAAAAATTTTCAAATGCTGCAGTTGCATATCTTAAGTATAAAGAAAAAATTGTATCTATAAGGAAATCAACAAGAGAAATTTTAAGGTCTCTTTATAAGAATAAGACCCCAGTATCTACTCTTTTAGCAAATTACTTAAATACAAAAGATTTTATTGATGAATCATTTATTCTTCATTCGATTTACTCTCCAAAAAGAGATAATCCAAGAATATCGTCAAATTTTCCATCATACAAAGAATTTCTTTTAAAATATCTTTTTAATGAAGAAGGGCTTATAATTGATGAAATAGATAATATTGAAAAAAAACCTTATAAAGGTTATGTTTATGATATAACAATAAAAGAAAAAGAGCATAATTTTATAGCGGATAATTTTGTTGTTTCAAACTGTGGTGTGAGGTTGTGTTCAACTGCACTTAAGAAAGAGGATATTAAAGGAAAAGAAAAAGAATTTGTAAGAGCTCTTTATGATAACGTTCCACTTGGAGTGGGATCAGAAGGAAATATTTATTTAAGTGATAGTGAATATAG
>Ga0209691_1001591_pt1 | contig 13131 bp, 13 predicted proteins | sample YNPMSBMetaG_FD_187120 | JGI IMG/M metagenome (GOLD analysis project Ga0209691, IMG submission 187120) | Anoxygenic and chlorotrophic microbial mat microbial communities from Yellowstone National Park, USA - YNP MS-B MetaG (SPAdes) (version 2) ... | reverse complement strand
CGATAATTATTGAAATGAAAACAAAAAGCGTTACTCGGATCTACCGTTTACCAGTACGTTTTTGTTAATTCTTTTGACAAGACCTTGCAGAACGTTACCAGGACCAATTTCAGTAAATTCTCCTGCACCGTCTTGTATCATATTTAGTATAGATTGTGTCCATAGAACGGGGCTTGTGAGTTGATGAATAAGATTTTGTTTGATTTCTTGGGCATCTGTAGAAGGTTTTGCAGTATAATTTTGATAGATGGGGCAAGATGGAGTTTGAAATAATGTTTTGTGAATGCCTTCCGCAAGTTCCATGCGTGCAGATTCCATTAAAGGAGAATGAAAAGCGCCGTCTACTTCTAATTTTTTAGCAATTTTAGCACCTTTTTGTTTACAAAGTTCGATAGCTTTTTCTACGCCTTCAATAGTTCCTGAAATGACTAATTGCCCTGGGGAATTATAATTTGCCGGTACAACAATAGTTTCACGTATAGAACTACAAACTTCCTCCACTATTTTATCTTCTAAACCGACAATCGCAGCCATCGTAGACGGATTTTGATTACAGGCTTTTTGCATTGCATTCGCACGAATTTGAACCAATCTAAGAGCATCTTCAAACTCAAGACAGCCATTTACCACTAATGCAGAAAACTCCCCTAATGAATGCCCCGCAACCATATGCGGTTGTAATTTCAAACATTTAGCTAAAATAACAGAGTGTAAGAAAATGGCAGGTTGGGTGATAGAGGTTTTTTTGAGGTCCTCGGCAGTTCCTTCAAACATTATTTTAGTGATTTCAAAACCTAAAATTTCATTTGCTTTATGAAATAAAACTTTTGCATTTTTATTTCTTTCATAAAGACTTTTTGCCATGCCCGGAAATTGTGAACCTTGTCCCGGAAAGATGTATGCTATCTTCATGATTTACAAAATATTATTTTGAAATTTTTTTCTTAATTCTTCAACATATCTACGAAACTCTTTGTCAGTATCATATAAATCATTGACTGTACTTATAGCATGTATCACGGTAGAATGGTCTCGCCCTCCAAAATATAATCCTATTGTTTTTAACGAAGATTTCGTCATTTCTTTTGCAAAATACATAGCAATTTGCCTTGCTTGAACGATTTCGCGTTTTCTACTTTTTTCTTTGAGAATTTCAGGTTTTAAATGAAAGTATTCTGCAACAGTCGCGGCTATGCTTTCAATTGAAAGTTCTCTATGATTATTTACAATAAAATTTCTAACAACACTTCTCGCTAAATCTAAATCTATTTCCTTTTTATTGAAAGAGCTTTGCGCTAGTAAACCAATTAAAGAACCTTCAAGGTCTCTGACATTCGTAGTAATATGGTGAGCGATGTACTCTATGATTTCATCAGGCATCTCTACGCCTTCTAAGTACATTTTGCTTTTTAGAATAGCAATTCTAGTTTCATGGTCTGGAACTTGTAAATCCGCACTAAGCCCCCAACGAAAACGAGAAAGCAACCTCGCTTCGATTCCTTTTAAATCTTTTGGTGCTACGTCGGAAGTCAATATTAATTGTTTGTCATTTTGATGTAAATGATTGAAAACCGTGAAAAATGCTTCTTGAGTTTTTTCTTTACCTGAAAGGAGTTGAATGTCATCTACAATCAAAACATCTATCAATTGATAAAAATTGATAAATTCAATGAATTGATTATTTTTTACAGAATCCACGAATTGGCTGAGAAATTTTTCACAAGGAACATAAAGAACCACTTTATTAGGATGAATTTTTTTGATTTCGTTACCGATAGCATGGGCTAAATGGGTTTTACCGAGTGCTACATTTCCATAAATAAATAAAGGATTAAAAGCACTTTTTCCAGGTTTTGCTACTACTCCTAAGCCTGCTGATCTTGCTAAACGATTACAATCCCCTTCTATGAAGGTTTCAAAGGTATAACTCGGGTTTAAATTGGACTGAATTGTTAATTTTTGAATCCCCGGTATCACGAAGGGATTAATTGCATTACTTTTTGCACCAGGAATTTGAATACTAGGATTTTGAGGCTTGATTTCACTTTTGGTTGATGGTACTTGAATCGTAGAAGCTTCGTACTCATTATTTTCCATCACAATAGAATATTTGAGCTTTGCATCAGGTCCTAAGTAAAATTTAATAGACTTTGCTAATAAATTAACATACTTTTTTTCCAATACCTCATAATAGTAGTGTGATGGAACTTGTAAAGTTAGTTCATTATTCTCAATTTTTATAGGGACAATGGGTTTAAACCATATTTCATAAACCTCAGGTTGCACATTTTCTTTAATCAATTTCATGCACTTTGCCCACAATTCTTGGCAATCTTGCAACATAGTGTCAGTTTTTTCCATGATATTCTTTTCTACCCTCATATTTTTGTGAGTTAATTTGAGCTCAAAATTCTGATATTTTTTCTTTTTGTCAGCTATTGACTTTTTAAAAAATGTTCAAAAGCCTGTAAAAAATTTTTAAGTCTTTGAAATACAAAAAGAATAATTTCAAAATTGATTATTCACTTTTCAACAATTCAGCCCAAAGTATGTGGATTAAATTTTATTGCTCATAAGTTATTGATTATGAGTAAGTTATTTTTATCTTATTGATTTACATTTTTATTAGTTTTGCACCAATTGAGTATTTATGACTATTGGGATTGTTTGTTATCCAACTTTCGGAGGTAGCGGCGTAATTGCCACAGAACTCGGTAAGATTTTAGCCAATTATGGGCATTGCATTCATTTTATTACCTATGAAAGACCCGTGCGCTTAGATTTCTTTGTTCAAAATGTTTATTACCACGAAGTTTATACACCTAATTACCCGCTTTTTCAGTATTTACCTTATGAATCTGCTTTAATCTCTAAAATAGTAGATATTGCGTTGCATTATCACTTAGATTTTATTCATGTTCATTATGCCATTCCGCATGCTTCTGCCGCTGTGTTTGCTAAACAAATTCTATCCTCTTATTCTTTTCATTTACCGGTAGTTACTACTTTGCACGGTACAGATATAACCCTCGTCGGAAAAGAAGAATCTTTTAAACCTATTATTCAATATGCCATAGAAAATTCTGACCTAGTCTCTTCGGTTTCTAACTATTTAAAAAATGCAACTTATGATTTTTTTGGTGTCAAAAAAAATATTGAAGTTATACCTAATTTTGTTTCATTAGAACGATTTAGACCTAAGCCCGAAATTCGTAACATTTATAGAAAGTTAATTGCTCCGAATAATGAAAAAATTCTTGTTCATACCTCCAATTTTAGAAAAGTTAAACGTGTTCATGATGTTTTAGAAATATTTTTGGAAGTCAAAAAAAATATTCCATGCAAATTAATAATGATAGGAGATGGACCCGAAAGAACAAATTTAGAAAAGTTTGTAAGAGAAAACCAATTAACAAATTTTGTAATTTTTATGGGAAAACAAGAAAAAATAGAAGATATTTTAGCGATTTCGGATGTTTTTTTAATGCCTTCTGAATCTGAAAGCTTTGGACTTGCCGCATTAGAAGCGATGGCTTGTGGTATTCCGGTAGTTGCAACCAATGTAGGAGGGCTTCCTGAAATTGTTCAAAACGGTTTTAATGGCTTTATGGGTTCTGTCGGGGATATAAAAAAAATGGCTGAGTTTGTCTTAGAAATCTTAAATGAAGAGAACTATACTATGTTTTCTGTTAATGCTCTAAAAACTGCTCAAAACTTTGATGAAAATATTATTGTAAAATCCTACGAAAAATTTTATGAGCAACTTATAAAAAAATAATTGCTTTTTTAAATCTATTCACTATTTTTGCCTGCTAATAACTGTATGTACAAAATGCAACTTAGTATTTTAGTTTTTGTGTTATTTTTTTACAGTTTTCTATACTCACAAAAGCCTATTCCCCAATCAGAGCTTGAAAAAATGCCTACTTTTAATTCTCTTGAAAAAGCGGTTGCTAATAAAGACCAAGTCTATAAACTCAACCTTAGTGGTCAAAATTTAAAAGAATTTCCAAAAGAAATTTTATTGTTTGAAAATCTTCAAGAACTGTACATAGCCAAAAATCAAATTAAAGAATTACCGACAGAAATTAATCTATTAAAAAATCTGCAAGTCTTGAACTTATCAAGAAATAAAATCAAAAAATTACCTCCAACTATCGGTGACCTTTCAGAACTTCATACTTTTTATATTAGCAAAAACCGCTTAGTTTACTTTCCTAATGAAATTCGAGGCTTGCATAAACTTAGAATTATAGATGTATCTAAAAACCAACTAACCTATGATGAGTTAGTTTTTTTAAAGAAAGTATTGCCAACTAACTGTGAAGTCATTACCAAATAAAAAATAAAAATTACTATGGAAAATCCTAAAATAATTATTGCGGATACCCGAAGTCAATATGATTTAGAAGAAAAATATAAAATTCTTGAAACTTTTGATATTCAAAACCAGTACGCGCAACTAATAAAAATCCAAACAAAAGAATTTTCTGCAGTATGTCCTGGAACAGGTTTGCCTGACATTGCTGAGGTTACTATTGAATACATACCTCAAAAAAAATGTATAGAACTCAAATCTTTAAAGTATTACTTCTTTTCCTTCCGAAATGATGCTATTTTTCAGGAGCCCATCACGGATATCATTTTTGGTCATTTGCTAAAATGTTTAGAGCCTCATTATCTTCGTCTTGAAATTACTTATAATATTCGTGGAGGATTTTTGACTACTACATATGCCGAGTTTGGTACAAAACAAGGTATTTACCCAAATCAAACTGTAATTTTATGATAGAACAAACATTTATTATCAATCATTTAGGGGAAGATAGGAAAAATTATCAAAATGCAGTTGCTCCGCCCATTTTTCAGACATCTAACTTTTGTTTTCAAGATGTTGAAGAGATGCGTAGAGCACTTTGCAATGAACTCAAATACCCTTTTTATTCTCGTGGTAATAACCCGACGGTTGAAATATATAGAAAAAAAATTGCTGCTCTTGAAGGTTACGAAGATGCTTTAATTTTTTCCAGTGGAAGTGCGGCAATTGCTGCTGCCGTTAATGCAAACCTTCAAACCGGTGACCACGTGGTTTGTGTACATAAGCCCTATTCATGGACATTCAAACTTTTTAATCATTATTTGAAAAAATTTGGTATCGAAACAACATTCGTTGACCCTACCCTCCCGGATGCTTATCTGAACGCTATACGACCCAACACTAAACTTTTTTATTTGGAAAGCCCTAATTCCTTAACTTTTGAAATTACCGATTTAAAAGAAGTTACGAAAGTAGCAAAGGCTCATAATATACTTACCGTTTTAGATAATTCCTACTCCACTCCTATTTTTCAAAGGGCATCCGATTTTGGCATTGATATTGTTTGTCATTCTGCTACAAAATACTTATCGGGCCATTCAGACGTAGTAGCGGGAGTTGTTTGTGCGAATGCAACTCAAATAGAAAAAATTTTTTATACTGATTACATGAATATTGGCGGAATTCTCTCGGCTTATGAGGCTTTTTTACTGTTAAGAGGTCTTAGGACTTTGCCCATTCGTATGCAAAAAATCTTTGATTCCACAATTCAAATTGTAAATTTTTTAGAGAATCATCCCAAAGTTCAAAAAGTATATTATCCTTTTTTAAAATCAAATCCGCAATATCAATTAGCCATTTCACAAATGAAAGGATGTACGGGATTGTTTAGCATAGAACTTAAAACAAAAGATAAAAACAAAATAGAACTTTTTTGTAACTCACTGAAATGCTTTTTATTAGCTTGCTCTTGGGGCAGTTATGAAAGTTTAGTATTTCCGGGTATTGCTATAACTCCTTTACCCGAAAAATGGAACCTTATCCGTTTTAGTATAGGTTTAGATGAACCAAATATTTTAATACAAGATTTAAACAAGGCTTTGAACATTATCTAACTTAACTTATTAATTATTATGGCAATATTTAATTTTTTTTCGTCAAAATCTACTAGTAATTCTCAAACTTCTCAAGGCAATATCATTGTTTTTGACCTTGACTTGTTGGTATCAAAAGAAGTAGCGTGGGATTTTTTAAATTCCCAAGAAATCAGTGAATTATGGGTATTTACAAATAATAAAGAACACCCGTTACTAAAGGAATTGGAGCAAAAATATTTAGTGAAAGTTTTTCCATTACCGCAAGACTCAAGGCAATCGCCTTTTTGGCTACTGGGTATTGTTATCTATGAATATCTTCAAAACAAAGAAAATCGCAAAATTACTTTTGTTGCACCTCTTCCTTATTATGAAGCTATTAGTGAATACTTAAAGCTTAAAAATCTTCCCGTGGATTTTCTTCTGCTTGAACCCAAAATAATGAAACCTAATAGCTCCGGTTTGCCCCAAACTTCATCTGAAACGAAAACAGAATCCAAAGCATCTACAAAAACTAAATCTTCCAAAAGAAAAAAAGAAGTTAAAATTAAAAAATTAGATTCCAATGAATTACAAAAGATTTGCGATGCTTTCAAAGAACATTTTGAACTTGATGGCATTTACGAAAAAAAAGCCTTAGGCGAAATCGTTAAAATTGCTACTGGCAAGCCGGTTCAAAAAGTATTTCATACTCAAAACGCTAAACTTTATGTTGGTTGTTTATATCATCATGGCATTATAGAGAAAGTCAATGAAAATGATTTTAAGCTTTTAAAACATCCTACCATTGATATTTTTCCTTCGGAAGTCAAAGTCATACCTAAAAGAATTAGAAAAAAAAGTAAAAAGAATTAAAAAATTTTTTATTTTTGCATTATTATTAGAGACTATTCACATGGAAATTGTTTTTATTGGAGTTGTTGTCTTTGGAGTAGCACTTTTTTTGTACTTTGTGCCGCTTGGAGTATATATAAACGCATTTTCTTCAGGGGTTTACGTAGGAATTGGTCAATTGATAGGGATGCGATTAAGGCAGGTTCCACCTTCTCTAATTGTAAATAACTTAATCAAAGCTACCAAAGCAGGTCTTAAATTAACCATATCCGATTTAGAAACACACTATTTAGCAAAAGGAAACGTCAATGCGGTTGTTAATGCTTTAATTTCAGCAGATAAAGCCAACATAAACTTAACTTTTAAGTTAGCGGCAGCAATTGATTTAGCAGGTAGAGATGTTTATATGGCTGTACATGATTCGGTTAATCCTAAGGTCATAGATTCGCCGCCTGTTTCAGCTGTTGCAAAAGATGGCATTCAGTTAATTGTCAAAAGTAGAATTACGTTAAAAGCGGATATATTGAAGTTAGTGGGAGGTGCAGGTGAAGAAACAATCTTAGCGCGCGTGGGCGAAGCTATTGTTTCTACTATAGGTTCCTCTGAAACGCATAAAATGGTCTTAGAAAACCCTGACTCTATTTCAAAACAAGTTCTTGCAAGAGGCTTGGATAGTAACACTGCTTACACACTTCTTTCTATTGATATTGCAGACATTGATGTGGGGGATAATATCGGTGCCAAATTGATGGCAGACCAAGCTGAAGCTGATTTACAAGTGGCAAGAGCTAAAGCAGAAGAAAGAAGAGCCATGGCGGTTGCCCTTGAACAAGAATATATCGCAAAAATTCAAGAAATGAAAGCTAAACTCATTGAAGCAGAAGCTCAAATTCCTCTTGCTATCGCAGAAGCTCTTAAATCCGGTAACATCGGCTACTTTGATTATCTTAAAATGAAAAATATTCAAGCAGACACCAAAATGCGTGAATCTCTCGTTGATAATTCTCAAAAAGAAAATCAATAATTCTTTTGAAGTGAACAAAGCTCTTTTCCTAGACAGGGATGGCGTTATCAATGAAGAAGTGGGGTACATCTACAACATAGAAAAGTTTCAATTTAAACCGGGCATAGTAGAACTCATTTCTATGGCTAACTGTTTGGGTTACAAAGTGATAGTAATTACCAACCAAGGCGGAATTTCCAAAGGACTGTATACCCAACAAGATTTACAAAAAATACATGATTTTATGTTAGCCCGGTTAGAAGGTTTTGGGGCTATGGTAGATAAAATTTATTATTGCCCGCATCATCCAGATCAAACGCGCTGCCTCTGCCGTAAACCTGAAAAGCTTTTCTTTGAAAGAGCTATTCATTCTTTTCATATTGACCCTAAGCTTTCCTTTATGTTAGGGGATAAACAACATGATTTAACTCCTGCTAAATTATTAGGTATTACAACAGTTTTAGTAGGTGTACAAGACCCTATGTATTCCGCTGATTATTATTGCCCTGAAATCTCGGATGTTCTTAGTATTTTAGTTTAATTTTATGCACTTTTACATTTTCTTAATTGCAATTCTTTCTTTATCAACCTTATACCCACAAAAACCGGCTAATGATGATTGCAGCACTCCCCTCACCTTAAAACTGAATCAATGGATTGACCAAAACAATGAACAAGCAACTATCAATAAATCAGAGCTACCGCAAGCTGTGCCCTATACTTGTGTGAATACTTTCGAAAATGACTTGTGGTATGTAATTCCTACTCAAAATATTACTAGCCCTCTGATCATTATCATTTACCCTTATTTATGCAATACCCCCGCAGGCGTTCAAGCTATTTTGTATTCCCAATATGATTGTAAAAACTTGAATAACAATATTTTATACTGCTTTACGAAAGATGTTAGTGACACCGTTAAGTTTGTAGTTGCTCGTCCTAATGAATTTGAAAAATTGATGTTATACGTCGACGGTTTTGATGGTACGATTTGCCAATTTAAAATAGGCGTATTTGAACTTACTGATTATCATCCTTTTGATTTTTGTAAGTATTTACGTTTTGATTATGTAACAAGAAGAAATCAATGGAAACAACCTTTGAATTTATTTACTAAAAATAACCAAATTTTTATTCAATGGGCTCACGAAAATCCTGATGTACTCGGTTATGCTATCCAAATTAAAATGCAGAACGGCTACAAAACTTTAAGTTGCTTTAACGCTCAAAACTACGTTTTTGTTAACCAAAATAACATAGATTATGTTTTTAATCCTGACCAATTAGATACGGAAAAAAAATGTTTTCGTTTGTTAGTTTACTATAAAAATGAAATAATAGCCTCCCCTGATTATTGTATAGAGCCCAAAGTCATAAAAGATTTTTGGGTTTCACCTCCTAAGTATTTGAATAACAACGAATTTACATATATTTACAAATTACTCAAGTCAACAAGTGCAACTATTGTTTTAAAAAATTCTGAAGGTAAAATTATAAAATCTAAAACCATCAAAATTCAAAAAGGAAATTATGAAGGAAGTATCAGCATTGAGGGGCTGCCGAAAAGTCAGTACTTTTTTCAATTTTGTGTAAATGGTGATTGTTTTGAGTATCCGTTAGAGTTACCGTAATGAATTGGGATACCTAAATAATTTCAGTTTCAACTACAAAAAAATATTTTGAGAAATCAAAAAAACATTATTTTTGCATACTGATACTTTTCCAAGATGAGTAATATTCAAGCAATAAAATCAATTCAAAACTCTAACATCTTAGAAATCAAAGAATACGCAGGCGAAGTAACCTTTATTGTCAAGTTAGAAGGATTGTATAATTTTTTAAATGAACTCAAAACTAACTACGGTTTTGATTATTTGGTTGATATTGTAGCTACTGACCTCTACGTAGATGGAGAAAGGTTTGAAGTATCATATAACCTCTACAATTTAACCACGAAAGAGCGTATAAGAGTTAAAACGAAAGTTTCAGAAGAAAAACCGGAAGTACCATCTGTTGTAAGTATTTGGCCGTCAGCAAATTGGTACGAAAGAGAGCAATACGATATGATGGGAATAATTTTCAAAGGTCATCCGGATTTGCGTCGTATCTACATGCCCGAAGATTTTGAATATTTCCCTTTACGTAAAGAATTCCCTTTATTAGGTATTCCTGGTTCCATTCAAATACCTGAAAAAGACCCTCCTAAAGGTTATTGATTTTTTTCTAAATTTTTTTATGATTTTCTAACCGTAATTAGTAGACTTAATTTTTCAGGCGTATTACCTTGCTTATTTATGATTATCCATGACAGCTTTTACGAATCCCATAAAAAGCGGATGGGGTTTTTCTACCGTACTTTTGTATTCAGGATGAAATTGAACGCCTATAAAAAAAGGATGTGTAGGATATTCCATAATTTCAACTAATTGGTTTTCAGGATTTATTCCCGAGAAAACTATTCCATTTTGCTCAAAAACTTCTTTGTATTGATTATTGAATTCGTATCTATGGCGATGCCTTTCTGTGATTTCTTCGGTTTGATAGAGAGAAAAAGCAAGGGTATTGGGGTGAATTTTACAAGGATATGCTCCTAAACGCATGGTTCCGCCTAATTGTTTTACATTTTTTTGGGATTCCATCATATCAATGACAGGAAATTTACAATTTTTATCAAATTCCGTACTGTTCGCTTCTTTTAAACCTAAAACATTTCTTGCAAATTCAATGATAGCCATTTGCATTCCTAAACATATCCCGAAAAAAGGAATTTTATTTTCTCGTGCATACTGAACAGCTTTAATTTTGCCTTCTACGCCTCGCTGCCCAAAGCCCGGCGCTACTAAAATCCCTTGTACTTCTGAAAGAATTCTTTGATAATTTTCATCGTTAATGTCTTCTGAATGAAGGTCTATAATATTCACTTTACATTCATAGTAAGCACCTGCATGTATCAAAGCCTCTTTGATTGACAAATACGCATCTTTGAGTTCAACATATTTACCGACTAAACCAATTTTGATTTCTTCAGTTGGATTTTTAAGTTTATGTAAAAAGTTTTTCCATTCATATAAATTGGGTTCAGAACCAAAAGGTAAATTAAGTTTTTCAAGGGTAACAATGTCTAACTGTTCTTTTTTCAGGAGTAAAGGAACATCGTAAATACTTTCGGCATCTCGTGATTCAATAACGGCAGAAGTCTTCAAATTACAAAATTGGGCAATTTTAGCTCGGACTTCTTGCGGTAATTTATGGCTTGTTCTACAAACTAAAATATCCGGTTGAACGCCAGATTCTAAAAGCAATTTAACAGAATGTTGAGTAGGTTTCGTTTTCAGTTCTCCTGCAGAAGCTAAATATGGTATCAAAGTCAAATGGATGACAATAGAATTAGTTTCTCCGAGTTCGTATTTAAGTTGGCGTACTGCTTCAATATAGGGAAGGGATTCAATATCTCCGACAGTTCCACCGATTTCCGTAATGACGACGTGATATTTACCGGCTTCCCCTAAAATTTTAATTCTTCTTTTGATTTCATCCGTAATATGAGGGATTACTTGAACCGTTTTACCGCCGTATTCACCATTTCTTTCTTTACGGATAACTGTTTCATAAATTCTACCTGTGGTAACATTATTAGCCTGTGAAGTTTGAACATTCAAAAATCGTTCGTAGTGCCCTAAATCAAGGTCTGTTTCGGCTCCATCCTCTGTAACATAGACCTCGCCATGTTCATAGGGATTAAGGGTACCGGGGTCAATGTTAATGTAAGGGTCTAATTTTTGGATAGTTACAGAATAGCCTCTTGCTTGCAATAATTTAGCTAATGAAGCAGAAACAATACCTTTGCCTAAGGAAGAAGTCACTCCACCTGTAACAAATATGTATTTACAAAAACTTGGCATGGCATTAAAAGCACAAAAATAGTGTAAAATTTTTCAATCATATTTTTTTGTGGATAATGTTTAGGAAACGGGAATATAAGCGACCTCCCTATATCCCTCCTAATAGGAGGGAAAGCGACCTCCCTGTATCCCTCCTAATAGGAGGGAAAGCAACCTCCCTATATCCCTCCTAACAGGAGGGAAAGCGACCTCCCTGTATCCCTCCTAATAGGAGGGAAAGCAACCTCCCTGTATCACTCCTAATAGGAGGGAAAGCAACCTCCCTGTATCCCTCCTAATAGGAGGGAAAGCAACCTCCCTGTATCACTCCTAATAGGAGGGAAAGCAACCTCCCTGTATCACTCCTAATAGGAGGGAAAGCAACCTCCCTGTATCACTCCTAATAGGAGGGAAAGCAACCTCCCTATATCCCTCCTAATAGGAGGGAAAGCAACCTCCCTGTATCCCTCCTAATAGGAGGGAAGAGTACGGGGGCGAGTAAGGCGGGGGCACGCCCTCTAACTAAAATTAAGTAGCTTAAGCATTAAAAGATTACAAAAATTCATAATTTTGCGTGATTATCATTTCATGAAAACCGTTCATCATCAGAGTAATAATAGGCAATTATTGATGTGGATTCAAGAAGGTGAAGGGCTTCAACAAGATTTTAAAAAAACAATTTCCTCCCAAATCAAAATTGCTAAAACTATCGTTTCCTTTGCAAATACGCGTGGCGGTAGAATTATTATCGGCGTAAATGACCAAGGTAAAATCACGGGCATTAAGTCTGATGAAGAAATTTTTATGATTGAGGGCGCTGCAACGTTTTATGCAAAACCCGAAGTACCTGTTGAGTTTCATTTGTTTGAAGTACAAAATAAATCTGTTTTAGTCATAGAAATTCCTGAAAGTCAAAATAAACCGCATTATGCAAAAGATGAGGACGGTAAATGGTGGGTTTACATTCGTGTAAAAGACCAAACTGTTTTGGCTTCTAAAATTGTGGTAGAGGTTCTCAAAAAAGAAACTCAAAAAGAAAATATTTTAATTGAGTATTCTAGTAAGGAAAAAGCTTTGCTTCAGTATTTAGCTGTCCATAACCGTATTACGCTTGCTGAGTTTTCTAAATTAGTGAACATTTCTAAAAGAAGGGCTAGCCGAATTCTTGTTAACTTAATTTGTTCAGGGATAATCCGCTCTCATCATACCGAAAAAGTGGAATTTTATACTTTGTCAGAGTAACCTAATTCATGAAAAAAACTCCTGTTAAATTTCCTTATGGAATTAGTAATTTTGAAATTTTATCTCGTGATGACTATATTTTTGTAGATAAAACCCATTTTATTGAAATCTTAGAAACAGAAGAACGCTATTCTATTTTTTTAAGACCTCGTAGATTTGGTAAAAGTCTTTTTATTTCTATTTTGGAGTATTATTATGACATCAACCAAAAACATAAATTTAACGAAATTTTTGCTAATTATTACATCGGAAAAAACCCAA
>Ga0209691_1001586_pt1 | contig 13147 bp, 10 predicted proteins | sample YNPMSBMetaG_FD_187120 | JGI IMG/M metagenome (GOLD analysis project Ga0209691, IMG submission 187120) | Anoxygenic and chlorotrophic microbial mat microbial communities from Yellowstone National Park, USA - YNP MS-B MetaG (SPAdes) (version 2) ... | reverse complement strand
AAAACATGGGATTGTTATTAGAAAATATAGAACCTAAACCACAAATAAACAGAAATATAGTTACTAATCTTGTTATCATTACAGACTCGGAAGAACTATTTAGACTTGCCAGGTTAAAACCACCTACCGCTATATATATAAAACAATCTATGACTGATATACACACTATATTCAGCTATTTGTCTTTCAGTTATGCTGTCATTGTAAGTTTAGAAGATCAAGACCTACTTACAAATGTAATACTACCAACGTGTGCTACCTATATTATACAGATGGAGCCGCAAGAGCTGTATATAACACTACATAAGGATCTCCCAAATCTAGACGAAGTCTATCACGAGGTTAAAGATTATGTCAAGTCTAATTTACTGGCTCCTATTGAAAATAACGAAAAATATATTTCTAAAACCTATACAGATTACAGTAATACCTTTTTTGCCAGATATTTATCTGAAATGGCCACTAATTTTTATCCTATCATACAGCATAAACTTATTACTAGTCTCCACTATGATGAAGATATAGATAAATGGATCTCGTATTTTGAAGTATTACTTAGTGATAAGTATAAGAAGGATGACCGTTTTAAAGAAGCCATAAATAATATCAACTATAAACGTTACGTTATTGGTTCTCAATTTCTATTTTTTAGACCGTTATTGTTATACGTCATGTGGCTAATGAACTCTGTGGGAGAGTTATTAGATACTATAAGCGAAAGGACTATTGAATTTTTATGCAATATTAGTTATTATTTATATACTCATAAGGGATTGAGAGATGGTATTTAGGTGAGCCTACATCTACCCAAAACTTCAGCTACTTGTTTTTTGGCTTCAGATGGTTTTATATCACGAACTAAACCTCCGGAATCCCCACCTGTAGTATCAACGTTAAAAATATTTAAAAGCTTAGCTAAGTTTTCAATCCCTAAAAAGTTTCCGTATAGGAATATCCAAGTATTGATAGGTGTGAAATCTATTTCCATATCTAACCATGTAGGATAGCTAAATTCGCCATATCTTTCTGGGTTAGATGAATAAGTAAAATGTTTAGAGGAACGCAAGTTTATTTTCGTGGGTAGTAAGTAGAAAATTCCATTTCTTGAGGCGTCGTTGACTGGGAATATACGCATTCTATCTATATTGCGGAATACTATTCCGTAGTGTCCTACATAGTATGTTATGCCTTCGCCTGTTTCCTCGTCGCTACTGGATGTGAGTTGAACACAGGGTTTATTGTTGTATAGCGCCGCAACTAATGCTGGGAAATTGGGTATGAAGTTATATCCTCCTGGTGGGAAAAGCTGAACAAAGTTTAGTGCTGCTAAAACCTTATGCAATAACTCACCAGCACGATCCATGAAATTCGTAGGCGTTGAAATATCTAATAGAGCATCGTAGCTCCCAAACGCCTTAGCGGCAATATTAGAAACATAGTTCTTAACGTAGCTTAATGCCTCTATCTTGACATATAGTTTTTCTGGACTGCCGTCATGAGCCCTAGCAAATGGTGTGTCTGCAACGAGCTGGTTATACCAAGTCCAATAAAAGTTTTTAAGAGACGACACATCACTAGGCAAGTAATGTTTAAGATCAGCCTCTACAATCTTATTCTTTTCATCGATACTAATAGATGTTTGAAGTAGCCATTTGGGATCAGGCATAACTAATAATCCAATTGTTAAAATAGCGTACGTTAGCACATCATGTATAAATTTTTTGAATCTATCTTTGTCAAAATCTGGTAATGAATCTCTACTATAGCCGCCTATTGAAGTAACCTTTGATAATTTTTCTATCGCCTTTTTTGATGCTTCTTTTACTTCTTCTTTGCTCCCAAATATCCCATTGTTTCCGACTATCTCATTTACAGCATTTATTATACTTGTTATAGTTACGCCATCTCCCTCCTTCGGTAGCTTGAAGTTGTTTAATAAGAAAAGTAAGAAATATAATCCTACCGCCTCCTCATTAATATAGCTTTTCACACGTCCTCTTACGTAGGGCTGTGTAAATATTTTTTCTATTTTACTGTTTATACCCTCCTTTGAGAATCCCCCGCCCAGAGACAAAACTTTATCTAATGCCTTTTCGTAATTATAATCACCACCAGACTCACGGAGTAAATCCTCCTGTAAGTATATGTAACGACTAGCGATTCTATCAACTCCCTTGCTGTCGTCAGCAAATAGTGCCAGATGGATTCCTAGAGTAAAAACATAAGCTTCGTATAAGCTGGTTTTGATAGTATTTTGTAATTCTATCTCTGATTTTGATTGCTCGCTCATAACAGCGCTGTTATAATCTGTTGATATTATGGGTAGGAACGTATTAGGGTTAATAGTTTGTGTACCTAATCCGCTAGCTCCCCCACCATGAACTGCATAACTACGATACACCTTATCACTACTCTCTTCTTGCTGCCTACCTACTAAGAACTTTGGTAGTAAGTCTAGTACTTCAAGCTCGCTAATAGCCATCCCAATAGATGATAAAGAAGGATCGTCGGTTAAAGTAATGTAAGTCTTTCTAATCGCCAAATCAGGAACTTTTATATCAAATCCATCAAATATAGCGAATTCCTTTTCAGGTAAAACTACCTTGCCTTGCGTTACTAAATGCAAGATACCCATTATCGCCTTCTGAAATTGTTGCTGTTCAGGACTAGGAAAACCAAGTATAGGAAGTAGAAACTTAGAAATGCTACCAATAAAATCGCCCATAGCCATAGTGATATTAATATCAGCTCGTGCAATATTATCCAATGTAGAAGCTATCATCTCTTTTACGTTGCCTAACACACCAGATGGATTCTGCTTGTTCCACCTATAATCAAGTGCGAAGTCTAATATATCCTTATTAGCCTGAAAACCATGTACGATGTTAGCTACAAAACCAGCCGAACAATCCACTTTAACACCTTCCTGCGGGTCTAAATACTTCTTAGGTCCTATAACCATAACACTACATGCAAAAGGACTCATCCGATCTATAACCGAAAGCATAGGGACATAACCACCATCTAAAGTCTTACTATGCCTATAACGCAAACTAGACGAATGCACTAGTGTGTCATTACTATTGGAAAGATAAGAGTATAAAATATGACGATGACGATTACGATCAATCAGCGGCATTCTCTTAAATACTTATCAATTTATAATCTATCTCTACGTGAAGATTCAAACACAAGTTTATAGAAAATTTCATTTTGAGTTTTTTAGTTGCTTATTCATAACTAAATAAAACGACCTCTGTTCCTATATTTATTTTGCTTTCCTTCTTTTTTGTTAACTTCTTCTTCAGTTTGTTCCTTATTTCCTTCTTCTGTTATTAGTTTTATATCATGAGTGTTTATGTATGCTTCAAACATTAGATTGCCAAGATCGGCTGGGTCTAACTTATCTTCCTTATCCGCCTTTCCTTTAATAAGTTTCTTTACCCACTCAGTTAATCCCTTTATAGGAGCAGCTAAGGTATCAATAAGCAGTTTGCTTTCGTAAGATAGTAACTTTAATTTTTGCAGGTCTATAGTCATTAGCGGGCTTTCAAGCTCTTGATCATCTATTCTATCTATTATTAATTTATCAGATATTGCTAATACAGCCCCAATAAAATTTGAAGATTCTTTAAGATTACCACTAAAGCCAGATATATCTACTTTCTGCAGGGGGTTAGCCGACTTAAGTTGCGCACCACCTTTATATTGTACAGTGACTTCAACCTGTTCTCCTTTGCTCTGAAACTTGTCACCGTAATAACTAACTAACTTTTTCATATCATCAGTAGAAACCGCAAATTTGTAGTTGAAAACATTCAGTTCTTTATTACCTTTCTTTATACTATCGGTTAGCTTTTTAAGATTTTCTAAATTAACATTAACAGTTTCGTCCAGGGTTTTTATTTTGCTTTCTGTTTCTTTGAAAATGTTTAGTCCCAATTTATCTTTTATATACTCTGCTATTTCATCCTTAAGATTTACGACTTGGGCGCTTTCTTTGGCTTTGTCTTCTAACTTTTTAGCTGTTTTTTCAATATCAATATCTTTTCCTGATGCAACAAGCTTGCCAATCTTTATTATATAAGACGACATTGCACTTAGAATGTCATAGAGTTTATATACGTACATTATGTAAGCTGCATATATGCGACTCTTCCGCATGCCCAAATTTATCTTAACCTTATCAGCTAGTCTTTTGAAAAGTAACTTTCGTTCAGGATGTATAGCATATCCTATTATGACCAAAAGAGCACCAGCGGAGAGAGCTATTAAACTAGCAGCTAATAAATTAGGCATAATAGAAGATAATAATGGTATACTCTTCAATATTTTAGGAAATACTTCTAATACTACATGTAAAACTAATTCTACTACATGAGATGCTTCCACAAGAATCGATGATAAAAAGCCCAAAGTTACTTGTATATTAACACTAGCGAATACCGAAGCAGATAATAGAGCGTAATAACGATAATCAAAACTAAAATCTCTAACCTCCTTTCTCCTAACCTCTTTATCTAAACTTTCCAAATAACGACCCAGCTTCATAATAAAATTATGAAGCTCATTATCTATCTTGTACCTACTATAATACTCTTGCCTCTTGTGACTTCTGTAATACAACATTATTTTCCTATACGTTTTAGGACTGACTATTCTATTACGACTCATATATCTAATTCTCAAAGCATTTCTATAAGCATTTTCTATTTTCTTCATTTGATCTGCTACTTTCTCTGCAACTGCACTCATTTTATCATTAATTTCTTCTGTTTTTTTGCTTAATTCATCTATTACATCTAAAATGAGGGCCTTCGCTTCTTCTACCTCGTTGTTTTCTTTCTTTTCTTCTTTAGATTCAGAGTAAGCTCGCTTAATAGTCAAAATATTGTTTTCGTTTAGCGACCTTACTCTTTGATTGTAATTCTCAATCAGCTTGTCTAGATGTCTGCTCACTCCTAAATTTACTAAGTTTTACTTTTTGTACATCACTACAAACTAAGCTCCTTCTATCCCCTGATTTGTTAGTTCATTGAACGATATGAATACTACGAAGCTTATTGTAACTAGATTTATGTATTTTGTTTCTCTTTCTACTTTATTATCTAATTGGCGCGTCATTATTTCATTTAGAGTTGTGATCACATGTCAAATACACTAACTTTTGCTAATCTTGTTTAGCATGATATAGGATTCATAGAGCTTATCACCTATCATTTCTAATGACAAGTATTTTCTGTCTCTACCTAAGAGTCTGTCTAAAAGTTTTGCAAGCCACGATTTGTCTCTATATACCAACCACTTTAGTTGATTTAGGTCTATACTTATAATACCATTTCTTGATTGTGGGATTGTGGTATATATATTGTCTAATACCATTTCGTTGGCCAACAGGATGGCCGCTGTAACAAAGCTGGCTTTCTCCTCTAAATTACCATCAAAACCAGATACATCTAAAATGAACTTAGCATCCAACGGATTAGCTGGTAAGTAGTGTCTTCCTCCTAAGTAAGTTATTGTAACATTTATCCAGCCTCCATCAACCCTAACACCATCACCATAGTGCTGCCTTAATTTGTTTATAGCGTTAGGAGAAACATTTATTCTGTATCCATAAGTATTTAGCTTTTCGTAATTGCTCAAACCCCTGAGGAATTCATCAAGTGCAACTAAATCCAAACTAACGATATCAACTAACCATTTATAACTAATACCTGTTGTTGTTAACATGTGCTTATCTAATCTTTCATAAAAGTCCCTCCAATTCCTAGAACCTCTAAGATAAAAATCTAAGTTCTTCATAAAAGACATTATGGAATTTAATAAATCGTATAGCTTATATATAAACTTGACATAAAGACCATATCCTCTGTTTCTGTAAATACCTAGTACCTCCATAATACGATTTTTTACTCTTTTCGTTTCTTCCCTTCTGTTTGGGCTTATGGCATAAGACGTTATAAATAGAAGGTCATTCATCCTATTGAATATAAATACAAACTTCAACCAATCCAGTAGTTCAGGGGAATACACAGACATAAACGACAAGCCATAAAACAAAGAAGTCCCAAGTATCCCAAATTTTATGGCAATCTTCTTAAGAGTTTTAGATAAAAATGATAAATAATCAACATTAATATTACGCAAGTCTATAATAAAAGAATAATAACGCTTCTCTATCTCTAATCTTCTCCTTTTTCTTTCTACTAAATCGTGATTTATTTTTTCAAGATACTTACCTACGCTCATAAACATATTATGTATTTTTCTATCTATTTTATATTTAGAACTATATACCTTATTTTTATGCTTTTTATAATAAGCCGTTATCTTTTGGTACATTTCTGGGCTTACTATATTTACGTATTCATTATCTATGTCGTCCAAGTAATTAACTTCATATTCCTCTATGTTAGGAACTGCATTTTGCATTTGCTTTAACATTGTAATACTTTCTTTCAATTCGTTAGATAGATTTTGCAGCTCATAATATATGCTGCTATTTAGATTGATATTATTCAATAGTGTTTGCTTGAAAATCTGAAATGATTTTTCTTGCTCCATCGTAGATATACTATCTGTCATGGAGTAAATATACTATGTTAAATCAAATTATCAGAGGCCTACTCAACTGTACAACGGTAAGCAGTTCTTGAACGGGTAACTATCTTTCCTCACCTTGCGCGATTGGGCTAAAGCAGAAGTGCCCTGCCCGTGATGGGCAGGGCTTCCTACTGTTTGGACTGGGGAGCGGTTACTCGTGCGCTGCTACGCTTTGGAGACGGTTAGCGATGGAGAGGTAACGCTTGACCAGACTGCGAATCTGCTTGACCATGAGGTTGGTGTTCTTAGGGAGTGTGCCCAGCACATCTTGGAGTGCCTCAAAGGTAGGCAGCGCGTCCAGAAAGTTTTCCACAAGCTGCTGCTTTTGCTCGCGAGGGATGCGTACCCGTGTCTGACCAGTAACGCTGGATGTCCGAGCGTACCGCGCAGGTACATCAATCCCGAAGGCGCTGAGGGATTCCCGAAGGGCCTCGTTACGGAGCTTCTGCACGATGGGCGCTACATTCTTCTCCTCACTCATGCTTTTGACGGCCAGAAGGTCTTCCAGCTTGGGAAGCATCAGGTACGCTGCAATGCAACGGTACCAGCCGCCATGCTGCGAAACCGCTACACCAGCGCTCGTAATCTCCTTACGAATCTGTGCTTCCACATTGTGAGGGAGGAAGCTGTGCTCCCCATTCAGCTCCTTTTCCAGATTCGTGATAAGCTTCTTCAGGCCTTTTTCGTTCAGGGCCTTCTCAATCCGAACTTTGAGTTCGGTTCCGCTGACTTGCGCTTGCGTCGTCATATCAATCATTACGACGAAAGCGCAAGGAAAACGCTGGCTTGTTAATAAATAAAAATTACCTGTTAAGAGGGCTGTAAGGCAAAATATACGGCGGGTCAACTGTAAAAGGCTGAGTTTCATGCACCGCAGCAGGCTGCGCACGCGAGAAAGTTGCGCAGTACGCATTTTCACGTTGGCAGCTAATGACCTTGCGCTGCTGTAAGTTACATACTATGATGACCACGCATAATGACGCCAGCGGCTACAGTATGCAGTATCAAATAAAAAAAATTTTAACAGCTGAAGAACTGCAAGATGTTTTAAGTCTCTTGACGAATTGGCTGAAGTCAGGCGAATTACGCATATCTTATTATCATTTTATACTTATTTGCGACATGTTACAGTTTACTTGTGTTAAAATTGATAAAGTTGATGACATATTGAAATATATAGCGGCTTATTTGCTGCTATCCAAATCTGAAGAAATTATAGATGCTAGCATTGAATGTTCCACGTTTGGAACAAACCAAAGGGTCAATGAGCTGATTCACACGGCCGTCCAAGAGGCGTTCAGTAATTTAGATTTATTTATTAGCCATTTGTTTGCGGATTCATAATACAGATGGAATTTACGGAATCAAAGAGGTAATCTGTATCATGGTGAGACCTTAATTGGATGTTTCGATAGTACTTCGTGTAGGCGAAAACCAAGCCTCTAGGGTTAGGACGACCCGAAGTGAAGCCTGTGGAGCAGGCTCTGGTGGATGGCCGTAGCCCCAACGGGCTACCTAAAAAGCCATCCTGCGACGAAGCAGGAAGCTCAACTGAAAAAAGTTGAGTAGTCCGCTGTACTGGGTATAAACTCAGTAGGCATAGAATTAGCCCCTTTTAACGTACTGATACAAAAGGTAAAGACTGGCAAGTACAATCTTGTAGAGGTGGGAAAGGATATTAAAGACGCTTTATCCCGCTTACAAGATTTTAGTCGGAAAATATACTCTGGTACCGCTAATCAAATATATACCGATAGCACTTACATGAAAGAGTGGTTTTCAGAAACAGCTTTGCAAGAAATACTGTTCTACAGGAGCATTGTACCTGATTATAAAAATAGTGAAGTTTTGATGGTTATTCTTTCACGAGCAGCTCGTTCAGCTAGACTTGTGCCGCATTATGAATTAGCAAGACCTAAAAAACCAGTTAAAAGCACATATTGGTGTATTAAGCACAAAAAGTATTGTACGCCTATTCAAGAAGCCTATAAGTTCATTCAGCGTTACAGTCTGGACACCATAGAGAGACTGAAAGCTTTTGATAAAATACGAACTGACGCCTTCGTGGAAATCATACAGGGTGATGCAAGAATAGTTAAGCTACCTGACGACCTCAAAATAGACGGTGTCTTTACATCACCGCCTTATATCGGCATGATAGATTACCATGAACAACACAGATATGCATACGAATTACTTAATCTTTCGAGATTTGATGAATTAGAAATAGGCTCGGCCAGCAAAGGACAAAGTCAGAAAGCAATAAAAGAATATCTCGATTCAATGATACAAGTATTTAACAATATAAATAAAAACTTGATAAAAGGTGCAAATATATTTATTGTGGTAAATGATAAATACAATATTTACGAGAAAATAGGAGAAGCAGTAGGATTTGACTTAGTGGATATGCTTATAAGGCCTGTGACTATGAGAACGGAAAGAAACAAGAAAGAATTTTACGAATCCATAATACACTTTGTAAAAACGTAAACGCGGGATGCTCAACCTTTTGTAATTGAGCAGTCCAGAGCTAACAATAAGTTTAATGCTGCGTAGTTTTGTAATAAAAAATAGGGGAGCTTGAGCTCCCCTAAATGTATATTTGAAATAAAAGTAGTTTTTGTTATTAGGATACAGGCATATTCGTCACAGCAAACGGCACAACCAGCTCAGGCGCCACTACATCCACTTCTTCTTGATAGAACATGCTGAAAGCTTCTTGAAGTGGGTTATTAAAGTTAGCGACAGTAGGGGTATTCGTCGGAGGCAGGAAGGTAGCACGCACCATAGGAGCCAGATTATTATCAGGCAAGATAGCCACTGCAAAACCAACAGCAGCAGTTACAAAGTCAAGGCTGCTATTTGCCATAGGGCGACCTGTACCCCGAGCCCAAGTATCAAAAGCCGTATCAAGTGCTTCTAGCTCGGTATGTATTAGAACCGGAATACCAATGTAATAACCGAACAAGTCGTTGATATAAGTAACCTTTTCTTCTACCCATAGGGATTGTTCTACCATTATAGATCTAGCTAAGAAGTACGCAAGTTTAGGGCTGCATAAGAGAGCTGTAGGCTTGTTCGCAATGAAGCTTTTTCTATGCAGTTCTTGACGTACTTTTTCAAACCCGCCACGCATACGATCTAAAATTGGTATGTACTGGTTATAGGTCGAATCAGGCGTTGTTGCACCACCAGGCCCTCCGATAGGCGATCCAACATCAATAATTACAAAGCCGCTATAATTAACAGTATCCGTTACAAATCTCTGCATGTATTTGCGGACAATATAACGATTTACCATCTTATTGTATATCTCGCCAATACGTTGGACAATAACAGGTTGCAAGTCTTGCGACAAGCTCTTAGAGATAGCCGCCAATTCTTGCTTATTGAGTTCGATGGTAAGCTTTGCGGGTTTGGTATTGACGGCAACAACGCGAGTCAGGTTAAGCGTGAACCGCTCGTCTTGCTCTTGACCTGGATAGTAGATAGGCTCCGTGTAGTTGAAAGCGAATGAAAGTTCGGCCACTAATTGAGAACCTGTAGGGCCATTGATTTGGATAGAGTTAATCGTGAAATCCCAACCAGTCGATTGCGGTGGTAATGAAGGGTTACCATATCTGGCAATATGCGGTATAGGAGTTGCAGGGTCTATAGTAATTGTTCCACTTGATACACCCAAACTGACCAACATCCCATTCCCATTGTCCGTAAAGACTTCAGTGGCTACTAAGCTACCACCAGTATAAGCTTTTACAACGATCTTTATAGTATATGGCATAATAGGCGGTATCGCAGCATTAGCAAGTAGTCCAGCGGCAGTCGAGAATGTGGTATTATTAATAACTAATGGCATTACGGTAGAGGGAGTAGTATAAGTTTGTAAGCCATATGCACTATTGTCATACCTTGTAGGTCCGACTGTTGGGAAGACAGGCGAGGGCTGATTTCGGTCTCTTACATTAGTGCCAATCAAATCCATGAAGTGAAGCACAAAGTTAGGCTGTTCAATCGTCTTTTCAATTGTTAGGAACCCGCTGAAAGACGACACATTCGCGAGCAGCGACGCTAGTTGCAATACGACGCCGTAGTTAGGGAAGCCGCGTGTGGTGGCTGTGCCAGGTAAAGCAGAGAACATCCGCTCTAGTGTAGCCTTCTCGTAAACGTCCTGATTGCTGTAGGCCTTCTCGTACTCCGTGAGGCGATAAGATGCATACTCGCGATTATTCAGCGAGCTTTGTATCAACGCCCCCCTGAAGGCCTTCTGTTTAAGTGCTTTTTCTATAAGTACTTTAGCTCTCATAGCTTAACGAATTTTTGGGGTTTGTACTCTTGAAAAGTAGCGCGAAACACTCTGCGCGACTAACCTGTCTAACTCGTCAGAGGAACTGTACGATCTTTCTTCTTCGTCATCAAATCGTAACAGTTCTTCTACTTCTTCTTCCTCTTCTTCTTCAGCCTTTCTACGTAAGGCCTCTGCCTGCGTAGATTTGCGCAGGCTTTCTTCTGCTTTCAGCTTTTCTTCTTCTGCCTCTCTAAGGTCTTGGAGGCTTAATTGTAACTTTCTCGTCATATCCCTTTAGCTTTTGGTTTCTTCTTAGGTTTTGCGGCTTCTTTAGACATGCGCAGATTGCGCTTCTTATACTTACGCAATCTGGCATAATACCCCTCTTTACCCTCTCCCTCGTCTTCTTCCTCACTTTCTGCCGTATCATCCTTTTCTTCATCTTCATCTACCTCTTCTTCATCACTACCCTCTTCTGATTCATAGGAATCATCACTACGCCAAAAGTCCTCCCAAGAACTTTCACTATCCTTAGATTCCTCTTCACCCCCTTCATCTCCACCTTCCGTAGCTACATCCATTGCTTCAATCACCTTAGCCAACATAGTCTTCATATCCTTAACGTCTTCAGCTATTGCATCAAGTTTATCTACCATCTCGGCTGCTGCTTCTTCCATTTCTTCCTTCTCTTTCTTATTAAAAGCTCTTGTATTGACGAACTCATTTAGTAAGAAATCATAAAATTTCCGCTTCAGTGTCACGCTATTAGAGAAGGTACGAGTACGGAGAAATCTCTCGGCTAGTCTGTAAGATTTCATGGCAGGTTCAATGGCCTTTATAGCTTCTACAAGTTCTTCGGCCATCTCAGTCTCGTCGTCTACCGGCTCTATCATAGTACTTTGACCAGGCTCTGTTAATTCATAATCAGTCATTTCAGGCTCTACAACAGGCTCTATGAAATCGCCGCCTTCATCTTCGGTATCGTATTCGTACTCTTCATAATCATATTCATCTTCAGCATCGTATTCATATTCATCATAGTCTTCGTATTCATCTTCACTTTTGTAATATTCATGTTCATATTCATCATAATCATCATCGTACTCATATTGATCGTATTCTTCATCACCGTAGTAATCTTGTTCTTCTTCATCAAAATCTAAGTGTTCCTCTTCGTATTCCATATCTTCGCTATAAGAACGGTGTTGTTTCTTCTTACGAGCAGCGACCCCAGCTGCCACAACACCCGATACCGTAGCTCCTAACACTTCATCAACATTTTCTACTATAATATCCGTTAATGCTTGAATGATTTCGGTATAAGCATGCGACCCACGAGCATACCTGACCCAATTTATATTTTCAGCACCACTACTATTTACAACAAAAGTGTAAGCTATAAGTCTATATTCCATACCTCTTAATCCTTCAAGTATTTGTTGAAGTCTTAATCTTCTGAATGCACTCACTATGTATTTAGTTGTCATACTAAGTTGTGCGGAGTCTACGCCTAATGTTTCGCCTGATTGAGCTTCTTCGGTTTCTGCTCTTTCAATCTCCCTCAACTCCTCTTCGCTTAGTTCCTCGGGCTGTTCTAAGCCCGCCGCATAATTAGCAAGTTGGTAAGTAAGTCTAGTTGTGAGCATAAAGTTACAGAATATACGAGCTGCTGATACGGCGATTCGTTTAGCTTGGGAAGGGTCAAGACCACCCTTGCTTGTTAGTATGGAGTAAGACTGTTTATAAACCATACTCACTATATATGTTGTAGCTTGCCAGAATGCACTAGGACTACCCATCCATACTAGCTTTCTATCAAATAATACTCTTATAAGTTTTTGGAAAGGGGCATTAAGCGGTGATAGAACACCCCTTATGGTACTACCAATTCTTGGCCCTAACTGATCAGCGATTTGGAACAATATATTGCGATCTCTTGGAGCCACACTAAACCATCTATAACCACTCTTTGTCCTGTTAGATTTGATAAATAATCGTTCAATAACCAAATCACGTTGATTATTGTTTTTATATCTATTCTTCAGTGTATATCCACTAAATGCTCTAACTTCTATTTTTCTTTTAGAGTCTCCTTTTCGCATGTCTAAATATACTAACATGTTTATTTTTTTACATTACATATATTTATATTGCTTTTTGATGTGTTTCGATAGATATAAGCTCATGGCTAATCGTCGTTTTGTAGCCGTTGTAGCGGCTGTACCTAACGTGAAGGTAGATGAGCTTAAGAGA
>Ga0209691_1001585_pt1 | contig 13149 bp, 13 predicted proteins | sample YNPMSBMetaG_FD_187120 | JGI IMG/M metagenome (GOLD analysis project Ga0209691, IMG submission 187120) | Anoxygenic and chlorotrophic microbial mat microbial communities from Yellowstone National Park, USA - YNP MS-B MetaG (SPAdes) (version 2) ... | reverse complement strand
ATAATAGATCAAACCACTAAGGATAGTTAAAATCATCCCTAATTTAGTAAATTCCCAAACCGAGATGTGTTCTTTATTTCTTTCTGCATTTTGAATAATAATTATATTACTTGCAGCACCAAGAATCGTAAAATTACCTGCAATCGTACTCGATGCAGCTAAAGCAATCAGTTGTGGAATCGTTGGGTTTGGTCCTAAAAATCCTAAAAACAAGATTACCAATGGCACGTTAGAAATAAATTGACTCACTATTATTCCAATCAAAAAAATTATTTCTAAAGAATGAATGTTTAGTTTGTTTATATATCTCTGGAAAAAATTCGAATCCCACACACTTTGCATTAGGATAAACATTGCAATAAAAAATATAATTGTATACCAATCGATGGATTTTAGAATTTCCCAGCGTCTGTTAGAAAATAAAATAATGATAGAACCACTAATAATTGCAATATAAACAAGCTCAAAATGAAATGATATATTAAAAATATAACTAAATATTTTTATAAAAATCATTATAATAATAATCCATAAAGATATTTTACTTAAATTTGCTAATTTTGGGTCTTTGATTTCTGGCTCTTTATGAACAATAGGAATTGATGTAAAATATTCTTTATAAAATATTTTGATAATTAGATATATTAAATAAAGATTAATAATAGTAGGAATAAACAAATATTTAATAAAATTAATAAATGGATGTGGTAATGCTGGGCTTGTTGCAATTACTAAATTCTGAGGATTACCAATAGGACTCATTACACTTCCAATAGTAATAGAATATGCAAGTGCTAAAAGTAAGATTTTCGCAGGGATTTTATGATCCTTAGAAAATTGAATCACTACCATAGTTCCAATAATAGCAATTGTATCGTTCATAAGAATTGCAGAAAAAAAACCCATCAAGAAAATTATGTAAATCAACAGTTTATCTGTACTATTTGCTTTGTTAAAAAAATGATACGAAATTTTACTTAAATAACCGCTTTTGTATAAAGCTTCGCCTACAATGAACATTCCAACAAGAAAAAAGATAATTTCGAAGTTAATGGATTCCACCGCTCGTCTTATAGAGATCTGAAACGTACATATAGAAAGCAAAGCACCCAAAGACATAATCTGCCATATTTTTAGTTCTAAGTTGCCCCATCGACGAAAAGTAATCAAAAGAAAAACAAATGCTAGAATTATTACAGAAAATGGTATATCCATAAAAGACAAATTTTTTGTTTTGTTTTTACATAAAAGAATTTTATCGAAGATGATTCTTGTTATATTTTATATAATTTTTACAAATTATCTAAAATTTTTGTTGGATATAAATAGAATATTCTCGTAGAGTATCGCCATTTTTAATATCGTTTACCACTTTGTATGCATCGCCAGCATTAAAATAAGCAAATTGCATTTTAATAGAAAAATTTAACCATGGTTTATAGACAATTTTTAGGTTCCATTCGGATCCATAATAATTTATGGAGTTTTTAAAATTGATTCGATTAAAAAATTGATTATATTCTATTACCGGTGTTTTATGAGTTTTATAAAAATAATATTGTGGTTCAAATGTAATTCCATCGAATAATTGGTACTCGATTTTTATTCCTTGTGCAACAATACCGGATAGAGAATCTACGTTAAGAATCGAATAACCTCCCGATGTATCGATGCCAATTTCCGAAAATTGATATGCACCTCTCGCACTTTTGTAAACATCTTTGTTATAATAGGAGGATGTGCCATCTGGATTTATACCCATACGACCTGTTGCACCAGTTGCAACATAAGTAAGTTTTAGATAATTCCCTATTCTATAAGAAATTTCGAAATTTCCCGCATAAGCATTCTTTGGATATTTTTTTCTATTTTTTGGGAATGCATGATTCTGATCTTGTAAAAATTGATATACATCGGGAAAATATTGCTTTATAAAAGCATCGTTTTTTATGATCTTTGTTTCGCTAAATAAATATCCTTGTTGGTTTACAATATTTAAAAAAAGATTCAAGTTTTTTTCAGAATATTGCTGATGCATTCCTACCCAGTAATATTGATAGGTATCTTTTATGTTATTAGCCTCTTTTTCTACGGGATCGCGTTTATAAACAAAATAAAACTGAGGAATCATATTAGAAAATCGAAATATTTTATAAATTGTACTTACTAATTCTACATCTTTAAAATTTTCGTCAGAAAATCCGTTAGAATCATTATCTTTAAAAGAATTATCTTGTAACTTAAAATAAACAACTTCCCACAAAGAATTTAATTCTTTAAATTCTTTTCGAAATCTAATTCCAGCATTAGAAGATGCTAATAACAATCCATCAGGAGTACTATAAGAAAATATTCCCATATCGATTCTGAATAAATGATTTTTGTTTAGAATGGTTAAACGCAATTCTCTTGTTTCTACGTTTGTTGCCCCACTTCCCGAACCACCACTTCCTGGTCCAATAAGATTTTTTTCTTGTCCAAAGGTAATATCTCCTACTTCTATTCCATAATATACTTCTGTAAAGGTATTCGGAGAAAATAAAAAGTTTAGTCGAAATCGAATTCTATGTTCATCTCTTTTTTCTTTGCATGGCGTATTTGGTGTTACAGTAGAATCTAGATAAACCTCCCAAGGATTTGGGCATGTTTCTTTTGTTTGTCTTGTTGTTAAAATATCTCGCGAAAGATAAAAGCTTCTAAATAAAATATCTCCATCGTAGAGTAAGTTCGTTGATTTTTCTTGTGCATACAAGGAACTTAAATAAAATCCTATTAAGATAATAATCAATCTTTTAAGAATCATTGGGATAACCAATTTCTTGATTCTAAATATTTTGATACAATGGCTTTGAGTTTTCCATTAATTTCGATTTGTTTTATAAAGGTATTAATAAATAATAACAACTCTATTTCGTCTGGTGGTACCATGATAGAAACATATTCTTGTATATAAGTATCTAATATTAAATGAAATCGTTCTGTTATAGTGGGATTTTTGATAGCGTAAGCTTTAATTAAAATTAAATCCGAAATAAATAGATCATTTTCTCCGTTTAAGACCGAATCTAATGCATCCTGATTGGTTTTGTAAACTATAATTTCGTGTCGTAAAAATTCTGTGTTTTCCTCTAACAGTGTCTGATAAATTGTATTTGCTTTGACAGCAATTTTTAGTTTAGGTAATTGAACAATGTCACCTATATTTTGAATTTTTGTTTTTGGAAAATCTATTGCAAGTGATTCGCGTGGCAACTTCGCTTTATTTAATATTCCTGCTGGTGTAGTAATCAAATAAGGATAAGAAAAATTTACCGCTAAACTTCGTTGTATATCTGTCGAAACACCACCAAAGGATAAATCCACCTGCTTATTGGAAGTCCAAATAATAAGTTCATCAATATTTCCATATACCAATTTATAGTTTATCTCTAAGTATTTACACAGAAGTTGGATGATTTCTACATCGATCCCAGGATATCGAATATTTTCTGTTGTATATGGTAGATGATTTTTTTGTACACCTACAACAATTTCTTTGTTTGTAAGAATTTTGTTTAATAATCCTTTACGATTTTTTATCGCAAGTTCTTTATAATTTTGAGCATAAATATTTAGAGTAAAAAACAAAACTAACCCAATAAAGCGATAAAATTTCATGTGAGGTATTTTTACACAACAAAATATAAGTCAAATCAATTTAAAAAAAGATTGCTATTATCAAATGAATAATAATTAGGTTCTTTAATGAAAGAATTTGTCTATCATGTTTCGGAAGAAGAAAAAATACCTTTGGTAATAAACAAAATATTATCTAGTCCTGAGGATCAATTTGTAATTTTTTCCAAAGATAAAAAACAAATCATGAATCTTTTTGAGTACTGCAAAAAATATCATATACCTTACGCACATCTTTATTCAGAGAATGCGAACTTAGCTTTTAAAAATTATAACGAAAAAAAAAGCAAAGTGTTTTTTATCAGTGATGATCTACTAGAAAAAAAGACTTTTTTTATTCCATCAACCAATCAAATCATTCATTTTGATATTCCATCACATCCATTAATATACCAAAAAAGAAATCAATTGATCAAAAATATTCATTCCATAAGGTTGATTCATATTTATTGTATTCCTAACGAAATTCAAGACCTAAAAGCCATCGAGGTTTATTTCGAAAAAAAAATTTCTTTAGGAAAGGTTTTACAAAAGGATTTAAAACTACCACCAATAGAATATGCCAAAAAATCTACCAAAAAGTCCATTACGAAAAAAGTATCCAAGAGACAACCGCAAACAATACATCCCAAAGAAACTCCAAAACAAGAAGTTCAAGAATCTTTATGGTCTAAAATTAAATCTTGGTTTAAAAAGCTATGGAATAAACCGAAAAAAGATCTCTAATGGGGAGATAATTTTAAAATAAATTCTTTTTTGATTTTCTTCTTTTTGAATGGAATATGCATACAATTTGATTAAATTTTCTCCATCGGATTCTAAATAAGAGAGATTATATTCTTGGTTCAATTTATCATAAATTTTAAATGTTTCTTTTTTTCCTTGAATTTCCGTAAATACAATGTAAAATCCCTTTCGTTTTGGTAGTATTTCGAACAGAGAAATTTCTTCGAAAAAATTTCTATCTATAAGCATTTCTTTTTTTATTGAATAGGGTTTACTGCTACATTCAAAATCGAAATTATAAAGGTATTTTACTGGATCGCGAACTTCGCAAATATAATATACAGTTTGTGATTGAACTGGTATATAAATCACTTCGGGAAAATTTACATCCACATCCTTTCGCCAAAATGCTTTTTTTTCTGGATCGATTCGATTTAAAAGTTCTATCTGTCTTTGCTTTCTAGATTCTAAATCTTTTAAATAAGAAAATTTGTATTCATGAAATTGATTTTCTTCTTTGGTAACTAAATCTTTTAAAGAAAGTAAAAATTGTTTAGTTTTTAAGTATATTTCGTAATCTTTTTTGTATTGTTCTTCTTCTAAGATTATTTGTTTTTTAAGAGAAATTAGATAATCTTTTTGTTCTTTTGTTGGTTGAATTGGTACAATCTCTTCTGGTTTAGTTGTATTTTCTGGTAGAGTTTCTTCTGGCTTAGAAATGTTCTCTGACTCTATATTTTCTGTTTTGTTAATTTGTTCAGAAACAATATTTTGATCGTTTTTTACCATATCATTTTTTTTTATTTGTGGTGTTTGATTTTGAATGTTCGCATTAGTTTGACAACTAATTAAAAATATTATAAATATTATTATAAAATTTTTTATATTAATCATAATAACCATTTTCTATCAATACTTTTTGAGCTCTTTGAACTAAAAAGGAATTTTTGTTTAAGTTTACGATCAATTTTTTTAATTCGAACAAATTATTCTTAGTAGGGTTTTTTTCTGTCTTGATGAGCAGAACAAAAAGTTTTTGCATTGGATCATTAGGAAGATAATAAATATATTCGGATAATTCGTAAACAATTTCTTCGTAGCCAGCTCTGTACAAAGAATACAAAGCTAATGCAAGTTCTTTTTCGTAATCTCGCGATGTAGTAGAATAATTCGCAGATAATAAAAAATATGGAATAGAATCCAGAATATTTTTTTCTCTTTTAATTTTACCAATTAAGTAGAGAATATTTTCTTTATATGCATAAGAAAGCTGATGGGAGTCATTCGTACTTAACTCGAAAAGAATTTTTTCTGCTTGCTCATATCGGTTATTTTCTATTAGATAGTTTGCCAAAAATAGTTTAGAATCTATATTACTATTGGTATCCACAAATGCTAAATCTTCTATAATTTGGTTTTGATTTTTTTCTAGATAAAAATCCAAAATTTCTTTTTTAACAAAAGGACTCGCATTACGATACATTGTTTTTAGAGTGCTTAGATCGTTTTCTTGAATTGCTTTATAAAGATTTAAAAAATCTTCTTTCGAAAGTTTCGTATAATATTGTACATCTTCATAAAATTTATTTTCTACGCTTGATTTTTTAGGAATTTGTTTTAATATACTCCAAGCTAAAATATACTTTTTTTTATCTTTATAGATAAAATATAAACGCCATAAAGCTGTTTTTCTTAAATCTGCATCCAATCCTTCTTTTAGAGCTTTGTTGTAAAGTTCTATGGCTTTATCTGGATCCTCTTTTTCGATGGAATAAGCTTTTTCGAAATACGGTTTTCCTAAATTTTTGGGTTGAAGGGTTGAGTTTTGTAGAAAAATCATCCCTATTAAAAAACAAAAATAAAAAAATTGCTTTTTAAGCATATGTGTAATACATTTTTTAAAAAAAGTTGAAAAAAGCAAATGAAAAATAATTGATCTTTTATAAGATTTATTTTAAAAGTGATTTTACACTATATGTAATAATTTTAAAAGGATTTTATATATGGAAATCACGATTCATAAAAAAGATAACAAAATCGTTTTTGATCTAGAAGGTAGTTTAGATATTTATACTTCGTTAGATTTAAAAAGTGCCCTAGAAGATAATGTAAAAGAATCGAATATTGATGTTTGCATAAATTTAGATAAACTAAATTACATTGATTCCAGTGGTATTGGTATTTTAATCAAATCATTAAATTATATTCAAAGCTTGAATGGATCCATGTGTGTTGCTAACTTAAAACCATCGATAGAAAAGATTTTTAAAGTTAGTGGATTAACAACGTACTTCGAAATTCTTTCCGAAGATGAGTTTACAAAGCGTTATAAAGATGTGATCAACCAATAGCTATTTTTCTAAAAGAATAATAAAATATACTCTACCAATAAGATGAGAATCAGCATACACATTAAAGATTAAAACATACTGTCGAAATTTATCGAAATCAACTCTATACAATACATGATTGTTAATTTCTGGTGGAAAAATCTTTATATTTATCTTTGCATAAGAAAATTCTTCAGAAAAAAGCGATGCAATTTGGTTGATGATTTCCATTAAAATCGAATTAGCCATCCCCTTTTGATAGGTATCAACATGATGAAATTTGCTTAAATAGGGTAGAATTTTTAATTTTGTTGCACCATCCATACATAAAAAAAGTCTACCTGCAATATCGCCAGAAAAATCTACATAGCTGGAAAATTCGTAAGAAATACCTTCGTTTAAAGATGGACCAAATGCTTCTCTTTTAAAGAGAAGGTTATAATTTTCGTAGAAATACTCTGGAATAATCTGAGAAAATAAAACAATGATCTTTTCGTCTAATAAGGGATCCATTTTAATGATTCTATCGAAATTATGCTCGGAGAGGGACTTGAACCCTCACGCCGAAAACGGCACCACCACCTCAAAGTGGCGTGTCTACCAATTCCACCATCCGAGCAAATCGTACAATAGCAAAAAAAAATGAATTTATTTTATAGTCGACCAAAATTTTGTTTCCTTAGAATATGAAAAAAAAGCTGTTTATACTGTTGATTTTTGTTATGATATTTCAGGACAAATTTCTTTTTTCTAATGAGCTTCCCTTACATACGATTAAGATCAAAAATTATCAAATTGAATATTACTATGGAGGGAAAAAACCACCATACTTTTTATTGGTGCATGGATTAGGTGTAGATAAAACAAGTTTTTACGAATTAGCTCATCTATTAGGTTTAAAATACGATTATAAAGTTTTATTACCAGATATACCAGGACAAGGAAATACAGAAAGAATCCCAGAAATGGATTATTCCGTAGAAAACATGACAGATTATTTATATGAATTTATAAAAAAATTAAAGATTTCCAAAGCAGTTGTAGTAGGAAACTCCATGGGAGGACATATTGCAACAGTATTTACGTTAAAATATCCGAAGGTTGTTCAAACCCTTGTGCTAATTAATCCCTCTGGGATTGAATTCAACAATCAAAAACCTTATCAGTTTATCCCAGAAGAAACCTTTAAAGATATAAAAGATCCTCAAATTGTAGAAAATTTAAAATGGAATAACAAAATTCGTAAGGACATACAAAATAATCAGTATTACGTATTGAATCCTTATTTAAAAAACATAAAAACACCCACAATTTTATTTTGGGGTTCGGAAGATAATATCATCCCTTATGTTTATTCTAGTGTATGGGCCACCAAAATTCGTAATCTATGTTTTTATGTGTTAAAAGGTGGCCATCTCTTACAAAAAGAACAACCTGAAAAAATCATAGAAAAAATCCTGCACTCAAAATGTAAATAAACTATACTTTAATAATATGACTAGAATCGGTAAATTTATCAAAATAAATTTCGTTAGAAGATAATCCATGTTTTTGAGCAACTTCGATACATTTATCGATCATAATGGGAGGACCACACATATAAAGTTGCGAATTTGAAATATTTGGTAATTGATCCAAAATTTCGTGAACAAATCCTGTTTTTCCCTTCCAATCAGAATCTTTTTCTTCGGATAATACAGGTATTATTTCGAACTTACCTTTCCAATAGTTTTTAAAGTTTTCTAATTCTTCGATTTTGTATAAATCCTTTTGCGTTCTAACACCAAACAACAATACAACATCTCTTAAGATTTGTTTTTTGTTTATTTCTAAATCTTGATTAAAAATGATATCTTCTAGAATCGAGTAAATCGGTGATAAACCAGAACCACCTGCAATTAAAATCATGGGTTTCGTAGAATTTCTTAAATAAAAATTCCCCTCCGGCTGAGAAACATAAAATTCTATCTCAATGTCTTTAAGGTTAAAGAGCCATTCGGTAAATTTTCCCTTAGGAACATGTCGAATAAAAAACTTTAACTGCTTTGTTCCCTTACTGTTAGGTCGGTTTGCCATAGAATAGCTTCGCGGTCTATCCAACCAATCAAAAATAAAATTAATGTATTGTCCAGCTTTATAAAAAACAGGTTCTTCTAGTAAAATCGTTAATTCTATAATATCGTGTGTTAATAATTTTTTCTCGATAATCTTAGCAGGTATTTTTTCTTCTTTTTGTTGCAGCTTTTGGTTTTCTATTACTAAAAATTCAGACTTAGGTATAGATTGACATACTAATATATAATTTTCTTTTAGTTGTTCTTCGCTTAAAACAAATGCTTTATCGGTTAATTCTTTTACTTTTCCTTCTATTAATTTTGACGCACAAGTAGTACAACTACCTACGCGACAATTGTGAGGAAATTGTATTCCTTGATCTAACAAAGACTGTAAAATGGTTTTGTTCGACTCTATTTCGCATTCCACGTTAATGGGTTTAATTTGAATTTTAGGTTTATGTTTTTCTTTTTTGAATATGCTTAATAAACTCATAACACCTTCCAAAAAAAGATGGCTTAGGCAACCATCTTTATATTATATTTTTTATAATATTCTTTTAATAATTTTAATTCTTCTGGGCTTGCATATTTTTCGTCCCATTCTTTTAATTTGGGGTTGATAACTTTGTACCATAGAGGAGGAATCATACAAACGTAGATGGTTGTTAGATAACCAAAAGGCATTTCTGGTGCTTCTGGATAAGGATTCAATACCCAGAATGGTAGATCACCTTTTTCGTGATGCGCAGAATGTCTTGTTAAGGAAAATAAAATCAAGCTTGACATACGTTTGTTGGTATTCCAAGAATGTTTTGGTTCAACAGGAGCACCAGGAACGCGAACTAATCCATAATGTTCCATGTAGTTTACGATTTCTAGTAAGGTTCTTGCCCATGCAGCTTGTAGCATATATAAAGCAACGCCAGTCCAACCACCCACATAATAAAAGATAGCAACAAAAGTTAAACTCATCAAATGACCGCGAATCACTTGATTGTATGGACTTATTACTGGTAAACCCTTTTTCTTTAAGCGTTCTTTTTCTATCTTCCATGCATTTTTATTACTTCCCCACCAGGAACGAACAATAAATTTATAAACATTTTCGCCTCTTCTTGCAGTTGCGGGATCTACCATAGTTCCTACGGTTTCGTGATGGCCATAAACATGTTCCAAAGAAAAATCGGTTGTATTTGCAGTTGCTAGTATCCATCTACCCCAAATCCAAGCCATTTTGTCCCATGTTCTATGAGTTAATTCATGTCCAACGTTAATTCCATAACCACCTGTTAAAAATCCAATCGAAATAGCTCCACCAATAAGATGATACCATTTAGTATTTTCTCGTGCTTGAAATACATCTATACCTGTTAAACTTTGTATAAATGTTCCAATTTTTAAGAAATCGTCGTTACCAGATTGAGAATACCATGCCAAAATCGCTAAACCAACCAAACAAACTGGCAATGTTAGATAAAGAGGAATATTCAATAGTTTAGGATATTTGTATTCGGGAGTACTGTAATCATCTCCAGAAATCGCATCACCAATTACCATAATAAGCGTTATCGCTACAACTGGAAACCAGAGCCATGCTCCCCCCAAAAAAACCAACGGTAATAACACCGCAAAAAGTAGTGGTGTTATATAAAATTTTAAATACTTATACATTTACACCCTCCTGAATTATTTTTTATAAGTAATAAGTACGCTTGTTAATATTGTTAATAATGTATCTAAACGTGTTTGCAAATCTTCTTCGCTTAATTCTAAAACACTTTGTACTGTTAAACCTAACATAACGGTTTGAAAAATTTTTGCTAATTCTCTTAAAGTTATGATTAAATGATTTTCTAAAGGATAGAGAGATTTATAAATTACATCAAAGATCAAATCTTCTTCGATTTTATGATAAGTTTGAAGTTTTTTTCTGAACTTTTTATTATGAATTGCATTGGAATACATTTCTACAAAGAATGCTGCTCTTGTTTTATTCACTATCAAACTTTTATATAATTCTTTAGCAGCAACAATGGCAGTTTCGATGGATGGTTCGTAGTTTTTGATTTTTTGCTTTATCTCTTCTGCAATTTCGTTTGCAAAATAATTTAATGCCTGGATCAATAAATCTTCTTTGGTTTTAAAATGATAATGAATTAAAGATTTAGAAACATTCGCAAGCTGAGATATTTTTTGAGTTGAGGCACCATTATATCCATATTTAGAAACACAATCAATCGAAGCTAAAATTAAACGTTCTATGCTCTCTTCGGAAGCTAAGATTTTTTTATCTTTATTTTTTTGATGTAGTAAGAGATTTGGATTATTTTTTATTTTATTTTTTTGAACCATGATTTTTATATAATCCTGACTGGTTGGTCAGTCAACAAAAAAATCATATGTTTGAATAAATTTATAAAAAAAATTATAATTTATTACTTTTAAGTATTAATTATTATATAAATCTATTTGTGATCGATGCATATACAAAAAGGCTATTTTTTCGTTTAGGTTTGGTAGAAAAAGATATTTCTTATGATGAACTACAAGATTTTATTTCTTCGAACATTCCAAATAACACAAAAATTTATCAAGAATTCCATGCTTTGATTGTTGTCCATTGTAAAAATGTATGCAAAAAATCTCCTTCTTGTTCTATGTGTGTGTTAAAACCTCATTGTAAATTTTTTCTTGATTCTTCCCAATCAAACTAAGTTTAATACTTATCAGTATTGATATAAAACTTTTTTGAAGATTTTTGCAACCATGTTTTTCTTCTGTTTTCTAACTTTGTATGAAAACAAAAACAAACATCACTTTAAAAGAAATCCTCAAAAGCTTAAACTGGCCTACAACGCTTTATCTTGTATTAAGTCCTTTTGCTGCAATTGCCATTTTGTATTACTATTCACTAAATCAGCTCTTTCAATGGCAAACTCTCTTTCTTGCTCTTTTTATGTGGTTCGCTTCTGGTATGGCTATCACAGTAGGCTATCATCGTTATTTTTCTCATCGAAGCTTTAAAACCAACAAGTTTTTCGAATATCTTTTTGTTCTCTTTGGTAGCTCTGCTCTACAAATGTCTGTGATTGAATGGGCTTTTGACCATAGAAATCATCATAGGTTTACCGATACAGAAAAAGACCCCTACACCGTAAAAAGAGGTTTCTGGCATGCTCATTTTACTTGGTTATTATTCGACCGAGGCACAAGATTAGGAACTAAACCTCCTGTGGATTTGAACAAAGTTTCGGATTTGTGGAAAGACCCTTTTATCCGATTTCAGCATAATTATTATATTCCTGTGGCTGTTTTTATGGCTTTTATTTTCCCTGGTCTTATCGCTCTACTTTGGGGTGATTTCTGGGGCGGTGTTTTAATCGCTGGTATTGTTCGTTCTGTCATCGTTCACCATGCAACATTTAGCATCAATTCTGTTTGTCATACATTAGGAAAAAGACCATATTCTCTTCAAGAAAGCGCAAGAGATAGTTGGATTACTGCTCTTCTAACTTATGGGGAAGGTTATCATAACTTCCATCACAAATTCCCTGGTGATTATCGCAACGCTATCTTACCTTGGCAATATGACCCTAGTAAATGGTTCATCTGGACTCTATCCAAACTCGGATTTGCTTGGGACCTACACAGAACTCCCGAAGAAAAAATCCTTCAAGCAAAAGCAGAAGTATTAGAACAAAAAATGCAAATCAATCCACAAAACATGAACTATCCAGCTATTGTGATAGCCAAAGAACAATTCGAACATGCTTACAACCAATTTATTTCTCTCAAAAAACAATCGAAAGAATCTTATGATAAAGTAAAAGATTCTCTTAAACAAACCCAAAAACAATTAATTCAAGCTTACAAAAAATACGAAAAAATTGTTTTTCATTCCCTAAAACAATCTTCTTTATCTTTCCAAGATTAACATACCCAAGTAGGCAACATGCCTACTTTTTTTATTGTAAACAATACTCTTCCAAGAGAAAAAATAATGTTCAATCAATTAATATGATAATTTTATTATATTTCTATACTATCAATAAAATTGATCCCAAAATATGCTAAAAATTTTTCTTGTTGTATACTCTGCTGTCTTTGTATAAACATAATTCTGTATTGTTTCATTTTCCACAACATGAGGTTCATCTTGTATTGGCAATTCTGGCATCTCTATCAATGGGTCTATCTCTCTTCCCATCTCTTGCATCTCCCAATCTAACATGATCCTCAATAATGCACTCATTGAATAGCCAATAAACCTTCGACTATCAAACAGCTTGCTCCATAACGCTGGGTTTATCCGTATCTTGTATCTGATATACTGCTTTGTCTTTGGCTGATAATTCGCTGTC
>Ga0209691_1001567_pt1 | contig 13237 bp, 10 predicted proteins | sample YNPMSBMetaG_FD_187120 | JGI IMG/M metagenome (GOLD analysis project Ga0209691, IMG submission 187120) | Anoxygenic and chlorotrophic microbial mat microbial communities from Yellowstone National Park, USA - YNP MS-B MetaG (SPAdes) (version 2) ... | reverse complement strand
GGCCGGAAGGTCTGCCAGCGAATGAGCGCCGGTCGTATGATTTGCCAACCATCCTACACTGGCTGAAAGTCTTCGTCTACCGTTTCTTCCAGATCAGCCAATTCAAACGCTCGGCCATGCCAAACGGCCCCAAAGTCGGTTCGGGCGGTTCACTCTCACCTCGTGGCGACTGGCGCGCACCAAGCGATTCCAGTGCCGCAACGTGGTTAGCCGAGATCGAGCGGTTGGAGGAGGAGGTGGGATAGTTCAAGTCCTGACTTAAGAGTCCGCCGGTCCTCACCAACAATGTGAGCCGACGGAACACGCTCAAGCAAGTGTGTGATGTGTTCTTCGTAGTTACTCCGTCTTCGAAACGTTTGATCATTTGCTCGACGATTAGAAGTATAGTAGTAATCATGCTGAGTGTTAAATGTTGCGCTTGTTATCGCAGCGGGTTACCCGTATTCTGGCAAGTAGGTTCAAAAGATGTCTGAATTCCGGTTGACATTTCAGAAAAATTCGAGTAATCTTTTTTACGGTATACTTTCTGGAACAATTGCTTTTAATCCAGGTTTTTCAATGATATCTTATCTTTAAAATAACACTACATAACGATGCGATCTGTATCAAATGTGAGACCATCAATTCCTAGTCAATGGTTGGTATTACTGTATGACGCGACTACTACAATGTTAATGTTATCAGGCATAAGAACAAGTTGGATAATAAGAGTATCGATGGGCTTCCTTCGCTCTGTGATGTTATTAGTCGTTATCTTTTTCCTAGCAGGATGTTCCAGCCTCATCGACTCTGACCAACCACATGTTGTTCCAGACATGGTAGTCAACCTGAAACCCGGAGATACTGTTGGTCAGACTTTTGTTGCACGGCATGGAGGATTGAACGGTATCTCGCTTTGGCTAGAGGCGGATAATAGTGCTCGTGGTCAGTTGATCCTGCATCTGCGTGTTGATCCAAATGTTGATAGTGATATAGACAAAGTCTCGCTTTCTCTCGAAAAGTTGGACGTTCCTGGTTTTTATCATTTTCCTTTGCAAATTGATGATAGTTCACATAATGCTTACCGCTACATATTCCTGGAGCTACAAGGTACCGGTCTGGTAAGTGTGGGTGCTGCACCGGAAGAAACGTATATTGATGGTGCAGCATATTTTAACCATGAACCGAGAGATGCTCAACTAGCATTTCAGCTTAGCTACGATATCGGAGCAATTGTTTCAGAGATTATTCGTTCGTTTGTATACGATGGAGTGATGATTTTGATTCTATCGATACTCCTATATGTGGTTCCAGGATATGCGATTATTTTAATATTTTTCAGAAAAAAAGCATTCTCAAATATCGTTAAGAGAATACAACACGAACAATGAGGAGATATGCTGGCCAGCACTGTTAGGATTAGCAATAGGTATCAGCCTGTCACTGTATCCCTTTCTAATCTTCTGGACAAGTTGGTTCAATTTGCGGTTGAGTGCTCTATACGGATGGTTACCAATCGTAGGTGGGGTAGTCATAATAGGATGGCATTATCGCGGTCTTCGTTTCCACAGTACGATAGAATCAATTCGTCAATGGGTTAAATCCCGTAATTTCTGGTCTGATCTAGCATATATAATAGTTGTCTTTTTAATCTGTATTACTCGACTGCTAGTTATCCGTACTATAGATGTGCCAATGTGGGGAGACTCGTATCAGCATACGATGATTGCTCAACTCATTGTAGATAATGGAGGGCTATTTCAGTCTTGGAAACCCTATGCTGAATTGGAAACCTTTACCTATCATTTCGGTTTTCATAGCACTGTTGCAGTTTTTCATTGGATTGGGGGTTATGAGATACCAAAAGCTACTCTGTTGGTTGGTCAACTGATGAATATATTTTCTGTGTTATCCCTCTACCCACTGGTAATATGGTCAGGCGGAAACCGTTGGTCTGGAGTAGTGGCAGCAATGGTGGCTGGTTTATTATCGCCAATGCCGATACAGTATATCAATTGGGGGCGCTATACCCAGTTAACGGGACAAGTTATACTTCCCGTTGCAGTTGTAATCAGTGGGATATTTTTGCAAGCCAGACATTTAAAACTTTCAATAGCAATAGTATCGTCAATTGTGATAGCTGGTTTGGCATTCACTCATTACCGGATACTGATCTTCTACGTCATTTTTACAGGGGTCTGGATAGTTTTAAATGTGCGTAAAGACAACGGTTTGCACCAAATAAAAAGATTGCTGATTATTGGTTTTGGTGCTGCATCTTTGTTTTTTATGGTTCTTGCATACTTTCTCTGGTTACATTACGCAAAATTTTATTCAAAAACTAACGACCGCCCCCGAAAAGGTTTCAGAATTTACTCGCCAGTACAATACGATTAGTGATATTTCTGTATTTATGCATCCTGCTGTGTGGTTGTGTTCGGCGATAGCGGTTGTCATAGTACTGTGGAGACGGCAGAGAGGTAGTCTGCTAGTATTAACTTGGTGGTATTTATTATTGGTAGCGACGAATCCAGAATGGCTCTCTTTGCCAGGTACAGGTATCATTAGTAATTTTGCGCTTTTCATTGCTTCTTACATTCCTGTAAGCTTGTTAACAGGTAATGCATTTGGGGTTATCCTAGAAAGATGGAGTAAAAGACTCTACATTTCAATGCTGATGGTAATCCTAATAACGGTAGTAAGTTTAGTAGCTGTTCCTCAACGGATGAAAGACGTACAGATAGCTCGTCATGCACTAGTGACGCGACCTGATTTACATGCAATGGCTTGGATTCGAGAAAACACGCCAATTGATGCTCAGTTTCTGGTTAACTCTTTCTTTGCTTATGGTGGAAGTTCGGTCGTTGGTTCAGATGGGGGATGGTGGATCCCGCTGCTAACTAAACGTGGAAATACTGTACCACCTCTGAACTATAGCGCAGAACAGGGTCCTTTTACGAATTATCGCGAGTGAATTAATAATCTGACTTTCCAGGTTCATAGTAAAGGAATTAATCACCCTGAAACGTTAGATATGTTACGGCAGAGACACATTCGGTACGTATACATTGGTCAGCAACAAGGGAGTGTTAATTACTCTGGTTTGGGACGGCTAAACCCGTATGATATTTTAAATAGTAACGACTTCCGTCTATTATATCATCGAGATCGAGTGTGGATTTTTGAATTAGTAAAGTAACAGATTTGAAAAATTTTACTCTCTTGTGGTAATTTCTATTTCTTTTCATTGTGATAAAAGAAATATGAGATGTGGAAAATTATATGATCATCTGTTTACAGAATTTAAGCTTACAAAGATAGCTAATCGCACATGCTGAGATTAGTGAAAAACCTTTCATTTCTGGCTGTTCCAGTGCTTTTTATGGAATTGATCCGTGTTATTATGGAACAACCCTTTACTCTGGTCAGTGTGGTTGCTCGGTCTAGTTTTGTTGCCAGTGTCATATGTGTGGCAATAGCAACTTCTCTGCTAGTTCATAATAGAGAAGACGGAATCTTGTTTTTATTATTTTGGTTTTTTATAAGTATTGCTTTTTTCTTAGTATATCACATAACTCATTATACGCTAATTGCATGGTTTCTTGTTGGTTGCTTTTATGTTTTGCTTCTACTTATTGAACAGTGGATGACTTATGAAAAATCAATGTTTGGATCGTGGTGTTGGCGATTGTTTCTTTTTGTGATAGCTGGATCCGTACCCTTGTTGCTGGCTCAGATAGAGACGAAATTTGCGGATGAGGAATTTTTTGTTGTGCTCGAAGCCATTGTTCTGTCTATTTTTTGGACTCTTGTTTTGGTTATTTATCGTTTTTACGTCTCGTGTTTGAAGATAAGATCTGTATTGAAGTCAAAACATCGATGGATTATTACTATTGGTGTTTCTGCTCTAGCCATTATTGGTTTGTATAAATCGATTTACTTGTATCATAGTAGTTTTTACCCCTCTTCTGTTTCGATATTTCCAGGAATATCGGAAGAGTCGCCATTTATTTGTGGTCAAGTTTCGCCAAGCAAAGAGTATTATGATGGTAGAGATGTATTTGAACGAATTTTAGAGCGTTTAAAGTCAAATCCTCGTAAAAGACCACCTGAATACGGAATGTTGGCACTGGCAACAAATGAGTTGCATTGGGCGCAAAAGTTCCGAGATGAAATTCTAAAGGAAGCTGCTGCGAATCGGTTTACCGAGCCTGCAAACAGCATAAAAGTGACTCAGTACGAAGCTGCATTACGTGTTTATTATTACTCTCGTGTTCAAAATCGATTCCCTGGTCTCTTTTCTAAAGATGATGAACAAGTTATTCGAGATTGGTTTGCAGCAATTAATCGGCGAGCCCAAACTATCGAGTGGGTAGATTTGCTGTACAGTTTAGCCTTTTTTAACTGGCCCGACGGACCATTTGAAAATCAAGGAATTGGAGCCGCCCTTTTGTCCCTTCTGGAAACAGAAGCTCTGAGTGATCCTGAACTGATAATCGAAAACAGGAAATATTTAGAACGTAGTGTGCCTCAGTACAGCTGGGAGTCTATCTTCAGAGTTACAGACGACACCTTCATCTATCAACCCCAATGGATGTATAGTGCTTATTTTCAGTCATTGTATACTGGTATACGTCCAGAAAAGAATGTAAAGCTATCTTTTGAATGGATACTACTACAATCTTTATCAGATGGAGGGTTTCTGCGGTACAATCATCCAGGAAAGGGATATTCATCACTGATCGCTTATCTAGGAGCAAAGCTCCTTGGTGATCCTCGCTACGTATGGCTTGCCGGAAGAGCGGTGGAGTATTTAGAGAAGAATGAAGACTACGCCTTTGCTATTCCAGGAATTGAAGAACCTGTTCCAATTATAGGCCACTCTCCAAATGAAGGCTCTTGTCTTTTATTCGGTAATTCAGGTATACCTGGACAGAAGGGACCTCTTGCACCTGATAAAATTGTTTTTCGCCAGAGTTGGGATACAGATTCGATGTATATCTTGGTAAACCTGAGATTCACCGGCTGGCATCGCTATAAAGCAACTGGAACTGTATCATTGGTATATCAGCAGGATCCAATTGCTGTAGAAGATTTGGACACACAACCTTTTCACTGGCTACCAAAGGGCCGTAGCTTATTTCGTGACAAGAGAATTCCACGTGAGAATCTTAACGGATTATCAGTAGAATCTATTGGTATCCGAAACGTATTGAGTCAGTTGATTAGTTTTAGTAGTACCTGGGCGCAAGATCCTCCGTATTACGCAGAAGTTGTGGCCTTTGAGCCGGGTACTGATTTGGACTATGCTCATATCCGATTGACAGATTGGCATGGATGGAATCATGACCGGCATATTTACTTTATCCGCCGTGATGCTTTGTCTATTATTGTAGATACGGCCCAGAGTTTAGCAAATTCTCGGGCTGCACTGTTTTGGCACTTCGTTGATGGTCAGGTAATCGCTAAAGATCGCATTCGAATATCAACAGACTCAGGTCCTTTTGAGGTTGTTTTCCTACCTCTAGATGATGACGGTGAAGTCGTTATTTCAAATCGTGTTCAAAATAGAGGTGAAGGGATTAATTTTATGTATTCTGGTAGGTCTAATCTAAGGATCGCTACGATATTTTTGCCGCAAAAATGGATTGGTGCTCAAGTTACCTGGAATAGAGAAAGTGATCTGTTGCAAATATTACTATTAGATAAACGGATTGAGATGAAATTGAAATGATTTTGTTGCATTAATCAATCGTAACGATTTTATATTTATACTTATTCGGATTAAATAATGCAAAGGTTTTAGTGATAACCGATGTGTAGAAGATAACCAAAGAGCTGCGATGACTTGCCAAGCCTTGTTCGACGAGACCGTTATACTCGTTCTGGAAGACCTGCTCTTTGGATTGTGGGCCGGGCGGTTTGTCGCTCTTTAGCGGTTTCCACGGTTCGTTTGATGTTCAAGGGCAAGGTGTACATTTCCGTCGCCCAAGATTGATGATATTGCTCGCTTACAAAGGTCAGTTCGCGCAGAAGATGCGAGTTGCACGTCCTATGCCGTGCCTGCGTGTATTACAAATACGGGTTCCAGACCTCATAGACGCTCCACCAGTGCGTTGAGCAAGATGTCTATCTCTTCGATCTCGACTGTCCCTCGCTTGGCATGCGTTTGGTAAAGTGTGGCACGATCGGTGCTGGCTGAATGCAGCCAGTTCAACTTGCCGGTCACGTGCGCCCCGGTTTCATTAAAGTGGACGGCTTCTTCGGTCTGAATCAGGTAGTTGCACACCTGTTCGTTGACCCTACTTTGACCCTACTTTGGCGCTGATCGCTGCCATAGTCCTAACTGAAACCGGTTGCTGGTATAAATCCTTCATCACTTCCGCCGTGCGTTCCGTTGGAATAGAATGATACACATTGAGGTACACCATTCGCGCCTGCACACGCTTCCCGTACTGCGTAGCCTGCGTCACTGCTGGCGGAAACTCGGCTTCATTCTGTTCCCCGCAACAGGGGCAGGTCTGGATTTCCGCCTGATGCTTGTTCACTTCCAATCGCACCTCTTCCGGCAAGTCTAACACCTGTCTCTTGTCCGCTTTCTGCACTAGCACGCTTTCCAACTCCATGTCTCAGCTCTGACAACGCTTCACCCGATGGACAATGGTGAGATCAGGCTTGTTACCGGCTCCAGAAAAGTGCCTTCAGGCCCACTTGACCGCCTGCCTTCTTTTCGCTGCGATAGTACAAACTATGTAGCGAGGGTTTCTTGTACCCGTCGCTGCTAGGCGGTTTGCTACTGTTATGACTATCTTTGTTCTTTCCAACGCCTGCAATTTCGATTCCAATGTGCGAATTGCAGTCACCAATTGAACAAATATTTTCAGAACCGCTTCTTCCCCCTTCTAGATACGCGGCTCGCATGGCTTCACGATTTGGTAAGTGAATCGGTTTCATTAAACAAATGATCCTGGATATTTATAAAATTTACCATAGTAATTTGTTAGAATTTTTGTAAAAGCGTTATCGGTTAAATTCTTGCTTTTTGTACGAGAAGTTTTATTTGACTTGTCCGAGTTAGGCTGAATAGTTACGGATCAAGTATATCCGTCAACATAAGATACTGGAAGTCCAAGAACTGCCGATGCATCGTTTCCCCTGAGTACCTGTCCATCAGCCACACGTCATCTGACAATCAATTGCCAGGTATCACTGCGTGGGATACGGCAACCGACCTATCAGCGACCCGACTGGTGAAGGTTTAGGGACTACGACCGTTTCCTGCTTACAGTTTTTCGATAACGAACCCTGACGAGGTGCTGTCGCTTGCATTATGTAGGTGATGGCTGATTGCCCAGATCCAAGCAAATGCCAGAATCGTGGCCGATTGCCACATGTGAATGGGCCAAAGCGCAGACGCTATATCCGCCGTCAGCGCCTGATCTTTTGGCAAGACGAGAAATCCTGCTGCGACCTACCACGCTAGGGCCTCCGATCTAATTTCAGCGCGCCAATGGTTCCCTGCTGTCATAGCAATGACAAATCGTCTGCCGCCCCTTTACGTCTGCACTGGAGGGCAAGTATGCCTCGGTTCTCCACAACTAGTGTATCGTCGGATTCAGGGAGTGAGGCTCCGTTCGGTGTCTCTGCCGCTTTTGTGCTGTACGATGTGATCAAACACTGCAACTGCCTGAGGTCGTTGGTTGCACCTATCAAGATGCTTATGGGTGACTATTAGATTTGGGATGCAGGTAACAAGTAAATGAGATCGCAAAGTGATGAACTTCACAGGTGTGATACTTCCATTACGCAGAATACGATGCCAAATGGATCGGACCAATCTCGGATCAGAATAGGCTGTATTGAGAGCCTATGCACATAGATAATTGGTCATCCCCTCACGATAGACAAAACCTGATGATGGATGCGACGTGAATCACGACTAGCACGATGCTGGCGGTGTCAAATATTAAGTTAAGACAGTACCTGTTCCCAACACTTATAACCTGCCTCAGAGATATGCCAGAGACCTATTGTCGCCTTTAAAGAATCCTTCTCGCTTCGTCGGGCATACCTCTGTAGAACGTCCAATGAACGCTTGCACACACAAATTCGCGGGTCGTAGGAGGTAACGTTTTCAGATAAACACCGACCTAAGGAATGAAGAGCCGCAAGTCTTGACCTTCATCCATCTCTTACGATAAGGTTTTTGGATAAGCTCTTATCCGCATCGTCAGGTAGCTAAATTTGCGCTGCAACCCTTGCATCGGCATATCACATCCTCCAGGTGACATATCTTGCCAGAGAAGCAGTATATATCTTTCACATCAAAGGCAAGATTGGCTTAAAGCCTAACAACCTTACGGATTAACGTAATACCAGAGAGCTCTTCCTGCCTGATTTAGTAAAACAACGGTGTCTCCTGTCAAACGCAATGCTGGCTCATCCAACCACTTCATCCCTCCGGTAATCTCTTCATTTACCGAACCATTGTATACTTTGAAAGTTTCGCCAGGCCTAAGAGTAACGCTGGGCAGCACTATATATTCTGAAGTCTCTAAATTGAGAAGTGCCATCCCTTCTATATTCTGATCGGAATTACTGATGTTCTTTATAACAAAAATCTCTACACCTTTTTGACTTTTGTCAACCTCGGAAATAATTAATGGTATAAATTCTGAATCAATAGTTGGTTGCACAGGAGTATCAGTGTTACGAACATTTCCGATTGCAGTTGTAGTTGGTTCTTGGGATGTTGAAGGAGGTAGTCCATTGCTAGAACAACCTATCACGAAGAATAGGAATATGAAAAAGGTCAACACGGGTTGGTGAATTCTCACTGATAATCTCCTTGTTTGCATGCGAATCCCTCTCGAATAGGAACCATCAGAAAAATACTAGCCCAAATTAACTCAAAAACCATTATAGATATTCGGACGAAAAGAGCCGAGGCTACGGCAAGGGGCATGGGGAAATACATATTAAGAAAGTATATCATTGTTAACTGACGAATAGCTGGTGTTGGTAGAAAAAAGAGTATTTGACTCATCCATCCAATAACTCCGGAGATTGCTGATATGTTGATGAGCACTAGTAAATTCTTTGATGGGAGTACAAATAAGCTGGAAATAAGAACATAGTGAATAACACCACTATTTATCCATATAAAGAGAAAGATTGCTAGCAATACCAGGATGTGTCTGACATCTAATGTTATGGGTAGAGGTGAATAGTTCAGCCGCGATAGTATTACATTAGCAATTCTAATGAACGTTTTTGGAAAAAACAAAACACCGGACAGTGGTGCTAGCAATATCCCAAGAGTGATTACCGCTATTGGTTCATAGACGGCTTGCACGAAAGGGATGGTTAAGAAGGCTACTACTAACGCACTGTACAGTATTATCATAACCTCGGCGGTCATCGATACTAATATGGTACTACGTGGGAGATTCTGACGTACATAAGCCTCAGTTCTCGCTGTGACATAGGGGAGAGGTGTAGGGAGCCGCTGGACGACATTAGTCAAACAAAATATTCGAACATGGCTCCAAAAACATCGCCTTCTGGTGAAAAAACCGACAATCAATGCCCAACAAGACGCAGTTAACAAGAGATTCACGGAATATAACCCAAATCCTATCAGAAGATAACGGAGATCTAAATTCCACGAGAATTGTTGAATTTGGTTCCAATCCTTTATCATTTTATAGATTGTAAAGGCAAAAGCCAGTATTACTAGCATAACTCCAATAATGCGAGATGGCTTTTTGAACCTTGAATTAACTAGTTTTTCGACATTAACGTTTCTCAGATATGACTGGAATAAGTTCATATAGTTCGGCCTCCGGAGTTGATAGTATTAAATTGGAGTTTTCAACTAATATTGAAGATACTAACGCTGTAATTTTTTCAGAGTAACGGATATAGCTATAGCGTTCGAGACCTACTTTGCGAAACAATATGTGGGTAAATCCTCGATCAGCTAGATCATTCATTAACTCGTTAGGTGAGCCAAACTGTTCAAAGCGTAATACCCTTTGACTAATCGGATTAGCCCACATGTACTTTCGTTCTAAATAATATCCACGCGACTCATAAAGCGCTAACAGAACATAAGCGTCTTTGGGTAAACTATTATTTGCATAGCTAAACGCTGAGTATCCGGAGACTCTTGTAATGAGAAATTCTTCGCGATTTATCTGACCAGAAAGGAATGACCATCGATCTGCTATTAGAGAATAACTTGCAGGATTGGCAAGCCAGTGTGCATACAACAGAAGAAAGATTAGTCCGTAAAGTGTTATTCTTGAGATATATACGCGATTAATTTTGTTTAAATCAATAAAGAGACTCACTCCACGTGCTGCAAGGATAGACATGATAGGAAGAGTTGGCATTAGAAAACGAGCTTGATGAGTTTGAAAGAACCATAGGGTGTAGTAAATCAAACAAATTACCACCAACCTGGACAGAATTTGGCGCATTGAAGCTTTTTCCAAAAAGTATGCCAAGATAGCAAATGGTGATAAAATCAAAAAGTGTATACCAATACGTATTTGTGAATTTCCAAACTTTAAATAGTCAAGTGATAAGTGCCACAAAGCTGTAAACCAATTACTGAATGTAAGAGAAAGGTTGGGTTTTCGGATAAATCCGAACAGGTATTCGTTTCCCAACGAATCCCAATCAGAACCTCCAAAGATTTCAATCAGGAAGGGCCAAAATAGATTTTTTGTATAGACTAACGTTTTCAGATACCAAGGAGCAACTACAATGAATGATGTAAAACCGAACAGGCATAAAGTTCTCAAAGTGTATTTGAGAGATCGTGAATTTCTGAACTCACTTATTGATATCAGTATCCCAATCACAAATGGTACTAGAGCCGCATTAAGTTTAGTGCTTGCAGCCAAACCACCAAATATTGCCGACATCACCCAATATTGATGTTTTTGAGACACCGTCCATTCAAGATAGAATATAGTAGCAAGTAGTACAAAAAGTGTTAAAGTCGGTTCAATTAATCCGGTTCCCGCTAGTGTAATGACCATCGGCGTTGTTGAGAAAATTGCCACAGCAATAAGACCTGTTTGGCGTAGAAAAAAGCGGTTCCCTAGCCAGAACAATCCCCAGCAGGTCAGTAGAAAAGATATCCACTCGATAAGATGTGGGAGAGTCTCTGAGCCGAGGATTAATCCGACGGTGAAGAGCATTTCAGCTTCCATCGGCCAGTTAGAGTAAGGTATGAAAGGAATGTAAGTGAACCCATGATTCTGGATGTATATCTTGGGAACTGCAAGATGGTAGGCAACCTCATCCCACCACGTAGGTGGTACTAGGGCATCAGTTAGGATAGGATAGAAGAGATTTGCAACGATGATACTGAGTAAAAGAAGGTTTACCAGGCTTGAAGGAAGCTTGACTTGTAATAGTTTTACTTGAAACCTTGGACGAGAAAATAGAAAACTTATTATACCTATGAGGATTAGAATTATGATGTTCGGCTGATAAAGTATTTGCAATGAAGCTAAAACAAATGTTAAATGAGCAAGGATTCCCAGTCCGATCGATACTGCACTAATGTAATATAAACTATCTGTAGCTCGGTATAGACCTGTTATATTAATAAACAGTGAACCATAGCCCAGTGATCCTAAAAGTACAACTGCCAGTAGTCCAAAATTCTGTACTATTAGCAATATAAAATGGAATAGACCAGACATTTTTTGACCTTTTTGATGTAATATAGATTAACTTTATTTAATCATCTGAAGGTATTATCTTTTGCTATTTGGTCATCCCGATGTAACTCACAGGTTTATTGTTTATTGTGCTGTGATTCCTTGCATTATAAGGGGTGTGTCCATCTTATTGTTATCCCCATTAACAGCGCACTTGGCTTAGTACAAACGAAAATTAGAAGGCTCATTGTGCTTTAGCGCAACCCCCTCATTATTCAAACCTGCAATACTTCCGACTGAAGCTACACACGTACCTGTCAATGTACACAATGATTATATCACGACATCCTTCCTCTTGATTCAACTTTACCGAACTGTCCATGCGTAATTAGTCTCAAAGAGGGCATTCATTGTGGTAATCCCCTTCTGAAAAGTACTTCAGGTCTTAGAGCCTATCCGAATAACCCTGCTGCCCGCAGAGCAATGAGGGCACAGGCAAAATGCAGAAAAGCAATATCGTTATCGGCCTTCTTCTCCCAACGAATCAGGATGCGCCGGAGGCGGTTCAGCCAACTGTGGGTGCGCTCTCCTACCCACCGTCGGGCGCGCTTACCAGCCTCGCGGGCGATTGCTCTCGCCTCTTCCCCGCGTGAACGCATATGGGCAGGAAACCCAAACTCCAGCACAGTATCGCGCACTGCTTGCTAGTCATACCCTTTGTCCAGGCCCATGTGCTGAGGATGCTCCTCAGTCGGTTCTGGACGGGTTCCCACGATGTTTTCTATCGTTTCGCGCACCAGCTTCATAGCATGGCGATTCGCTCCGTCCACAGCCAGGCCAATGGGCCCACCATGCCCCTCGGTCAGAAGACTGCTTTTGGTGCCGTGCTTGCCCCGGTCTGTTGGATGTTTGCCCGTGTCTGCCCCTCCCAGTGGGGCTGTGGTGATGGCTCCGTCCATACTCAACCATTCCCAGTCTATCCCTTTCCACGCATCAAAGCGCTCCACTTCCACTTGCCAACGTTTCAAAAACACCCCCGCTTTTACCCATGCCTGGAAACGGTCGTGGGCAGTGGAACCAAATCGGTCACATCCAGGGCTTTCCACGGGCAGCCGGTGCGCAAGACGTAGAAAATGGCGTCGGCGCACGCTCGGTCTGACCGCCGCAGACGACCTCCACCCAGTGGGTGGGTATGCCGATGCTCCGGAAGCAGGGGTTGAAGCACCTCCCACAGTTCATCAGAAATGCGAAAGCCGGTAGTGGTGTTGTTGTTGGGTGTTCTGGTCCGAGTCCGTTTTTCGCTCATCGGTTCACCTCCTGTGCCCAACTATACCCGTTTTTCGGATAGGCTCTTAGTACCCTTCTAGCATTAGCATCAGTGTACACTCACTACTTCGATGCAATACCCGTTTTCTACATAACAATGCCAGAAAGTGATACCTTGATTGCTAGTTGACGACCACCGACACCTCTGGCACGATCGCGGGTGCCCAACCACCATCATCGCCAGGAGGAGCCGATGGACGCCTATTGGATGATACCTGCGTTTGTCGTGATCGACACGCTGATGGAACACC
>Ga0209691_1001559_pt1 | contig 13303 bp, 7 predicted proteins | sample YNPMSBMetaG_FD_187120 | JGI IMG/M metagenome (GOLD analysis project Ga0209691, IMG submission 187120) | Anoxygenic and chlorotrophic microbial mat microbial communities from Yellowstone National Park, USA - YNP MS-B MetaG (SPAdes) (version 2) ... | reverse complement strand
TTCACGACAAAAGCACAAACAGAAGGGGGTGAAGATTTTGCTTTTTGAGTGTGTCCTCCTCACCTATTTCACCGTGCAAAATAAAAAGTGCGATATGTGAGGAGCTGTCTTTACCAATCATATCCTTCGCAGGCACAATCTTCATCCTCCTTTTTTCGGTGAGATAGCTAAGTACCCTCTTCATCCCCACCGAGCCTTTTTGGTGAAACAAGTGAGGAGGAAGTATTCACCCCTTGCATCAAATAAAAATCTCCTTGAATTTTATTCACTATCTCAAAAAATCTGCCTTGACTTTTTCTTGTTTTCTTCCTACAATAAAAGAGTAAAAAAAGGAGGTTTAAATATGATGAATATGTATTGGGTCGTGGTGGCTTTACTCATTGTTGTTTTGGCTGGTTTTGTTTACTATGATACGCGGAGCGGGTTTCAGAGGGCTCTTTATCGATTGCTTCGGCTTGTGCTTCCGCTGGTTTTGGCTGGAATCATCGTGTTTCTCATTTCGTTTATTTCCAAGGATCAGATGATCCGCCATCTTGTAGCGCTTGTACTCTCTGTGGTTTTTTTCCTTGTTTTGAGTGCTTCGCTTCATCTCCCCGAGAAAAAGGCTCAGACTGATGTGGTTAGCGTGTTTCTGGGAGCACTTGCGGGGGTCATAAGGGCATGGCTTGTTATTGGCTTTGTAGTTCTCTATTTGCGCTACTTTAAGATATTTGATGTGAGTAGTATTATTGGCAACTCTTTTTATACTGCCTTGGTGAAACCTATTGAGTGGCTTTTGTTTTTTAGTTTTTTGCGATAAGAGAGGATAACAAAAAGGGGTACTTGGGAGACGGAAGAATTTTTGGGTCCGATATCCAAAAATTTGGGTTCCCGATCTCTGTATGGATTTGCTTCTCCTTTGAGGGAAACATGAAGTACAGGTACGGATCCCCCCTTGTTACAAGGGACCAAAAATTGATCTTCCAGTACCCCACTTAATAATAAACCCAAAAGAGGAGACAGTATGGATCCTTCGGCTCTTGCTAAAATGTATGTGGATGCTGTGAAAAACAATACTATCAGTGCTTCCATACTAACCAAACTTCCTGAGTTGGTAAGCTGTGATTGGACCAAAGTGGAACTTGTAGGGACGGTTTTTTATATCTCTGATCGAACAAAGATTACCTACGATGGAGTTTTGGCGCGTTACCTCGGCGGGTTATACTATATCAAACGTAAGGTTTTTGAGGTTTTGCAACAGCACGATAGGCGTTTTCGGGTGAGGTTGCCTGTTATTACTGTTGTATGAGAGAAAACTTGACAAAAAGAACAAATTGTGCTATACTATACATCCTTTATGCGGCCATCGTACAGTGGTAGTACCTTAGCCTTCCAAGCTAATGGCGCGGGTTCGATTCCCGCTGGCCGCTGTAACCCTCCTTAACAACCCACACATTCCCTCTAAGATAACCTCCTGAACTATGGGGTCATCCTTCCCCCGGGATGGCCCCTTCTTTTTTTAAAAGTCTCGAGTTAGGACAATCTCGTGAATAGGTTCGGAGAATATTACCCCGTTAAAGGGGTAGGCTATATTCCACATCAGTTTGATATCCCCTCCGAAGGCGATCCTAAATCCTATGCCACCACTCATGTGAATATCATGGAATTGCATGGTGCCGTTTTGCTCTATCATTCCCTGAAAGGAAGAAAGTGTGTTTCGTTGGGCGAATATTCCCATATCCCAGAAAAGAGTTGACCATATCGTAGGGAGAACAATGGGGGGGAAGCCAATCTCCCAATAGCGAATGAGGGGAAAGCGAAACTCTGTGTTGACAACCCCCATAACATCTCCTTGGAATGTTCCATAAGGGTAGCCTCGAATGGAGTGAAATCCTCCCCCATAGAAGAATTTTTTGTTTTCGGAGGTATAATTTACGATTGTACCTGTTACCAAACGGGAGGCAAAATTATAGCCGGGAAAAATCATCCAGTATCCCCTTATATCGGCAACAAGAGTGGTGGCGAATGAACCAAGGTTATTGAAGGGAAAACTTTGTTCTACTGAAACAAGTGCACGGATGCCGTCCATTGGTCCAATCTCGGATTCCAAGGTGTTGTCAAAAATATAGGCAAGAGACACAATGCCCTCCATTTTTCTGGCAAGCTCAATGGTGAGAGTATCACCCTCTTGAGTAAGAGAGGTAATAAAAGAAAGGGAGCGGAAACTGACGCCTCCTTCAATGCGCTGAAAGCTTGAAAAGGGATACTGTACCGTGCTGTCAGCCTGCCACTTTTCAAAGTAAGCTTTCTCTACCCGATAGAAATCGGGAAACTGAAGCCACTCAAAAAAGAGATTATTGTAGTGGAGAACACGCCATGCCCACTGGGGGCGATATTTGAGGATATTATACTCTACCTCAAAGTTCCAACCAGCGAGTTTGGGGTTGCTGCCTGTGAAGATTGAATCGGCAAGGATAAAAAGCTGATGGTCTCCAAGAACATCGCTTCCTATGAAAAAACCACTGAGAGCTCCAGCCCCTGTAGAATTGATCCCGAAGACGAAAAAGAGGGAATCGGGTGCCATATTCCAGGTGTACTTTGTGATTCTGGTGAAGGGGATGGGTTCTGTCTGACTGACAATCACTGTTGGATTTTTCTCCAGCGGGAGGGAGATGGCTGTCTTTTGCTGGAGAGGGAGAGAGTAAAGAGCCATGCTTCCGTCATCATAGAGTGTAAAAAAGAGAGTTTTATTCTCGAGAACGGGGAAGCTTACCTCACCGCATGCAGTGTACAGGGGATAGCCTGTTTCCGAGGTGATGTCATAGAGAATAATTTGGGGGAAGAGGGATTGTTGGACGAAAAGGATGGCGGGATGTCCCTCATCCATGACAACACAGGGCATTTCGTCGCTATCACCGCTATCCAGTCTCCAGAGCCATTTTTTCTCTCTCCTATCGTAGAGATACAAATCGAGGTTGTCACTCTTTTCTCCATGGGCAAAGTTTGCTGCAACAATAATATGTTCCTTGTCCAACCATCGAGGGAAGTTTATAACATGACGGCTTTTTACCAAGACTTCTGTGGTTTTGGTGATGAGGTTGTATGTGGCGAGTACGTGGTTTTCCTGATCAAGCCCCACGAAAACTACTTCTTCTCCGTCGGGTGAAATCTCAGGGGATAAAAAGATACGATAGGGGAGTTCGTGGGTTGTGGTTTTGCGGCTTTGCGTATTGTAAATAACCAGTCGATAACGATCTCCTCCCTCAATGAGCCAACACACAAGGTTATTTTGGCTGTGTGAGAGGTGGTTTCGCTGATACTGGAAGAAGAGGTTTTGTTCGCTTGTTCCCGTTCGTGAGAGGACAGTGCGTTTCTTTGTTTTGGTGTTGTAGAGGATATAGGAGGGATAGTAGCGGTCAACCCCCATGGTGATAAATTCATTAGATGAGATCCAAACGATATGCGATTCGAACTGTGCCTTGTCATGAAGACGCAGAGCAAGAGTACTCTGGGGATAGAGGGGAAAATATCTTTGGCTCAGGTATTCTCGAAACTCTCGATCAAGGGAGCTCTCAGATATTTTGAGTTCCTCTGAGAGGATCTTCTTCCAATCGCCGTATGTGGCAACAGCGCGCATCAGTCTCTTAAAGAAATCTTTTCCCCATTTTTCTGTTGCATAGGCATAGAAGAGAGCCCCTTCTTTATAGACGAGGTAATATTGATAGGGTTGAAGTTGATAGTGGCGACCAAGTTCTGAGAGGGTGGGAACTTTACCACGGTAGAGGAGATTGGCTACATAGCGATCGCCTTCCTTTGTTGCTCCTACAGATGCCCATTCTGCTGCTCCTTCTATCACCCAGAGAGGGATAGAGAAAAAAGTAGGTTGTAAAGGTTTTTTTTCTTTGTTCCAGAGGGCGAGTTGGAAAACATGGGCAAGCTCATGGTAGGTAAAATGGCGCATTTCTTCTTGGTTGGGGGTGTGGTAGAGGACGACTCTTCCCCGTGAGAATTCGGTAAAACCCTCTGTGCCGCGTTTTGTCCAAGGGAGGACATTGTTTTTAAAAAAGTCTATTTGATTGGGGTAAAGAATGATGGTGATCTTTTTCTCTAGTGTAATGCCAAAGAGTTTCTCATGGTGTTGGTAGGCTTCTTCGATAAGGCTGGAAATTTCTTGAACGATGTTGGTTTGGTTTTCGGTGAAGTAGAAATCGAACTTTGGGTGGGAAAATATCTTCCACTGGTAGGAAAAGTACTGAACTTTATTCTTGCCAAAACCATAGCCTACAAAAGGTGTGAGAAAAAGCATGACGCCAAGGACAAAGGTTTGCCACTTCATGTGTGTTTTCTCCTTTGCTGGTGTTTTCATTATAGGGGGGTGGGATTTTTCTGTCAAAATTTAAAGGTAGGTTTGAAGGGGTTTGAGAATTGACTCTTCGATCCATGAGGCATTTGTCCAATCAGTGGGATCAACATAACGCCCCTGAATGGAAATGCCAAAGTGGAGATGGATTCCTGTGGAGTAGCCGCTTTTTCCTATGATGCCAAGGGTATCCCCTCTATTGACGATATCTCCTTTGGAGACAGCAATACTGTTAAGGTGCATGTAAATAGAATAAAGCCCCAAGCCATGATCGATGAGGATGGTATTGCCAGACGCTCCGTTGTAGTCGGCAAAGAGGATTTTCCCTTTCCATGGGGCGAGAATGGGGCTCTGAGGAGGAGCAACGAGATCAATGCCATAGTGGTAGGAGCTTCGGATAGTTTTTCCATTGAGAACGAATCGACGCTCATCTCCAAAGAGACTTGAGGGTTCATACTGAGAAAGCGGCATGATTACGGCATTTGTGATCCAAAACTCATTGAAACGAGGTATCCGATAGGTGAGATCAAAAATGCTTACCTTGGTTTGACGGGCAAATTCTGCCATGAGTTTTTCATAATCCTTGTTGGGGTCTCCTGTGAGGTTGGTGAGGCCTACTTCTTGTCCCTGATTTTTGGCAAAGTCTGTTGTCAGAGGGATAACACGAAGGCGGTAGGATGGTTTTATGGGTTGGAAAGTGAGCGGGGAGGTGGTGTAATTCTGAGCAGCATCCTGGACTACAATGCGAAGGGAATATTTGGTGGCAGTGAGAGGCCATCCAATGAGGGAGATCCATTTGCCATTGGTGGTGATGGCATAGTAGCGGAGGCCAGTGCTGTCTTCTATCCATGTTTGGTAGGGGGCATAGGCTTTGACTTCGTAGATGACCAGGCCGCTTTTTCCTCTGCCGAGTGGGGAGGTATAGAGGGTGGTAATCTCTGGCATTTTTGGTTGGAGTTTTAGCTGGTAGGAGACACTCTTCCAGGGATAGAGAAGGGTAAGAACGGCATCAGCTGGTTGGGGGAGAAAGCCAAGGGGTTGGAGAACGAGGGAGTTACTTTTATACACAAAGGATACGGCAATCTTTTTGTCGGGTGGGATGAAGAGAGAGACTTCTTGCACTCCTTCCCCAGCAAAGGGAAGAAGAAACTCGGTTGTGCCATTCCAGTAGAGGGAATAGGCTGTTTGAATTATCCCCCAAAGGCTAATCAAAAGAGCGATCTTTTGGAGAAGGGGGATTTTGTTCGGGTTTTCCATAGTAGAAACCCTGTCCATAGTGGATTTGTGAGTTTTTGATGTGTTTGTGAATTTTTTCAGAAGAAACATATTCTGCCACCGTTTTGCTTCCGATTTTTTTTGAGAAATTGACAATATTTTCTACAACAGCTTGGTAGCGAGGATCATCAGGGAGTCGTTCGATGAGTGTGCCATCAATCTTGATGTAATCAAAGGGCAGCTTCACAAGGTATTCAAAATTGGAATACCCACTTCCAAAGTCATCGAGCGCCATTCTTGCACCATACTGTTTGGCTTTTTTGATGAAGTTTTCTACTACCAAAAAATCCTGAATGGCTGTTTCTTCAACGATTTCAAAGATGCAGCGAGTGGCTGTATGAGGGTATTGAGCAAGGTAGAAGAAAATGGTAGAAAGGCAGTCCTCGCTGGTAAGGTCTTGGTAGGAGAGATTGATGGAGAAGTCACTATCCAGTTTTGAAAAGATTTCAAAGCATTTTTTTATCATGGTTTTTGTGACCTCGGTGTAAAGTTGGTTTCTTTGGGCAACAGAGAGGAAGAACTTTGGCTCATAGACCTTTCCATTGCGATCAACAATACGGACAAGGCATTCGTATTTTTCAATACGCCCTGTTTCAATATTCACAATGGGTTGGAAAAAGGGAACAATGCGGTTGTTTTCAAGGGCATCCTGAAGGAGGAGGGTGGCACGGATGTTGTTTTCATAGGATTTTTCAATGTACATGCTGTCGTCGTAGAAGGCGTACATCTCTCCCTTTGCTACTGCATAGCGAAATGCCATGTCGGCTGTTCCCAAGAGATTTTCTTTTGCCTCGCTTACGCCGACATGAAAGGTGAGTCGTATGGGAGGGAGAGAGGGGAGGGAGATGGGTTTTTCAGTGAGACGCGCGAGAATCTCTTCACAAAGCTCTTCTAATGATTCTCGTGACCATAATTCCATCCCCGCCACAGCAAATTCGTCACTATGGAGATGGGCGAGCACAATACCGCGATATTTCTGGCTTACCATCTTGAGTCGTGTAGCGATCTCACTGAGGATGCGATCCCCCACCTTGTATCCTAAAAAGTCGTTGAATTCTTTGAAGTTTTGGATATTGAGGATCATGAGCCAGAAGAGTTCTTTTTGTTGAAGGAGGTCAACAAGATAGTTGCGATTAGCAAGGCCGGTGAGGGGGTGAAAGTAGAGTCGGCGTACGACGATATTGCGTGATGTGACAAGCAGAAAGGAAAAGATGCCAAATATGAGAGCAAGAATACCTTCAAGGGCAAAGATCCCTGTTGGGATAATCTTGGAAACTCCGACAGTTTGGAATACCACCACTTCAATGCCAAAGAGAATTCCATGCCAGAGGAGAGCCTCGGGGAGGCTTACCGTCAGAAAGGTAATGCCGGAGAAGAGGACAAAATAGATGGTAAGGGCGAGGTTATAACTTCCTCGAAATGTCCACACATGCCAGAGGAAAACCAAGGCAATCCAGATGAGGATGAGGTGGGCAAGCCAGCGACGATAGCGAAGGGGTGAGAAAAGGGTGCGTATCCCTGTTATAACGAGGACAAAACCACCCATAATGCCTGTTATACCAACGGGAAGGGAGGCGTAAGGAATCATTTTTAGTGCGGCAAGTGCCCCGCCAATACAACTTGCCCCTCCAAATAGGAGAGCGACCCACCCGACAATGACAGCAAGCCAACTTTGGATAGCCAGATCAATGATATTTTCTTTTTTCATCTATTTTTATTATAAAGAAAAAATGGCAAATATGGCAAAAAAAGGAGAACTTTTCATTTATCTGGAGTGTCGTGCTAATAAGGGAGAACGAAAAACTTTTTGTTTTTCCATTTCGATAACCAAGATGAAATAAATAAGGAGCATGAAGAGTTGAAGTGGCCAACAGGCTAAACCTTCCGCCAAATTTTCACTTGGGTTTTCCCCTCTTTCAAAGTTGCTCCAGCATTTTTAGCCTATAAAAATTTCCTCTTTTCTTTCTGTTTTTGCTTGACAATGGGGTTTATTTTATGCTATAATAATAGTCTCACTGATTGAGAGTAGTTTGTGTAGGGTTGTGGTGGGGAGTAGTGAAAAAATAAATTTGGTATAGGTATTGACAAAATCGGTGAAATGTGGTATAATAATAGTCCGCGTTGAGGCTGACGTGGCTGTTTTTTTTTAAGAAGAAGTGGATAGGCATGAGGTAGGATATAGTACTGAGGTGAGGAACTACTGATAAGCTAGGACGAACTTGAAGTTATGTTGTGATAATTCATAACGGAGGGTTTGATTCTGGCTCAGAGCGAACGCTGGCGGCGTGTCTTAGGCATGCAAGTCGATCGGCAGCGCAGCCGTAGCAATACGGTGGGCGGCGAGAGGCGGACGGGTGAGTAATGCATGGGAATCTACCTAGAGGTTGGGGATAGCCTGGGGAAACTCAGGGTAATACCCGATGATATCGTAAGATCAAAGGGGCGTTAGCCTTGCCTTTAGATGAGCCCATGTCCCATCAGGTAGTTGGCGGGGTAAAGGCCCACCAAGCCGGAGACGGGTAGCTGGTCTGAGAGGATGGTCAGCCACAAGGGGACTGCGACACGGCCCCTACTCCTACGGGAGGCAGCAGCCAAGAATTTTCCGCAATGGGCGAAAGCCTGACGGAGCGACGCCGCGTGAGGGAAGAAGGTCTTCGGATTGTAAACCTCTTTTGTAAGGGAAGAATAAGGCTATCAGGCAATGGGTAGCTGATGACGGTACCTTACGAATAAGCCCCGGCTAATTACGTGCCAGCAGCCGCGGTAATACGTAAGGGGCTAGCGTTGCTCGGAATTACTGGGCGTAAAGGGCGCGTAGGCGGTTTTGTAAGTCAAATGTCAAAGGCCACAGCTCAACTGTGGTAAGGCATTTGAAACTACAAAGCTAGAGTATAGTGGAAGGCGATGGAATTCCCGGTGTAGCGGTGAAATGCGTAGATATCGGGAGGAACACCGAAGGCGAAGGCAGTCGTCTATGCTAATACTGACGCTGAGGCGCGAAAGCATGGGGATCAAACAGGATTAGATACCCTGGTAGTCCATGCTGTAAACGATGCACACTAGGAGTTGGCAGTTTCTGTTGGCTCCGCAGCGAACGCGATAAGTGTGCCGCCTGGGGAGTACGGCCGCAAGGCTGAAACTCAAAGAAATTGACGGGGGCCCGCACAAGCAGTGGAGTATGTGGTTTAATTCGATGCAAAACGAAGAACCTTACCAGGGCTTGACATGCATGTGACGGTGGGTGAAAGCTCATTTTCCCGTAAGGGACGCATGCACAGGTGCTGCATGGCTGTCGTCAGCTCGTGCCGTGAGGTGTTGGGTTAAGTCCCGCAACGAGCGCAACCCCTGCTCTTAGTTGCCACCTGCGAAGGGGCACTCTAAGGGGACTGCCGGCGACAAGTCGGAGGAAGGAGGGGATGACGTCAAGTCATCATGGCCTTTATGTCCTGGGCCACACACATACTACAATGGTCGTTACAGAGGGAAGCGATACCGCGAGGTGGAGCAAATCCCTAAAAGCGGCCTCAATACGGATTGGAGTCTGCAACTCGACTCCATGAAACCGGAATTGCTAGTAATCGCAGGTCAGCCAAACTGCGGTGAATACGTTCTCGGGCCTTGTACACACCGCCCGTCACACCACCCGAGTCGGTTTTTCCTGATGCTGGTTACTCTAACCGTGAGGGGGAGGCCAGTGAAGGAAGGATTGGTGAGGGGGGTGAAGTCGTAACAAGGTAGCCGTACCGGAAGGTGCGGCTGGATCACCTCCTTATAGGGAGACTGATTTTGTAGGATTGTTTAGAGATGGTAGTTCCTCACCTCATTGTTTTTATTATACTTTAATGGGAGTATAGCTCAGGTGGTTAGAGCGCAGCCCTGATAAGGCTGAGGTCAATGGTTCGAGGCCATTTACTCCCAGTGAGGTAGAAGGGGATATAGCTCAGTTGGGAGAGCACCTGCCTTGCAAGCAGGGGGTCAGGGGTTCAAATCCCCTTATCTCCAGATTATAGGGTATGAGTTTTTTTTTTGTTGGGATAGAGAAGAGATTTGAGATAAGATAGGATATAGGACTCAGGTAAAAGGTCAAGGGAGAAAGGGCTAAGGGTGAATGCCTTGGTACCAGTGTGCGAAGAAGGACGTGAAAAGCTGCGAAAAGCGTCGGGGAGTCGCAAATGGCGTAGATCCGGCGATGTCCGAATGGGGTAACCTGGCTAGAGTAATGTCTAGTCATCCCTGATAAGGGAGGCGCACCCGGGGAATTGAAACATCTTAGTACCCGGAGGAAAAGAAATCAAACGAGATTCTCCGAGTAGTGGCGAGCGAAAGGGGAATAGCCCAAACCAGTGGGCATGCTCACTGGGGTTGTAGGACTCTCGTGAAGCACCATGGAACCTAGCAGAACGGTTCTGGGAAGGCCGACCGCAGAGGGTGAAAGTCCCGTATGCGAAAGGGGAAGTGGGCTGAGAGTATCCTGAGTAGCACGGAATTCGTGGAGTTCTGTGTGAATCTGGGGGGACCACCCTCCAAGGCTAAATAACACTGGTGACCGATAGTGGACGAGTACCGTGAGGGAAAGGTGAAAAGAACCCCTGATAGGGGAGTGAAAGAGAACCTGAAACCCTTAGCCTACAAGCTGTAGGAGCCCCGTGAGGGGTGACTGCGTGCCTATTGAAGAATGAGCCTGCGAGTTACAGGTAGTTGCGAGGTTAATCCCTGAAGGGGAGTAGCCGAAGCGAAAGCGAGTCTGAAGAGGGCGTCTAGTAGCTACCTGTAGACCCGAAGCCGCGTGAGCTAACCATGGGCAGGATGAAGTCTCGGTAACACGGGATGGAGGTCCGAACCGGTAGGCGTTGAAAAGTCTTCGGATGACCTGTGGTTAGGAGTGAAAGGCCAAACGAACGTGGCGATAGCTGGTTCTTCCCGAAATGCATTTAGGTGCAGCCCTGTGCAGTAGGTATCAGGGGTAGAGCGCTGGATCGGGAAGGGGGATTTATCCTACCGACCCGAACCAAACTACGAATACTGGTGCTGGTAGCACGGGAGTGAGAATGTGGGGGATAAGCTCCATATTCGAGAGGGAAACAACCCAGATCGTCGGCCAAGGTCCCCAAATACCGCTAAGTGGTAAAGGAAGTGGAATGACCGAGACAGCCAGGAGGTTGGCTTAGAAGCAGCCATCCTTTAAAGAGTGCGTAATAGCTCACTGGTCGAGTTATTCTGCGCCAAAAATGTATGGGGCTAAGCGGTATACCGAAGCCACGGACTCGTAAGAGTGGTAGGGAAGCGTTCTACGATCGACGAAGGATACCTGTGAAGGTATCTGGAGGTTGTAGAAGTGAGAATGCAGGCATGAGTACACGATAAAACGGGTAAAAAATCCGTTCGCCGAAAGCACAAGGGTTCCTGGGCTACGATATTCGTCCCAGGGTTAGCCGGCCCCTAAGGTGAGGCCGAAAGGCGTAGCCGATGGGAATACGGTTGATATTCCGTAGCCACTTACTGGAGTGATGGGGTGACGTTCTGCTTAGAGCTGTGCGGACTGACGGATGTTCGTCGAAGCCTTTAAGGCTGGTGTGAGTCAAATGCTTACGCCGTGAAGCCAAGGGGTGAGCGATCCTTTCTTCGGGGAGGCGAAGACAGCCGAGAGTAGAACCGAGAAAGAACCTCTAAGCGATGAAGGTGAGTGACCGTACCAAAACCGACACAGGTGTGCGGGGTGAATAACCTAAGGCGCTCGAGATAACTCTCGCTAAGGAACTCTGCAAAATGGCCCCGTAACTTCGGGAGAAGGGGTGCCTGCGGAAGCAGGTCGCAGTAAAGAGGCTCAGGCGACTGTTTACCAAAAACACAAGACTCTGCAAACTCGTAAGAGGAGGTATAGGGTCTGAAACCTGCCCAGTGCCGGAAGGTCAAGAGGAGGTGTTAGCCGCGAGGCGAAGCATCGAATCTAAGCCCCGGTAAACGGCGGCCGTAACTATAACGGTCCTAAGGTAGCGAAATTCCTTGTCGGGTAAGTTCCGACCCGCATGAATGGTCCAACGATCTGAGCGCTGTCTCAGCGAGAGGCTCGGTGAAATTGTATGCTCGGTGAAGATACCGAGTACCTACGGCAGGACAGAAAGACCCCGTGGACCTTTACTACAACTTGGCGTTGAAACTTGGTTTACCATGCGCAGGATAGGTAGGAGACTGAGAAATGGGGGCTCTGGCCTTCATGGAGTCGATCTTGAGATACTACCCTTGGTGAATTGGGTTTCTAACTCTCGCCTTGCAATCGGGGTGGAGGACAGCGTCTGGTGGGTAGTTTGACTGGGGCGGTCGCCTCCTAAAGAGTAACGGAGGCGTCCAAAGGTTCCCTCAGCATGGTTGGAAATCATGCGTAGAGTGTAAAGGCAGAAGGGAGCTTGACTGTGAGGCCGACGGGCCGAGCAGGGACGAAAGTCGGGCTTAGTGATCCGGTGGTTGTGCGTGGAAATGCCATCGCTCAACGGATAAAAGGTACCCCGGGGATAACAGGCTGATCTTCCCCAAGAGTTCATATCGACGGGAAGGTTTGGCACCTCGATGTCGACTCATCGCATCCTGGGGCTGGAGAAGGTCCCAAGGGTTGGTCTGTTCGCCCATTAAAGCGGTACGTGAGTTGGGTTCAATACGTCGTAAGACAGTATGGTCCCTATCCGCCGTAGGCGTTTGGGCACTTGAGGGGAGCTGCTCCTAGTACGAGAGGACCGGAGTGGACGAACCGCTAGTGTACCTGTTGTCACGCCAGTGGCATAAGCAGGGTAGCTATGTTCGGGAGAGATAACCGCTGAAAGCATCTAAGCGGGAAACTTGCCCCAAGATGAGGTGCCCCCTATGGTCCGTGGAAGACTACCACGTTGATAGGCTACAGGTGTAAGCGCAGTAATGCGTTGAGCCGAGTAGTACTAATCGACCATAAGCCTTGACCTTTTACTTTGAGTTGCCTATCTTATCTCTGTTTTTATTGCTCTCGACCATAGCGGAGGGGGTACACCCGGTCCCATTCCGAACCCGGAAGTTAAGCCCTCCGTCGCCGATGATACTCCGTATGGGGGAAAGTAGGTGTCGAGAGCTTTTTTTATTTTCCCTATCTTTTTTGAGAAAGAAAAGCTTTATTCATGGTGGTTCAGTTTTTTTTATTCGAAATTTCTTGTTTTTTTTTCGTGATTGTGCTATAATATTTTTGATTCCTCTTGAAAAAGAGGAAAAGACAAAAAAGCGGAGGTGAAGATGACATCGTATGAGCAGATTTTTGAGAACAATCGTGAATGGGTGAGGGAGAGACTCTCGCTTGATCCTGAATATTTTGAGAAGCTTTCACGGGGGCAAGCTCCTCACTACCTTTTTATTGGTTGTTCTGACAGTCGGATGCCGCTCAATACCTTTACCAAGACATCACCGGGTGAAATCTTTATTCATCGAAATGTGGCCAATATTGTGAGTGAGAGGGACGAGAATTTTCTTGCTGTGCTTCAGTATGCAGTTGAAAATCTGAAAATTCCTCATCTGGTGATTTGTGGGCATTATGATTGTGGAGGGGTAAAGGCTGTTTATTTTGATCAGGCGGAGGGTCATGTGAAGCGTTGGCTTCGGCCTCTTTTCAAGGTGTATCGTCAGTATCGTCATGAATTAGAACAGCTTTCTTCGGAGAGGGAACGCTACGATAGA
>Ga0209691_1001555_pt1 | contig 13330 bp, 10 predicted proteins | sample YNPMSBMetaG_FD_187120 | JGI IMG/M metagenome (GOLD analysis project Ga0209691, IMG submission 187120) | Anoxygenic and chlorotrophic microbial mat microbial communities from Yellowstone National Park, USA - YNP MS-B MetaG (SPAdes) (version 2) ... | reverse complement strand
TGAAGCGCTCGCCCCACCACAGCCAGGCTGCAAAAGCCGCCACCACCGGCTCTATGGTCGCCACCACCGAGGCCCGGGTGGCCTCGAGGTGCCTGAGTCCGGCAAAGTACAGCGTCACGGCAAAAAAGGTGGAAGCCACCGTCAAAAAAGCGATGGCGGCCCAGGCCTCGGCATTTTTGGGAACAAAATCCACAAAAGGCAAGAGCCCCAGCGCCCCCACCGGAAGCGCATACAAAAACACCGTGGGGGTGGTGTATTTGCTCAGATAAAGCTTGCCAAACAGGTAGTAGGTGGCATAGCTCAGGGCCGAGAGCAGGCCCCAGAACAGCGCAGCCAGGGTCACCCGGGCCCCACCCCCTTGCAGGCTCACCAGGGCCACCCCCAGCAGGGTCAGCCCCACCGCCAAGAGCTTATGGGCGTCCATGGGCTCACGTAAAAACAGCCAGGAGAACAGGGCCACCAAGGCTGGGGCGGTGTAGAGCAGCACCGCGGCCAAAGCCGCCCCCCCGCTCTCGATGGCGAGCTGGTAGGCCCCATAAAAAAGCGAGATGCCCACCAGGCCAAAGCCCAGCACCGCCCCAGCATCGCCGCGCTCGAGGCGGATTTTTTGTATCAAAGCGGCCTGGGCGCCAAACAGCACCGCACCCAAAGCCGCCCGCCAGAAGGCCACCTCGAGGGGGCCCACCCCCTGCTCAAAGGCCCACTTAGAGACCACCCCAAGGAGCCCCCACAAGCAGGCGGCGGCCAGCACATACAAGTACCCGATCAAGGCTTACTCAACCGCGTGATTACGGCGACGGGCCATCCAGCTCCAGACCAGGCCCAGGCCCAGAAACAGGCCTGCGCCAAACACCACCAGGTAGGTGATCCAGAGGCGGGGGTTCACGTTGTAAAAGTCGCGGCTGCGCTGGGCCGCGAGGGCCACCAGGTAGTCGCGGATGGTGATGAAATTCATCGTGGCTAGGATAATCGCAACAAACAGGAGAATTAGCCCTAAAACCAAGGAGGTGCGTCCTAAAAAGCTCATGGCCTGAGTGTACCGGATTTGGCGGGCGGCTGGATATTGCTATACTTGAAACGTGATCAAGGCGCCCGAAACCCTCCCCCGCGACGAGCTGGTCTTCGACCTGATCCGTCAGGAAGAAGCGCGCCAGCGCAATGGCCTCGAGCTCATTGCCTCGGAGAACTTCACCTCGGCCCAGGTGCGCGAAGCCGTGGGCAGCGTACTCACCAACAAGTACGCTGAGGGTTACCCTGGTAAACGCTGGTATGGCGGCTGCGAGGTGATAGATCAGATCGAAACCCTGGCCATCGAGCGGGCTAAGCAGCTTTTTGGGGCGGCCTGGGCCAACGTGCAGCCCCACTCGGGTTCCAGCGCCAACATCGCAGTCTATACAGCCTTGCTCAAGCCCGGTGACACCGTACTGGGCATGGACCTATCGCACGGCGGACACCTCACCCACGGCTCCCCGGTCAACTTTTCGGGCATCAACTACAGGTTTATTGGTTACAAGGTGCGCCAGGAAGATGAATTGCTGCACATGGAGGACGTGCGGGCTTTGGCCCTGGAGCACAAGCCTAAAATGATTATCTGTGGGGCCAGCGCCTACAGCCGCATCCTCGACTTTAGGGCCTTCCGGGAGATCGCCGATGAGGTGGGGGCCTACCTGATGGCCGACATCGCCCACATCGCGGGGCTGGTGGCGGCAGGCCTGCACCCCTCGCCCCTGCCTTACGCCCACGTGGTCACCTCCACCACCCACAAGACCCTGCGCGGCCCCCGCTCCGGCCTGATCCTATCGAACGACCTCGAGGTGGCTGCCCTCTTAGACCGCGCCATCTTCCCCGGCACCCAGGGCGGTCCCCTGGAGCACGTCATCGCCGGTAAAGCGGTGGCTTTCTGGGAGGCTATGCAGCCCTCCTTCAAAACCTACTCGGCCCAGGTCATCAAAAACGCCCAGACCTTGGCCGCCGAGCTGCAAAAGCGCGGCTACCGCATCGTTTCGGGCGGTACCGACAACCACCTCTTTGTGGTCGACCTGCGCCCGCAGGGCCTCAACGGCAGTAAGGCCACCCGGCTTCTGGACGCCGTCCACATCACCATCTCCAAAAGCACCCTGCCCTACGACACCGAGAAGATCATCCACGGCGGCGGCATTCGTATCGGCACCCCGGCCATCACCACCCGTGGCATGAGCGAGGAACACATGCCCCTTATCGCCGAGTTTATTGACCGGGCCCTGAAAGGCGATAACCCCGAAACGCTCAAGGCCGAGGTAAAAGCCTTTGCCTCGCAATTTCCCCTTCCCTAAATAAAAGCACATAGCTTACAGCAGGGGGCCTGCGTGTTTGGCGCAGGTCATAGCAGATGCAGGCGCCTGCCACCGACGACCCATCCTATGGGGGCCTGAGCAACCTGCCAGGATGGGGACCTAACCCGCTGAACTAGGGCACAAGCAGAAGCGTTCCCTAAACGTATTCAAAAAAAGGTCAGTGCACGAATGATGTTCCGCTGACAGCTACCTGGGATTCTGCTAAGGGTGAAAGCGGTACGGCAGGAGCACGTATGATGGTGAAAGAACAGGACTTTAGCCGTAGGTCATCTGCCTATCACGTGCGCCCAGGTGGGGAGACTCTCGAGGCTCTTTTCCTGCTGGCTCCTGGGCTGATACTTTTGCTCATCTTCCTAGTCTGGCCCACCCTAAACGCCTTCTGGCTCTCGTTTCACCGCGAAAACCTGCTGGGCACCCAGCGTGAATGGGTGGGTCTGGCCAACTACGCCGAGATGCTGCGAGACCCTGCCTTTTGGCGTGCGGTAGGAGCCACCTTTTTGTTCGCCGCTATAGTGGTCCCAGTGCAGATTTTCCTGGGAATGGTGGCCGCCCTGATGGTGGCCCGGCCCTTTCCAGGGGTTAACTTTTTCCGCACCCTGTTCTTCTTGACCACCGCCGTGCCTACTGCAGTGGCGGCAGTAGCCTGGGGCTGGTTTCTGCACCCTGTAGGGGGTCTGCTAAACCGCTGGCTAGAGGCTATGGGTCTGCCGCCCCAGCCCTGGCTCACCAGCGTGGAACTGGCCCTGCCCACCTTAGCCATCGTGACGGCCTGGGCCGGGGTGGGTTTCACCGCCATCCTGCTTACGGCAGGGCTGCAGCAGATCCCCGAAGACCTCTACGAGGCGGCCCGGATCGATGGGGCCAGCGCCTGGAGGCAGTTCTGGCACATCACCCTGCCCCTGCTCTCCCCCACCCTGTTTTTAGTGGCGCTCCTGACGGTTCTCAACAGCCTCACCGCCTTCGGCCAGATCCACCTGCTCACCCGTGGCGGCCCCGCCGAAAGCACCATGGTCTGGGTTTACCGTATCTACCAGGACGCTTTCTTCAACTTCCGCTTTTCCTACGCCTCGGCCCAGGCAGTGGCTTTGTTCCTGGTGTTGTTGCTGCTGGCGGGCTTGCAGTTCCGCTGGTTTGGAAGGAGGGTGCACTATGGGTAGGCTCCCCCGCTGGCTGGAGAAGCCTTTGTTCTATCTGGCCCTGGGGGTGTATGCCTGGCTTTTGGTGTTGCCGTTGCTGACCCTGCTCTCGGCCAGCTTCCGCAGCGACGCCGACCTCTACGCCCCAGGCCTCTTACCCCCTCGGCCCACCCTCGAGGCCTACCAGGAGGCCATACAAAAATATCCAGTAGGGCGCTACCTGCTGAACAGCCTAGTGGTCTCGCTCAGCGTGACACTGGGGGTCTTGCTGGTCTCGGCCAGCATGGGCTATGCGCTGGCTAGGGTGCGTTTTATCGGGTAGAGCCTACTGTTTGGCTTTGTGGTCTCCTTGCTGTTGATTCCCGGCGAGGTCACCTTCCTGCCGCTGTACCTGATGGTGCAGCAGTTCGGCTGGATCAACACCTACTGGGCCCTTACAGTGCCCTTCATTGCCGCACCGCTGGGTATTTTTCTGCTGCGCCAGTTTATCAAGAGCCTGCCACAAGACTTATTCGACGCAGCCCGCATCGATGGGGCCGGCCACCTGCGCATCCTGTGGCATGTGGCCCTGCCACTGACCGCACCAGCACTAGGAGCGCTGGCCGCACTGACCTTCCTGAGCACCTGGAACATGTACCTCTGGCCACTGGTGGTGATCAACAACGCTGCCATGCAAACCGCCCAGATCGCCATCGCCCGGGTGGTGAGCGTGGAGGTAACCAGCTGGAACGTGGTGGCAGCGGTCTCCATCCTGGTCCTGCTCCCTACTTTGTTGGCCTTCCTGCTGGCCCAGCGGGCCTTCGTACGGGGCATCACGCTGGGCGGGCTGAAGGGATAAAGGAGGCAGAAGATGAAGAAGATCCTCACGGCACTACTGGCAGCAGGCCTGCTGGGCGGACTGGCCCAGGCCCAGCGTATCACCATTGACTTCTGGCACTCCATGGGTGGGGTGCTAGGTGAGGCCACCGAGGCCTTGGTCCGGGACTTCAACGCCTCGCAAAACCGGGTCACGGTACGCAGCCAGTTCGTGGGCTCCTACGACGACGGCCTCAACAAGCTGCGGGCAGCCCTGCAGGCTGGGGGCCAGGGGCGGCCCAACGTGATTCAAGTCTACGACATCGGGGTGCGCTTCATGGCCGACTCGGGGGCAGTGCTGCCCCTAGAGGACATAGCCCGGGCCAACAACTTCGATCTCTCCCAGTTCGTCAGCCAGCCCCGCAACTACTACACGGTAGACGGTAAGCTCTACGGCCTGGCCTTCAACAGCTCCAACCCCATCCTCTACTTCAACGCCCAGGCCCTCGAGCAGGCCGGCATCCCCTACCGCAACACCTGGAGCCTGGCCGACCTCGAGGCGGCTGCGCGCAAGCTGACCGTCAAGGATGCTTCCGGCAGGACCACCCGCTTTGGCCTAACCATTCCCACCGATAGCTGGTTCGTGGAGCAGTTCAGCTACAACTCCGGCCAGTTTTTCTGCAACAACGAGAACGGTCGCAAGGCCCGGGCCACTGAGGTGACCTTCAACAACCCTGCCGCGGTAGCCTTTGTAGACACCTGGGCCCGGCTGGTGCGCGAGGGCGTGGCGGCCAACACCGGGCGTAGCTGGGCCGATAGCCAGGCCCTTTTTGCCCGGGGCAACGCGGCCATCGCCATCTACTCCACCGCCTCGCTCACCGGGGTGTTGCGTCAAATCGGCAACCGCTTCCCGCTGCGTACCGCCTTTTACCCCTACCTCGACGAGCGCAACGGCACCGCCATCGGGGGGGCCGCAGTCTACCTGATCCGCGGCTTTAGCGAGGAGCAAAACGCAGCCTCCTGGGCTTTCATCCGCTACCTCCTGCAGCCTGAGACCCAGGCCAAGTGGATTATCGGCACCGGCTACTTCCCGGTGGTAAAGGGCGTGACCGAGCTACCCAGCGTGCGCCAGGCCTACGTGCGCCAGCCCAACTACACCACCGCCCTGCGCCAGCTCGAAACCTCCAAGGTCAACACTGCCTCGGCGGGCTGCCTGATGGGTGGCTTCACCGAGATTCGCCAGATCGTGCAGTCGGCCATCGAGGAAACCATCCGCGGCAAGCCGGCCCAGCAAGCCCTGGACGAGGCCAAGCAACGGGCCGACCAGGTGCTGGCCCGCTACAACGCCAGCGTGCGGCCATAACGCTAAATCATGAGGCCCCTCGAGCCCTAGCTCGGGGGGTTTTATTGCCAGGAGTAAAGCGCACGCAAGCGTGGGGTTTTTTTATGCTGGTGGGTCTGCATCCGGCTCAAGAGCTGGTCCAGCAGCGCCACCGCTTCCAGCAGGTAGGGGCCTTTGTTGAGCATCACGCACTCGGCCCGCGCTGACATGGCCGCATCGGAAATTTCGGCCCTAGACGGCACGCCCTCCTTCACCAGCTGATCGAGCACCTGGGTCGCCCACACCACCGGTATATGGGCTGCCTCACAGATCCACAGGAGCTCCTCCTGCATCTCACTCAGGCGCAGCCAACCGATCTCTGCCGCCAAGTCACCCCGCGCGATCATCACCCCCAGCGGCCAGCGATCGATGGCGGCAACGATTAAAGCGGGCAGGTTCTTCACCGCCCGCTGGGTCTCGATCTTGAGCATCAAACCCAGGTCGGGACGGGCCTCGAGCCGATCGAGCTCCCTAAGCAGCAAGTGCAGGTCACTAGGCTGCTGCACAAACGAATAACCCACCAGGTCGGCGTGGCCCACCACAAAGGCCAGGTTCTCGATGTCTTTGGCGGTGAGGGGCTTCATGTTGAGCTCGGTGTCGGGGAAGTTGAGGCCCTTTTGTTCTCGCAGTTTTTTGCCCTTGGGCGAAACCTTTTCCACCTCCAGCAACACCCCTGCGGCCTCGAGCCCTACCACCCGGGCCCCAATCTTTCCGTCGTCGATCCAGACCTCAGCCCCTTCCCGAAGCTGCTTTAGAACCTCGGGTTGGGTGCACTCGACCTGGAAAGGCACCTTGGGGTCGAACTGGGGCGGGCCGGGGGTAAGCCGAATCCGGTCGCCCCGGAAGACGCGAGCCCGATCGGGGGGGGTAAGCACCACACCGGTGCGAATTTTAGGGCCGCTCAGATCCATCAAAACCCGGCAGGAGCGTCCTGTGGCGGCCTCGGCCCGGCGGAGATGGGCCAGCATCCGTTGCCAGACTACTGGATCGTCGTGGGCGCAGTTGATGCGGGCTACGTTCATGCCCCGCTCGAGCAAGCCCTGCACCAACTCGGGCTGCTCGGCTGCTTCGCTGGGCAGGGTAACCATAATGCGCACCCGGCGGTGAGTTGGTGCTTTCCCAAACAAAACCTCGGCATTCTCGCTCAGCTTCTCATCGCCCGCATAAAACCCTTCGTACCCTGGCGCGGGGTAGCTCAAGCCTTGGGCCGCCCCCAGGGTAGCGATGATGGCGTCCAGGTTTTCCAATACCCTCGACTCGCAGCGCCCCAGCGAGGAGAGCCCCCGCGCAGCCAGCTCGAGCTGCAAAGAGCGCAGGTCATGCCGGCGCAAGGCCAAGTAGTAAGCCAGGTTGTGGGCCTTGGCCGAGGGGTGGTTCCAGGCAGCCAGGTAGGCCTGGGCCTCCTCCACCACCTTCTGGCGCAGCGCAAGCAGGCGCTGCAACAGATCCAGGCCGCTCTTGTTCCCACCCTCCGACATGCCTTCACGTTCATGCTTGTTCGTCAGAACACCGCCAGGAAACCTCTTGATCCCGAGTATACCGGTACGCCCTCTGATGCCAGTAGAGTGGGTAGCACAGGGGTACACAAGCAAGCGCAGGCGGGATACACTCGAGGTCAGAGCATCGGAGGAGCACATGATTCAGACCCCTTGCAAAAATCAGGCCCTGATGGAGCGGCGACACAGGGTTATCCCCAGAGGCGTCTCGCAGGTACACCCTATCGTGGTAGACCGCGCCGAGGGGGGAAAAATCTGGGATGTAGACGGCAACGAGTACCTGGACTGGTTCGGCGGTATCGGGGTGCTAAACGTGGGGCACAACCACCCCAAGGTGGTAGAGGCTGTGGAAAAACAACTGCGCCGCTACCTGCACACCTGCTTTCCTGGGGTGGCCTACGAGCCCTACATCGAGCTGGCCGAGCGAATCACGGCCACCGCGCCCATTGGCGGCGAGAAAAAGGCTTTCTTTATCAACACCGGCGTGGAAGCCACCGAGAACGCCATCAAGATTGCCCGGGCCTATACCAACCGGCCGGGGGTGATTGCCTTCCGCGGCAGCTTCCACGGGCGCACCCTGATGGGCATGACCCTCACCGGCAAGTCCAACCCCTACCGCCAGAACTTTGGCCCCTTTGCCCCCGAGGTCTATCACGCCCCCTACCCTAGCGAGTACCACGGGGTGGACACCCGCAAGGCCCTAGAGGGGCTGCACGAGGTCTTCGATACCCAGATCCAGCCCGAGCGCGTAGCCGCCATCATCATCGAGCCGCAGCTAGGCGAGGGCGGCTTCATACCGGCCCCCAAACCCTTCCTCAAAGCCCTGCGGAGCCTCACCCAGAAGCACGGTATCGTTTTTATTGACGACGAGGTGCAGACCGGCATTGGCCGCACCGGCAAATTCTGGGCCATCGAGCACGCCGAGGTGGAGCCCGACCTAATCTGCTTCGCCAAGAGCATCGGGGGTGGGCTGCCCATCGGCGGGGTGCTGGGCAAGACCGAGATCATGGACGCCCCTACCGTGGGCGGGCTAGGCAGCACCTTCGGCGGCAACCCCCTCTCCTGTGCGGCGGCACTGGCAGTGCTGGACATCTTCGAAGAGGAGAACCTGCTGGAAAAAGCCCAGAAGTTAGGGGAAATCCTGCACGAGGGGTTCCGCCAGATTCAGGCCCGCTTCCCCCAAGTGGTAGGCGATGTGCGCGGCCTGGGGCCTATGATTGCTATGGAACTGGTCAAAGACCCCAGCTCCAAAAGCCCCGATCCCCAGCTCACCAACCGCCTGCTGGAGATTGCCCGCCAGAAGGGCCTGCTGCTCTTCAAAGCCGGTATGCACGCCAACGTGATCCGCTGCTTAGTACCGCTGGTGGTGAGCGAGGAAGAAGCCCGCAAGGGCCTGGCCATTCTGGAAGCGAGCCTCGAGCAGGCCCTGAGCGAGCCTAGATAAGACACCCCGCTACACGAAGAAGCGCTCGCTTCTGGCCCCTTCGCTCGACGTGTCGGGCTCGGGTATCTTTGATTCAACCAGGATTCCCTCTTTGAGATGCTCTTGGTATACGCAAGAGCCCTTCCCCCACGCCCAGGAGTAATCAGCGACCAACCACCCATCTTTCGGCCCGAACCAACCCAGCAAAAAGGGTTTCTCGTTCTGCCGCAGGCCTGGGCACTCCCGCCAACCAGCTCAAGCACAGCCCAGCTTACTCCCGCACCTGTCCCTGACCCAGGGCCACGAATTTGGTGGTGGTAAGCTCCTTCACCCCCATGGGGCCATAGGCGTGCAGCTTGCTGGTAGAGATGCCGATCTCGGCTCCCAGCCCCAGCTGGAAGCCGTCGTTGAAGCGGGGTGAGGCGTTTACCAGCACCAGCGAGGCGTCTACCTCGCGTAAAAAGCGCATGGCGTGGGCATAGTGCTGGGTACAGATGGCCTCGGTGTGGCGCGAGCCGTAACGGGCGATGTGCAGGAGGGCCTCTTCCAGCGAGTCCACCACCTTTACGGTCAGAATCAAGTCCAGGTATTCCATCGCCCAGTCCTCGGGGGTGGCTGGCTTGGCGGGAATGCGGGTGCAGGTGCGCTCGTCACCGCGCAGCTCTACCCCAGCTTGCTGCATGACCTGGGCCAGCCGGGGCAAAAACACCGGGGCGATGGTCTGGTGTACCAGCACCTTCTCCAGGCTGTTGCAGGTGCTGGGGCGCTGGGTCTTGCCGTTCAGGGCAATCTGTAATGCCATTTCCAAATCGGCGCTTTCGTCCACAAAGAGGTGGTTGACCCCCTCGGCGTGGGCCAGCACCGGCATGCGGGCCTCGCGCTGCACCAGCTCAATCAGCTCCCTACCGCCTCTGGGGATAATCAGATCCAGAAGGCCCCCCAGGTGGCACATCTCCAGGATGGCGCTGCGGTCGGTGGTGGGCACCAGCTGGATGGCCTCTTTGGGTAGGTTGGCCTCGAGCAGGGCTTCCTGCAAGAGCCTCACCAAGGCATTGTTAGAGTGCCAGGCCTCCTTGCCCCCCCGCAGCAGGATGGCGTTACCGGCCTTGAGGCAGAGGGCGCTGGCCTCCACGGTGGCGTTGGGGCGCGACTCGTAGATGAAACCGATCACCCCCAGGGGAACCCGCATCCGCCCCACCTGCAGGCCGTTGGGGCGAATCTGCAAACCTTCAATCTCGCCAACGGGGTCGGGCATCTCGGCCACCTGCCGCAACCCCGCCAAAAGGTCGTGTAGCACTTTTTCGTTCAGGCGCAGGCGGTCGAGCTTGGCCACCGAAAGCCCAGCAGCCTGGGCGGCTTCTAGATCCTGCTGGTTGGCAGCGTAAAGGGCCTCTTGCGCCGCCTCGAGCTTGGCCGCCATGGCCAGCAGCGCGGTGTTCTTGGCTTTGGGCGAGGCTGCCGACAGAGCCCTCGAGGCGGCTCTGGCGGCCAGGGCATAGGTTTTGAGTTCGGGGGTGGCGGTCATGACACCAAAATATCACTCGAGTTCCGAGGCTAGGGCAAAGTGGTCGCGGTGGATGGCCTCGTCGGTATTCTTGTAACCCAGCAGGGCCTCGATCTCGCGGGTTTGGCGGCCCTTGATGCGCGCTAGTTCCGAGGCGCTGTAGTTCACCAGGCCAATCCCAATCAGGCTGCCTGTGGTATCCAGGCACCTGACAGCCTCTCCCACGCCAAACTGCCCGCGCACCTCGAGGATGCCCGCTGGCAAAAGGGAAGCCCCACCCTGGCGCAAAGCCTGGGCCGCCCCAGCGTCCACCACCACCTCCCCCTGGGGCTTGGGGAGCTGGTACAGCCAGAGCTTACGACCGCTATAGCGGCGGTTGCCCCCCGCAAACAGCGTACCAACCGGCTCCCCACGCAAGGCCTGGGTTATGCTTTGGGAGCGGTTGCCTGGCAAAAGCAAGGTGGGAATTCCAGCAGCCTGGGCTTTTTCTGCCGCCAGCAGCTTGCTTTTCATCCCGCCAGTGCCTACCCGGTTTGGGCTCTCGCCTGCCATACGCAGCACCTCGGCATCTACCCGCTCCACATAGGGAATGGGCCTGGCCTCAGGATGGGTGCGGGGGTCGGCCTCAAAGAGGGCCTCTATGTCGGAGAGCAAGATGAGCAGGTCGGCCCCCACCAGGGTGGCAATCAGAGCCGAGAGCTGATCGTTGTCACCAAACTTGATTTCCTCCACCATCACCGTATCGTTTTCGTTGACGATGGGCACAATGCCCCACTGCAGGAGTGTCTCGAGGGTTTGACGGGCGTTTAGATAGCGGTGACGGTGCCCCAGGTCCTCGGCGGTGAGCAAAACCTGGGCCACTTTCAGCCCGAACCAGCTAAAAGCCTGCTCCCATAAATGCATCAAGGTGGGCTGGCCTACCGCAGCAAGAGCCTGCTTGAAGGGCATATTTTTGGGTCGCTCCTTAAAACCCAGCTTGCTCATGCCAGTGGCCACAGCTCCAGAAGAAACCAACACTACCTCGCGGCCTTCTGAGCGCAGAGCGGCTATTTGTGCGGCTATCTCGAGCTGTTGTTGAGGCCCTTTTGTATCGCTTAGCACAGCACTACCCACTTTTACCACCAACCGGTGGTAATCCCTTACGTTCATAGGTCTGCGCTCTTCCACGGCTTCTAATCCTCACTCGAGCTTTCGCCCGAGTGCAACGTGCCTTGGCCCCGGGGGTGATCGTCCAGCACCCGATTTCAATCCTCACTCGAGCTTTTGCCCGAGTGCAACCAACCTGGTGGCCTGCGACCTGGCCGCCATGCTGCCCTGGGTTTCAATCCTCACTCGAGCTTTCGCCCGAGTGCAACCCAGTAGGTCGAGGAACCCCAGGTTACGTCAATGCAGTTTCAATCCTCACTCGAGCTTTCGCCCGAGTGCAACAATATGCCGGCAAACCAGTTTTTTACCGATTGGGTGTTTCAATCCTCACTCGAGCTTTCGCCCGAGTGCAACCCAGGGTAATGACACGAATACCCGCTACTACTATCTAGGTTTCAATCCTCACTCGAGCTTTCGCCCGAGTGCAACCCGCGCTAGCTCGAGGCTCACCGGGTTGGGCTCCAGATGTTTCAATCCTCACTCGAGCTTTCGCCCGAGTGCAACCGGTTTGACGCCGCTATCATCGCCGCCGCCAACGCGTTTCAATCCTCACTCGAGCTTTCGCCCGAGTGCAACGGCTTCATTCTAGTGTGCGTGCTGGACGGGGTTCAAGAGGGGGTTTGCGCGAACCCCACCAAAAAGGGTTCCAACGTAGGGTGGCACTGGGCAAGACAAATGTGGGTTTTCAATGTCCCCTGGCCGATTTCTCGGCCTGCGCGAACCCCCCTGGGTTTTGACGCCCGCTTAGGGTTCGCGCGTTTGGAAAGTAGACTACATCAATCCAGCCTGAAGCGTACAGGCTTCGCCGAAAACAGTTCTTTGCTCCTCAAGTTCTATCCCACTAGCCGCTCAAGCTCGTCCACCATGCTTGCGAGTACAGCAAAACCCCGCTCCACTGGCTCGGGGCTGGTCATGTCAATCCCGGCAATCCTTAGTGCCTCCAGTGGGTATACCGAGTCGCCCGCCTTGAGGAAGTCTAGGTAGCGCCTGGCAGCGGGTTCGCCCTGCTCGAGCACATCGCGGGCCAGGGCATTGGCGGCGGCGATGCCGGTGGCGTACTGGTAGACGTAAAAGGGGCTATAGAGGTGCGAGAAGTGCATCCAACCTGCCCCCAGCCGCTCTTTGTCCAACTCCACCTCGCCGCCATAGCCCTCGGCGAAGAGCTCGGCCAGCCGTTCGATCAGGTAGGGGGCGGTCAGGGCCCCGCCCTTCTCGATGCGCTGGTAGAGCTCGAGCTCGAAGCGGGCCAGGGTGGGCATCACGAACAGGTAGCGGTGGAAGTTGCTAAAGGCTTCCTCCAGCACCGCTAGTTTATGTTCCGGGGTCTGGGCTTCGCGCAGGAGCATGGCCCGCACCAGGGCCTGGTTGAAGTTCGAGGCCACCTCGGCGATAAACAGGCTGTAGCGGGCATAGATGATGGGCTGGGTCTGGCGGGTGAAGTAGCTGTGCATGGAGTGGCCCAGCTCATGGGCCAGGGTGCTCAGCGAGAAGATATCGTTCGACCAGCTCATAAAAATATAGGGGAAGGTGCCCTTGAGGCCCGAGGAGAAGGCCCCGGCCCGCTTGCCCTGGTTCTGTCCCCAGTCCACCCAGCGCTCCTCGAACAGGCCCCGCCGCATGGGTTCTACGTACTCGGGCCCTAGCGGCGCCATGCCCCGGCAGATAATTTCGGCAGCCTCCCAGAAGCTGATTTTAGGGCTTGGCACCAGGGGTGCCGGGGCGTCGTAGATGGGCACGTCGTAGCAGTGGAGCTTGCCGCCCAGGGCTTTTTTGCGGATGCACCAGAAGCGGTGCCAGGTGGGCAGGTGGGACTGGAAGGTGGCCAGCAGGTGGTCGTACACCGTTCTGGGGATGTTGTCGCCGCAGGTGCGGCTTCCGGCCAGGGCCATCTCGAGGCTGTCCTTATAACCCCTCGTACGTGCTTGAAAAACAAAGCTCTTTATGCTGCCCTGTAGGGTGTGGGCCAGAGTGTTCTTGAAGGCCAGATGTCCGTCGGCATACGACTCCCAGGCGGCTTTGCGCACCGCGGGGCTGGGGTGTACCAAAAGCTCGCCGATGGTGCTGTGCGAGACCGGTAGGCTCTGGCCCTGGTGCTCGACCGCTCTAAACTGCATGT
>Ga0209691_1001544_pt1 | contig 13382 bp, 9 predicted proteins | sample YNPMSBMetaG_FD_187120 | JGI IMG/M metagenome (GOLD analysis project Ga0209691, IMG submission 187120) | Anoxygenic and chlorotrophic microbial mat microbial communities from Yellowstone National Park, USA - YNP MS-B MetaG (SPAdes) (version 2) ... | reverse complement strand
AAGCCCTCGTCCAGTATGCGTCGGATATCTTTTTGGTACTGGGACGGGATAAGCGGATACTTTATGCGAGTCCTTCGGTAGCGCGGGGCTTAGGCTATAAGCCTGTGCAAGTGGAGGGGATAGAAGTATCAGAGCTACTTCATCCAGAGGATCGGGCCCTCTTAGAGGGGATGTTGGAGCGGGGGAGTGCGGCTTTTGTCACGGTGCGGCTGCAGCATCGAGAGGGGTACTGGCGGTATTTTGAAGGGATTGGGCAACCGCTTTTTGAGGATCCGCTGGTGCGGGGGTATCTGGTGACGCTTCGGGATGTAACGGATCGTAAGCGGGAAGAGGCGCAGCGGCAGGAAAAGGAGGCGGCAGCGCTTCGTTTAGCCGTAGAAAAGGAGCGGGCCGAGTATGAGCGAAACCTCATTGAGCAGAGTCGCCGCCAGTTGGAGGAGGCCTACCGCATCATTGAGGAGAAAAATCGTCAGATTGAGGAGAGTCTGCAGTATGCGGCTCGGATTCAGCAGGGGATGGTAGCGCCGATGGAGCTGATTCGTAGATATGTGCCCGAGAGTTTTGTATTTTGGCGGCCGCGGGATATTGTGAGTGGGGATTTTTACTGGTTTTATGGGGGGGATGGGTATTTTTACTTAGCGGCGGCGGATTGTACGGGGCATGGGGTGCCAGGGGCGCTGATGACGATGATTTCGTCGGCGATGCTAACGCAGGCGGTTTTAGGGGAGGGGTTGGAGATGCCGGATGCGATTTTGGCGCGGGTGCATGAGCTGATGCGGCGGGCTTTGCGGCAGGATGTGGAGGGGGCCACCTCGCAGGATGGCATGGACATTGCGCTGATGCGGTATGAGGTAGCGCAAAGGCGTTTATATTATGCGGGAGCTAATAGACCCCTCTGGATAGTTCCAGTCGGGGCTGCGGAGCCTGTGGAATACAAAGCCGACCGAAAGGAGATTGGCGGTGCTAAGGCGCCAGCCCAGCAGTTTTTCACCCTGCATATGATTGAGGTAGAGCCGGGCTGCTGGGTCTATGCCTCCTCCGATGGGTATGCGGATCAGTTTAGTAAAGATGGGAGAAAGTACATGAGCAAGCGTTTCAAGCGGTTTTTAGGGCAGATAGCGGCTTTCTCAGCAGAGGTGCAGGCCAAAAGCCTGGAAGAAGAGCTGCAGCTGTGGATGGGGGATACCGCCCAAATAGATGACATCTTGGTAATAGGTTTTCAGGCGGTTTAGCTCTTAATGACCTGGAAGCGGTATTCTATCTCCTCGAGGCCGCCCACCCAGTAACCCCAGAGCCTGGAGGTAAGGTAGGGGGAGAGATTCGCAAAAAAATCTATAATAGCCCCGATCCCACTGGCCGTATAAAAGAGTGGGGCTGGGACGAGGGATTTCTTGAGATAGGGCTGTGCAAACCACCGCAGGCGCAGCTTAAGATCAGGTCGGGTTCTATCTCGGGCACAATATCCACATTCAGGAAGCCGGGTTTTTTGAAGGAACCGCAGCCTAAGTTCAGGCGTGTGGGGAGGGTTGCTACTTGCTGGTTCATGGAAGGCAAAGATAGGGTGTTCTCATGTACTTTTGCGGTATGGGAAGGCCGATTCTATTATGTGTGCCGAATTTTAGCGAGGGGCGGGATGAGCGGGTGGTACAGGCGATAGTGGAAGCGATTAGGCGGGTGCCGGAGGTACAGATTATGGTGGTGGATCGGGGGGTTTCGGTCAATCGGACGGTGGTGAGCTTTGGGGGACCGCCGCAGGCGGTTTTTGATGCGGCGCGAGCGGGAATAGAAACAGCCCTTAAGCTGATTGACATGCGCCTGCATAAGGGAGTGCATCCTCGTATGGGTTCGGTGGATGTATGCCCATTTATTCCCTATCGAGGCATAGATAAAGCGGCGCTCAAGGTCCAGGTAGAGGCTTTTGCCCGAGATATTGGGGATACCTTTAAGCTGCCGGTGTATCTCTATGCGGAGTCGGCCCGGGTGCCTGAGCGTGTACGGCTGCCGAATATCCGCCGGGGCGGGTACGAAAAGCTCGCCGAGCGTCTCAAAGACCCTAACTGGGCGCCGGACTTTGGCCCCTCCATTCTCAATACGCGTAGTGGGGCTATGGCTATTGGGGTGCGGGATTTTATTGCGGCTTTCAATATCACCCTCAATAGCCGTTCGGAAGCGGTGGCGAAGCGGATTGCGGAGGCGGTGCGGGAATCGGGGAAGGGTTTGCGTCTGCCTGGTGTGCAGGCGATCGGGTGGTATTTGCCGGAGATTGGTTTTGCCCAGGTGAGTCTAAATATCACGGACTTGCGGGCTACACCCCTTCACAAGGCATTGGAGGCGGTAGAAGAAGTGGCACGTAGTCAAGGGGTACGCGTTTCCGGTACGGAAATAGTAGGGATACTGCCGCAGTGGGCGCTTTTAGAGTCCGGGCGGTACTATGCCGAGCGGGCTGCAGAGCCCGTGGAGAAGCTCACGGCGAAAGACCTGGTGGAGATTGCCGGGCGGTCGCTGATGCTGACGAATTTCCGGCCGGAGGAGCGTCTGCCGGAGTGGGTTTTTGGACCACCAGAGCAGGAGACAGAACTATCCGAGCAGCCTTTGCGGGAAGTGGTCTGGCGCTTGGCCGACCCCCGCTCCCCCCTGCCAACGGAAGTGATGCCCGTGCTCCAGTCCGCGCTCACCCTGGCCTTAGCGGCGCGACTTTCGGCAGGCTTACCAGCTCGGAATGCTTTCCTCCACACCGAATACATGCAACTCATAGAAAAAAACCTCGAAAAACTCCAGACTAATCCCCTTTCCCTCGACGAAATCAAAGCCCTATCTAAAAATCTTTTGCGTGGTTTTGCGCTTCTGCGCCAGATGACCGAACTCAACGTCACTATCCAGCCCAACCTCTACTTTCTCTTAGCCGAGGCTTTCATGGGGAGTGTAGAGTCCTTTGCAGGAGTTATGCTTGGCTTTGCCGATAAGAGCCCAGAAGTCAAACAAGATGTACACGATATGCACCTACAGGGTAAGTTTTTCCTGGAAGAGATCACCAAAAAGTTGAAAATATGAAACTCACGCCTTCAGATATCGCGCAGGAGTTTGGTGGGGAGGTACGGGGAGATGGACAAGCAGTCGTTCTGACTGGTTTTGCGACCTTGAGAGAGGCTGGGCCGAGCGATTTGAGTTTTTATTATGATGGGCGGTATGAAGTGGCCCTGTATGAAACAAAGGCCGGCGCCGTGCTTGTACCGAGGGATTTTGCGCCGAGGGGCCGGCCCCTCCTTGAAAAGGTCGTTTGGATTCATGTGGATAGGCCGGAGCATGTATTTTATACGCTGGTGAAGCGCTATAAGGCACCACCTATGCCGCCGTTCGGTCGAGAAGAATTAAGTTTTGTGCATCCAGAAGCTCGCATTTCGGAAAGAAGCTATATTGGTGCTTTTGCGTATGTTGGGCCGGGGGCTGTGATTGAGGACGAGGCGTATATCTATCCCTATGTCTATGTGGGGGCGGGGGCGGTGGTGGGAGCGGGCACGATCGTGTATCCGCATGCAGTCCTCATGCCGGGTGTACGTATTGGTAGGCACGCCATCATTCATCCAGGGGCGGTGATTGGCGCGGATGGCTTTGGCTTTTATAAGGGAGAAACGCGTCCGTATGAACGCATCCCACAGGTTGGTACCGTTGTCATTGAGGATGATGTAGAAGTTGGCGCTAATACTTGTATAGATCGTTCTACACTGGGTGAGACCCGGGTAGAGGAGGGCGTGAAGCTGGATAATTTGATTCAGGTGGGGCATAATGTGCGGATTGGTCGGCACACGGCGATAGCGGCGCAGACGGGGATTGCGGGTAGCTCGCGGGTGGGGGCCTATTGCCGGATTGGCGGGCAAGTGGGTATTGCTGACCATATAGAGGTTGCTGACTATTCTTCTATTGCGGCGCAAAGCGGCATCTCCAAGTCTATTACGGTGCCTGGCCGTTCTTGGCGGGGTGCCCCGGCTCAGGAGGTACGTCGTCAGCTCCTTATGGAGGCTATCATGCGAAAGCTTCCAGACCTCTACCCAACTATCCAGAGATTAGAACAGCTGCTAAACCAAACGCCATAAGACATGGCATTTCAAAAACAGCATACGCTGAAAGAGGCTATCTCTTTTGAAGGAGTGGGATTGCATACTGGTGATCTCAGTCGGGTAGTGGTGCAGCCTGCCCCGGAAAATACTGGCATTGTGTTTGTTCGGGAAGACTTTTCGCCGTCTGTGGAGATCCCGGCGCAGGTGGATTATGTGGTAGACCTCATGCGCTCTACCACCTTAGGGATGGGGGAGGTGCGGATTCACACGGTGGAGCACCTTTTGGCGGCCCTGGTGGGGATGGGCGTGTCCAATGCGCATATCTCAGTCTGGGGACCGGAGGTGCCGATTCTGGATGGAAGCGCAAAGCCCTTCGTGGAAGCCATAGAGCGGGTAGGCCTCCAGCCGCAAAAAGCCGAACAGCAGTATTACGTAATCGAGGAGCCGGTGCATTACCAAGATAAGCAGCGCGGCGTAGATATTGCGGCTTTGCCGTTTGAGGGGTTTCGCGCTACGGTGATGGTAGATTACAACTCTCAGGTGCTGGGAATGCAGTTAGCTACGCTGGTGCGGTGGGAGGACTTTCCCACCGAAGTGGCGCCGGCTCGCACCTTCTGTCTCCTATACGAGCTGGAAGAGCTCTACCACCGGGGCCTCATCAAAGGCGGCACCCTGGATAACGCCATCGTCATCGTGGATCGTCACTATACCCAGGAAGAGCTTCAACGTATCGGGGGGCTCTTTGGCTATCCCGATGTGGAAATGGTCCCCGAGGGTGTCCTTAATAACACCCCCCTTCGCTTTGAGAACGAGCCCGCTCGCCATAAGCTCATGGACCTGATTGGTGACCTGGCGCTGCTGGGCGCCCCCCTCAAAGGCCAAATCATCGCTATGCGCCCCGGCCACGCCGCCAACATCGCTTTCCTCCGAACCCTCCACAAGCTCATCCAAAAAAAGAAAATCATCCAGCGCTTCCAGCGCACGCCCACCAGCCAGAATGTGGTGTTTGACATTCATGCTATCCGGCGCATCTTGCCGCATCGCTACCCCTTCCTCCTCGTGGATAAAATCACCCATTTCAGCCATGATAGCATCGTCGGCATAAAAAATGTAACCATCAACGAGCCTTTCTTTGTGGGGCACTTTGAGGATAATCCCATCATGCCGGGGGTGCTCATCTTGGAGGCCATGGCCCAGGTAGGCGGTATCCTCTTTCTCAACATCGTAGAAAATCCACAGGACTACTGGGTGTATTTCCTGGCGATCGATAATGCGCGCTTCAAGCGGCCGGTGATACCGGGGGACCAACTCGTGTTTAAGCTGGACCTTTTGCAGATTCGGCGGGGGATATGCAAGATGGCCGGCAAAGCCTACGTCGAGGACAAGCTCGTGTGCGAAGCGGATCTGACAGCGAGTCTCGTACCGAAAAAGACCATTCATGGAGAGTCCAGCAGCGCTTCGGGCCATTCGAATCAATCATCGGTATGAACAGGGGCCGCTCTGGAGGGTACCGCTTACGCTGAGCTGGGAAGCCCCTCGAGCCGTTGCGCTCACTGGCCCCAACGGCTCCGGCAAAAGCACCCTCCTTACTATCATCGCTGGGCTCTTGCGTCCCACCGATGGAGAAGTGGGGTTTTCTTTGGCGGGGAAGGCCGTTTCGCCTGCCGCTTGGCGCAGATATGTAAGCGCGCTTTCGCCCCACCTCCTCCCGCCTGCGGAGCTAACCATCCAGGACCTCCTCTGGAGCTATGGGCACTTTCGGGGGCTACGTCTATCTGAGACCCTTCTGGCGGAAATCCAGCTCGGTCATCGCACCGCTGCACCGCTCTCGCGGCTTTCCTCCGGCCAGCGCCAGCGGCTGCTCCTGGCCCTGACCCTGGCTCAAAACACCCCTATCCTCCTCTTGGACGAACCTACCGCCTTCCTCGACGAAAAATGGAAAACTTTCTTTCACCAGCGCATCCAGGAAAGAATCCAGCAGAATAGCACCCTCCTCATCTGCGCTACTAATGACCCTGACGAAGCAGCGCTCTTCCCGGAAACTTTGTACCTTGGCTCGCATGCGGCGTAACTTCTGGCTCCTGCTGATGGGGAGCCTCGTAGTGAGCCTCAGTTGGCGGCCCCATTCTTCCACTGACGAGGCCCTCAAGCTCCTCGAAGATATGCTGGAAGAAACCGGCCGCCTCCAAACCTTGCGCTACGAGTTCAAAAAGTACGAGCGCATCCGGGGTAAACTCATGCTGGAACATATGACCTTCAAGCTGCGGCGTAACCCCTTTGCCGTGTATGGCTACCAGCATAGCCCCCGCAAAGGCGTGGAAGTCTTATACCCCGCTGAAACAGGCTCCCAGAAACTCCTCGTGAAGCCTAATACGTTTCCCTATCTCCCCCTCACGCTGGACCCCTACAGTAATCTCGTTCTGGAAGGCCAGCACCAGACTATTCTCGCCACGGGCTACGACCAGCTACGGAGCCTCCTGCTGGCCGCTAAAAAGCGCTATGCCGATCAGGTCGAAAAGCTCGTCCGTTCCGGCGGACGCCTCACCTGGGATGGCATCCCCTGCCAGAAAATCATCCTGGAACCTCCCCAGTACGAAATCCAAACTTACACTGTCCAACAAGGCGACAACCTCTTCCGCATCGCCGAAAAGCGCCATGTGGGCTGGCACAAAATCATGGAGCTCAATGGCTTCTCTTCGCCGAATGTAAGCCTTTCACCCGGGACTGTCCTCAAAGTCCCCTCCGACTATGGTAAAGTCATTCGCCTCACTATTGACGAAAAGCGGAAGATTCCCCTCGTCGTAGAAGTCGAAGACGAACTCGGCCTCTACGAAAGGTACGAGTACTACAAGCTGGAAGTCAATCCGCCTTTGACGGACCTGGACTTTTCGCGCAAGAATCCGGCATACAACTTTTAGCCTATGTTGACGATAGACCTACGTGGCAAGGTGATTTTGGTGACGGGCGGGGGCACTGGTTTGGGCCGGGCCATGACAGAGACTTTTGTGAAATGCGGGGCGCAGGTGGTAATTTGCGGCCGCCGCCAAGAAGTCCTGGAAAAGACCGCCTCAGAAATCGGCCCAGCGGTGCATCCTATCCCCTGCGATGTGCGAAGTTATGAATCGGTAGAAGCCATGATGCAGCGCATCATGGCGCAGCTGGGGCGCCTGGATGCCGTGGTGAATAATGCGGCGGGGAACTTTCTGGCGGCTTCGGAGACGCTTTCGCCTAAGGGATTTCGGGCAGTGGTGGATATTGTGCTCATGGGGACGTTTCACACGAGCCGGTGGGCAGGCGCCTACTGGATAGAGAATAGCCTCCCCGGGCATATTCTCAACATCGTCACGACGTACACGGAGACGGGGTGTGCATTTGTGCTGCCGTCGGCTGCGGCCAAAGCGGGCGTCCAAGCGCTGACCTTATCCCTCGCGTATGAATGGGCGCCCTACAATATTCGGGTCAATGCTATTGCGCCGGGGCCTTTCCCGACGGAGGGGGCCTGGTCTCGCCTCATGCCCGGCCAGGACTTTGAGAAGATGTATCTCCAGCGCTTGCCTACCAAACGTTACGGCCGTCCCGAGGAGCTGGGGGCCCTCGCGGCTTTCCTCTTGTCTGACTTAGCGCCTTACCTCACTGGGGCCGTCATCCCGATAGATGGGGCAGAACACCTGCAGGGCGCGATGTTCAACTACCTGGCCCAGGTGGCTGACCGAGAGACGCTCAAAGCCACCTTCGCTATCATGCGGGAGGCTACCCGCCGATCATGAGCCCCGAGCTTTTTCAGCAGCTGACAGCAGAACTGTATGAGCGCCTCTCCATTAAGGGGGTGGAGGCTTTTCGGCTTTCTGCGTATGAGCGCCTAACCCGGGCTGCCGAAAGCCTCCCCCCCACCGCCTTCCAGAATGCGGAGACGCTCGTAGAAGCCTTAAGAGCCTTTCCGGGCATCGGGAGCAGCCTCCTAAGCCTTGCGCGCACCTTGTATGAGGCTGGCACTGCCCCGCTCCTGGAGGAGCTTCGCCAAGAAATCCCCGATAGCGTGCGGGAAATGCTCCACATCGGGGGCTTGGGCCCTAAACGCGTCCATCAGCTGTGGTACGAGCTTCGCATCGCCTCCCCCGAAAAGCTCTTGGAAGCGATCCAGCGCGGCAAACTGGATAAGCTCAAAGGGTGGGGGGCCGCCACCCTCAAACGCATCGAAGAAAATACTCGCCAGTACCTATCCACCCGGCACCTGCTTTTGTATTACGAAGCTGCCCGCCTGTGGGAAAAGCTCGTAGAAACGCTCGGGGAAAATGCGCCTTTTGTCCATCCTGTGGGCGAATTTCGGCGGGCCTTACCCCTCCTGCAAAGGGTAGAAGCCTTAGTGCCCCATACGCACTGGGCACGGGTCTCTGCGGCTCTGCCCCCGGACGCCGTTACTACACCAGATAAGGCCGAGCTTCACGGCGGGAAGGTGGTGCTTTTCCCCGTAGAAGAAGAGACGCTCGGGTGGGCCTTGATTGCGCATACGGGGCCGGAAAGTTTTACGGAGGCGATGCAGAGGCGGCTGGGCGAGCCGCGCGCGCTGAGCGGCCTGTCCGAGGAAGCGCTTTTTGAGCGGGTGGGTTTACCGTATATCCTTCCTGCGTGGCGGGATTGGGAGGATATTATCCCGCTTTCGGAGCAGGGGAAGCTCCCGGAGCCGCTGGAGCTTTCTCGCATGCAGGGGTCGGTGCATGTTCATACGACCTATTCTGACGGGGCTGACACGCTGGAGGCTATGGCCGAGGCGGCCCGGCATATAGGCTGGCGTTATTTAGGAATTGCCGACCATAGCGCTCGGGCGGCCTATGCCGGCGGTCTCTCTGCCGAAACGCTTCTGTCCCAGGGTGAAGCCATCCGCTCCCTGAACGCCCGCTATGGCGGTGCCTTCACCCTCCTCCACGGCGTGGAAGCCGACATCCTGCCCAGCGGCGCAATAGACTACCACGAGCCCGTGTGGCGCCAGTTAGACTACATGGTTGCCTCCGTACACGAAAAGCTCCAAATGCAGCGGGAGGAGGCTACGGAGCGGCTTATACGGGCGGTTTCTAACCCCTATGTGCGCATCCTTGGGCATTGGACGGGGCGCCTTTTGCGGGGCCGCCACGGCTACCCCATAGATGAGGAGGCCGTGCTCGATGCCTGCGCTGCCCACGGCGTGGCGATAGAGTTTAATGGCAACCCCTACCGCATGGAAATAGACTGGCGCTGGGTGCGCCGCGCCGCCGAAAAAGGCATCGCTATCGTCCTAACCACAGACGCCCATAGCGTCCGCGAGCTGGACTACCTACGTTACGCGCTTCCCGTCCTGCAGAAGGGCCTTTTGCCACCGGCGCTCCTTCTCAACTACCAAGGGCCGGAGGTATTCAAGACGAAGAGCGGCCGGGTATAGCGTCCCCTCCCTGCATGCAGCGCGGTGCATGTGCTTAACCGCTTAGGCGTGTACTTCCCATTCTGGTTCCAAACCTGCATCCCTCGTACATTTGACCATTCATGAAACTCCACATGGGGCCGCAGCATCCCTCTACGCATGGCGTTCTGCATCTCCTTCTGGATGTAGAGGGCGAGTGGGTCACAGGTGTTGAGGTAGACATCGGCTACATGCACCGATGTTTTGAAAAGCATGCTGAGGCGCTGACTTTTTCTCAGATTATCCCCTATGTGGACCGGCTGGACTATGTGGCCGCGCTCTTAGGGGAGCAGGCATACGTTCTGACAATAGAAAGGGCGCTCGGGTGGGAAGGGCAGCTTCCCCCCCGCATAGAGTACCTACGGGTCTTAGGCGCTGAACTCAACCGCATAGCCTCTCACCTGTTGGCTATTGGAACTTACGCGATTGACCTGGGGGCAACAACAGGATTTCTGTGGGCCTTTCGGGACCGGGAGTATATCTTGCAGCTTTTGGAGTGGTGGAGTGGGGCGCGGCTACTGTATAATCTTTTCTGGGTAGGTGGCGTGGCTTTTGATTTGCCGATGAGATTTTTGGAGAAGCTGCGCGAATTTTTGCCGCATTTAGCGCAGGGGGTGGAAGAAATCAAGCGCTTACTTTTGGAGAACCGCATCTTTATTGAGCGGACGGCCGGGGTAGGGGTGATACCGCTGGATGTAGCGGTGGCGTATGGGGCGTCGGGGCCGGTTTTACGGGGGTCAGGCTTAGCTTGGGATCTTCGGCGGGTGCGGCCGTATGGCGTCTACCCCGAGCTGGAGTTTGAAGTGCCTTATGGTCAGGGGCAGATGGGCGCTTTGGGTGACTGCTGGGACCGCACCTTCGTCCGCTACCGGGAAATCCAAGAAAGCCTCCGCATCCTCTACCAGGTGATAGATATTTTAGAAAAGCGCTATCCAAGTGGGAGAGACTTTGACCCGCGGGGCTTCTCTGGGAAAAAAATGCGTCTATCTACCGAAGTAAACCTCTATGCTTCTATCGAGGGCGCGCGGGGGGAGATAGGCTTTTCCCTCATAGGGCAGAAAGGGCAGGATCGGCCGCAGCGGCTGCATGTCCGCTCTCCCTCCTTTACGCACCTGGCCATGCTACCTGCGCTAATCGGCGAAGGGATGTGGCTGGCTGACCTTGTCGCGCTCGTCGGCTCCCTGGATGTCGTCATGTGCGAAGTGGACCGATAGATAGCTTCCAGCATAAATCGGCAAAACCCTTATCTTTGGCGTGGCCATGTTTATGCTTTTCCGAAGGGGGCTGGTGCTGGGATGGCTTTTGGCTCTCGCACTCACCCGGGCAGGGTGCTCCTCTTCCCGCCAGCCTGAGGGCAACCCTTATGCTTCGGCGCAGACGGAGCCCACCCGCGGCGACTGGGTGGTCTGCCATAACCTCTCTGATCCGGACCAGCTCAACCCCACCAACTACCAAGGCGCCGATGCCGGCTACATTGTTGGCAACATCTTCATGAGCCTACTCACCGTGGATCCCCGAGATACGAACTTCCCGTATGTGCCGGCCTTAGCGAAAGACCTGCCCGAAATCTCCCCCGACGGGCTCCGCTTCACGTTTGAGATTCACCCGGCGGCTACCTGGGACAATGGCACCCCCGTTACCGGCGAGGACTTCGCCTTCTCCGTCAAAGTCATCAAAAATCCCCTCGTAGACTGCGCCGCTTTGCGGCCCTATGGTGAGTTCATCAAAGATGTCATCATAGACCCTAAAAATCCCCGGCGATTCATCGTTGTGACAAAACAAAAGTATATGTTAGCGCTGTCTTCTATCGGGACGCTCTTTGTATTGCCGCGTTATATTTACGACCCGGAAAACCTCATGGGACGCTACAGCATTCCCGAGCTGGATGAGAAGGGGGAAAAGCTCCGGAATGACCCCAATATCCAGAAGTTTGCTCGGCGTTATAATGCCATGCAGCGGGAGCCAGAGCATATTGTGGGGTGTGGGCCGTACCTCTTAGAGCGGTGGGAAACTGGCCAGCAGGTGGTGCTTCGCCGAAAGGCTCGCTGGTGGGCCGACACCTTAGAAGGCGTTGCCTACGAGGCCTACCCTGATAAGCTCATCTACCGTGTCATCAAAGACGCCAATACCGCTATCACCAACCTCAAAGCGCAAAAGTTAGATGTCATGAATGCCATTCCAGCCAAAGACTTCATCCAGCTGAAAGCCAATACCGGTTTTACTACGCATTTCAGCTTGCATACGCCGCGGATGTTTGCATATTTTTACATTGGCCTAAATATGCGTCCTCAGGGAAGGCCGCCTGTCTTTACCGATAGGCGGGTACGGCGGGCGCTCGCCCACCTCCTGGATGTAGATATGCTGATCAAGAAGTTTTCCTACGGCATGGCGCAGCGGATTACAGGGCCGCTGTACCCTATGCAGCGGGGCTCCTATAACGACACTTTACCTCCTATTCCGTACGACCCCGTAAAGGCGGCCCAGCTCTTAGACGAAGCAGGCTGGATAGACCAGGATGACGATGGCATCCGCGAAAAAATGATAGATGGCCGCAAAGTCAAGCTGGAATTTGAGATTCTCACGAACAACAACGAAGTCCGCCTCCAGATTGCGCGCATCCTCCAACAAGAAGCCCGAAAAGTCGGTATAAAACTCAATATAACCTCCTTAGACTGGTCTATCTTTTTGGAACGCACGAAAAAACATGACTTTGATGCGTACATCGGCGGCTGGATCGGTACTCACAATCCGCAGGACCTCAAACAAATCTGGCACAGCAAGAGCTGGGCAGAGGGCGGGTCTAACTACGTAGGTTTTGGTAATGACGAAACCGACCGCATCATCGAGCTGATCCGGGAAGAGTTAAATAAAAGCCGCCGCGACTCGCTCTATCGCCTCTTTCACGCGATCGTGTATGAGGAGCAGCCGTACATCTTTCTCACTGCCCCGTATGAACGGATTGCTATTCACAAGCGGTTTAGGAATGCCTACACAAGCCTTATCCGGCCGGGCTTTTTCCCCAGCGGCTTCTGGACGCCCAGAGAACATGTCCGCTACGGAAAAACCGAAGCCATGCCCTAAACATGTTTGACTTATGACGGCATACTTACTACGGCGGATACTTTTTTTCATTCCGACGTTGCTAATAATCACGCTGCTGTCGTTTATCATCAGTCAGAGTGCGCCGGGAGACCCTGTGGAGCAGATGCTGTCGGGTCAGCAGAGCGGAGGTGAGCAGATAGCCGAGCGCCAGGCTAATGAGGCCGCTTACCTGCAAAAGCGCCGGGACTTGGGCCTGGATTTGCCCGTGTTTTACTTCTCTATCGGCCCGCTGGCCGAGCCCGACACCCTCTACAAAATCCCCAAAGTCCCGGTGCAGGATGCGCTGCGCCGACTGGTGTATAAGTTTGGCAACTGGGAGGCGGTTCAGCGCTACTATCAGGCCCTTTTGCAGCTGGAAGAGGCTTTTTACGCGAGGGCGAGCGACTCTGCCTGGAAAGGCATCGATCGCACCGAAGCCCGCGCCCTCCTGGTGCTCCTACCCCAGGAAAAAAACTACGACGAAATTCTGCACAAGCTCACGCTTTTGGAGCGGTATTTGATCCCGGCCCTGCGGCCAGCTTACGAGGAGGTCGTGTCCGCCGCAAAAGCCCTTTCCACCGAAGCCACCCCCTGGAAAATCTACGTTCCTACCATCCACTGGTACGGCACGCAAAATCAATACCACCGCTGGCTGATGGGCCTTTTCCGGGGTGACTTTGGGATTTCCTACCAAGATAAACGCCCGATTACCTCCAAGCTCGGCGATGCCGTGCGCTGGTCTATCGTTATCAATCTCATTTCTATTGTGCTGGCGTATCTCATTGCCATCCCGTTAGGGGTCCAATCCGCCGTGC
>Ga0209691_1001543_pt1 | contig 13394 bp, 14 predicted proteins | sample YNPMSBMetaG_FD_187120 | JGI IMG/M metagenome (GOLD analysis project Ga0209691, IMG submission 187120) | Anoxygenic and chlorotrophic microbial mat microbial communities from Yellowstone National Park, USA - YNP MS-B MetaG (SPAdes) (version 2) ... | reverse complement strand
CCTATGGTGTAATCGGTGCCGTAAAGGTCATTGTCGATGGTGCCCGGTGCACCCACTACTGGAATCTGGTGCTCGACCATCAGCTTTGCAGCACCCGCGTAGGTGCCGTTGCCGCCTATGGCGATCACCCCGTCTATTCCGGCTTTTTTTAGGTTTTCGGCAGCTTTGGCCCGGCCTTCGGGGAGCATGAATTCCTTGCTACGAGCGGTGAGCAGAATGGTGCCGCCGCGCTGCAGGGTATTTGCCACATCGCGCGGCCCCAACGGTACAAAATCACCCTCGATCATGCCCTGGTAGCCCCTCCGGATACCGATAACCTCTAGACCGTTGGCCCAAGCGCAACGCACCACCGCTCGAATGGCCGCATTCATGCCGGGTGCGTCACCCCCACTGGTAAAAACTGCGATCCGTTTCATCAAAGGTATACCTCGGCTCCACTCGCAAAACCGCCTGTTAGTTTACCCAGAAAATGGCGGCATCCACAGCCCCTTGTTAACCTCGAGCCAACACCTAAGGCACACCTAAAGGAACCTTCGCTATTCCTCGGGCAAGTGGGCCAGCTCGTAGGCCAGGTTACGGGGAATTCCTGCTTCGATCAGGGCTCTAACCAAGGCCTTGCCCTTGAGCCCCTGGGCCTTGAAGCGCTCAAGCATTTCGTTGGCCTCCTCCCCCTGGCTGGCTGAAGGCTTTTCTTTTGGCCCCAGAACCAGCACAAACTCGCCTTTGGGCTCCTTGAAGTGTTCCAGCGCCTGGCCCAGGCGGCCCCGCCAGACTTCCTCGTGCAGTTTAGAAAGCTCGCGCGCAATTGCCACCGGATGCTCTGGGCCATAAATCTGAAGAAGATCCTGCAGGGTTGCCCGTAAGCGATGCGGTGCCTCGTAAAGCACCACCGTGCGCCCAGCAACCTGCTGCAGGCGCTCCCACCGCTCCGAACGTTTTTGGGGCAGGAAGCCCTCGAAGGCAAAGCGGGCGGTAGGCAGACCGGAGGCTACCAAAGCCGGTATCAGTGCGGTGGGACCAGGCAGCACCTCGAGCCCCCAGCCTTCTTGGATGGCCAACGCCACCAGCTCGGCACCAGGATCGGAAATACCAGGGGTGCCAGCATCGGTCGCGTAGGCCACAAGGTGGTAGCCTTCCAGCAAGCGCCTGGCGTTTACTACGGTGTGTTGGTCGAGGCGCAACATGGGCTTAGAGATGCCAAAGTGCTTCAGCAGCAAGCCGGTGCGCCGGGTGTCCTCACAGGCTACCACCTCGGCCTCCCTAAGCACCCGCAGCGCCCGCAGGGTGATGTCCTCGAGGTTACCGATGGGTGTGGGCACCAAAATTAAGCGCACGGGTTCAGCCTAACCTGTTGCTTACGGAACTGCTTGCAGCTCCGTCCATGGACTGGTTTTGCCACGTGATTGGAAGCCCCTAGCGTAGCTAAAAGCCGGTAGCCATACATGTCTTAGTCCTAAGAATCGTAGTACCATACACACTATGTTCGCTAAAACCATCCGCCTGCCGTTTCGCCTGTCAGGTATTCCGATCTCGCTCGACATAAGCTTTCTCATTGTGCTGCCGCTCTTCGCCTTTTTAATCGGCAGCCAGCTTCCAGTTTATCTCCGGCTACTCCAACTTAGTGCGCCGCCAGAGCTGCTACAAGGCCCTACCCCCTACCTGCTAGGACTACTGGCTGCTCTGGGGCTTTTCCTTAGCGTGTTGCTGCACGAACTCGGTCATGCCCTCACCGCCCGAGCTTACGGTGTGCAAACCCGCGAGATTACCCTTTGGCTCTTAGGTGGGGTAGCCCAGCTCGAGCGAATCCCCCGCGATCGGGGAGCCGAGGCTGTCATCGCCATCGCAGGCCCCATCGTGAGCGTGCTGCTTTCGGGCCTGTTCGGTCTGATGCGGGGTCTGGTGCCGACCGAGGCTATCGTGGGACAGTTTTTACTGGGCTATCTGGCCTTCATTAACTTGATTCTGGCCTTGTTTAACCTGCTGCCAGCCCTACCCCTTGACGGCGGGCGTATCCTGCGTAGCCTGATGGCTTTGTACAGGCCCTACCTCGAGGCCACCCGTGCCGCCGTGACCATCAGCAAAGTGTTGGCTTTTGCGCTGGGGCTTTTGGGTTTGCTAATCGGCAACCTATTCATGCTCCTGATCGCCTTCTTCGTCTTCATGGCAGCCAGTGCCGAGGCTGAGCAGGCTATGATCAACCGAACCCTCGAGGGTCTGCTGGTGCGCGACCTGATGACCCGACAGGTAAGCACCGTACCGCCCACTTTGACCGTAGCTGATCTGCTGGAAAAGATGATGCAGGAGCGGCACGTGGGGTACCCGGTGGTGGAAGAGGGACGGCTATTGGGCCTAATAAGCTTGGAAGACCTCAACGGTGCCTCGCCGCAGACCCAGGTGCGCGAACGGATGCATCCACCGCTACAGCTAGACGAAAACACCGAGGCCTTGGCCGCTCTACAACGCATGGCCGAGCAGGGCTTCTCGAGGCTGCTCATCACAGATACCAACGGAAATCTGATCGGTATCTTGAGCAAAACCGATCTGCTGAGGGCTTTGCAGCTTCGCGCCGCCCAAATGAGCCTCGCCCATCCATCCAACCCCAGCAGCCGGTAGGCAGATTGAAACACCAAAAGAGGGACTGACTCGGAAAGGAGGTCCCCTGGTCTCAGATATGTTGGCAAAGCCTTGACAGTCCCAGCCGACGGTGGGTACACTTCCTCCAGGAATGAAGCTGAAGGGTAAAAAACCTAGCGCCGGGAGGTCTGGCCTGAGCTAGCCCGCGCCATTTGCATATCCCGGCCCGCGCACCGCCTGCGGGCGATTTTTTTTGTGAAAAAGTTTATGGCAGCACACCCCTCCACACGCCGTATCGAGATTGTAGACACCACCTTTCGCGATGGCCAGCAATCACCGCTGCTCTTCGACACTGGAAAGTACCGCTTTACTCTGGAAGAAAAAAAGGAGCTGATGACCGGCCTAATCGAGCTGGGGATAACCCACTTCGAGTTTTTCTCGCCAGTGGTTGGGGTAGTCGAGGCACAAGACGTGCAGGAGCTGATAGCTCATGCTAGGACCCTCACCCGAAAGCCCCTGATGTTTTTGGCCCACTGCCGCTGCAACCCGGAGGATATTGCACAGGCCCTCGAGACAGGCTGCAACGGCTTGAATCTCTACCTGGGGGTCTCGCCCCTGGCCCAGATGCACAATGCCCAAAAATCCCTTGAAGAATCGATCCAACTAGTCCGGGAAGTGATCGGCACAACCCGTGAGGCCCACCCCAGCCTTTATCTGCGCTTCAGCGCTGAGGATGCCTTTCGCACCCCCCTCGGGGACATCTTCCGTCTGTACGATGCCATCTACCCTTACGTGAACACCCTGGGCATGCCCGATACCGTAGGGATTGCTGAGCCCGAGGATGTAACGGCAGTGGTGTCGCAACTGCGCCAGCGCTACCCCAGGGTTGACCTGGAATGCCACTTCCACAACGACCGGGGCCTGGCCCTAGCCAACGTAATTGCGGCAGTACGGGCGGGGGTGCGCTATGTGGACGCCTCCATCTGGGGCCTGGCAGAGCGCTCAGGCATTCCCTCAATCACGGGGGTGCTGCTCAACCTTTCTAAGCGTTATCCCGAAATCGCAACGCAGTACAATCTGAGCCAGTGCTACCCGCTCAACGTGTTAATGGCCTCCATTCTAGGCACCCTAGTGCCTTATACCGAGCCGGTCTCACTGACCAACCGCACGCACACTGCTGGAGTACACCAGAAAGCTGTTTTGAATGAGAAGAAGGTTTACGAAGCCCACAACCTGCACGACTTCGGGGTGGATAAAAACCAGCTCTTGCTGGGGCCGCTATCGGGCTGGAACCTGATTTACTACTACCTAAAGGAAGTAGAGAACTTTATCATCAGCAAAGAACAGGCCAGGCAGATCGCGCAGGAGTTCAAGAGTCGCACTGCTGAAATAGGGCGCAGCAAGAAACCCGAAGAGCTTTTGCTGGAGATCGCAGAGGCTCATGGTCTTTCACGCCATGCCTTGCCAGAGGGAGTGCCAACGGCCCGCCTGGAGAACCTGGACTGAGGATTTTATAAGACACCTGCGCTCCAATACTGATAGCCTTATGAACAAAGCGCGCTTCGGAGGGTGTTATGGGGCTAACTTTAGCAGAAAAGATTCTCTCTAGACGGGCGGGCCGTGAGGTCAGGGCGGGGGAACTGGTGGTGGTTGAGGTAGATCAGGTGATGGTGGTGGACTCCATTGCCGGGAGCTTTTTCAAGCGCCTAAAACAGCTCGAGGCCACCCCGCGTTTCCCTGAAAAGGTGACCATCGTGATTGACCATGTGGCCCCCGCCGCCAACGTCGAGGTAGCCAAGGCCCAAAAAGAGATCCGCGAATGGGGTCAACAAATAGGCTGCCGGGTGTTCGATGTGGGCCGGGGCATCTGTCACCAGGTGCTCATCGAGGAGGGCCTGGCCCTGCCTGGCGGGATCGTGCTGGGCTCGGACTCGCACTCTACCACCTATGGGGCGGTGGCCTGCTTTGGCACCGGCATGGGGGCTACCGACATCGCACTGGCCGCCGCCTCGGGGCGTACCTGGTTGCGCGTGCCAGAAACAGTCAAGGTAACTTTTCGGGGACAGCTTGCACCCAGCGCGACGGCCAAGGATGCGGCTTTGGAGATGGTTCGGCTGCTCACTGCCGATGGGGCTACCTACATGAGCATCGAGATACACCTGGTGGATGGGGCCGAGTCCCTGACCCTCAGCCAGCGCCTGACCCTGGCCAACCTGACCGTGGAGGCCGGGGCCAAGTGTGGGTTGGTGGTGCCCAGCGGGGAGATTTTGCAGATGTATGACCTGCCCGACTGGCTCTCGCCCGATCCCGACGCGGTGTATGCCAGGGAAGTCGAGATTGACCTCTCTAACCTTACCCCACGGGTTGCGGTGCCGTTTTATGTGGACAACGTGGAAGAGGTAGAAAAGGTAAGGGGCAAAAAGGTAGACCAGGTGTTTGTGGGTACCTGTACCAATGGGCGGCTGGACGACTTACACCAGGTGGCCGAAATTTTGAAGGGCCGTAAGGTGGCGCCGGGGGTACGGTTGCTCATTATTCCGGCCTCATCGCAGGTGCTCGAGCAGGCCACTGCCGACGGCACCCTCCTCACCCTGCTGCAAGCTGGGGCTACGCTGGGAACCCCTGGCTGCGGGCCTTGTATGGGACGGCACCAGGGCGTGCTGGCACCGGGCGAGGTGTGCGTGAGCACCTCCAACCGCAACTTTAGGGGACGGATGGGCGCAGCCGACGCCGAGATTTACCTGGCCTCGCCCCGGGTGGCCGCCGCAACTGCGGTAGCCGGCTACATCACCACCCCGGAGGCCCTGGAGGAGGTAGCCCATGCCTAGAGTCTGGAAGTTTGGCGACGCCATCAACACCGATGACATTCTGCCGGGCAAGTATGCACCCTTTATGGTGGGCGAGGACAGGTTTCATACCTACGCCTTTGCCCACCTTCGCCCCGATTTTGCCCCCAACTACCAGCCAGGCGACATCCTGGTCTGCGGCAAGAACACAGGCCTGGGCTCTTCGCGGGAGTATGCCCCGGAAGCCCTGCGCAAGCTGGGCCTCAAGGCCATCATCGCCAAAAGCTATGCCCGCATCTTCTACCGCAACCTGGTTAACCTGGGCATTATGCCCTTTGAGGCCCCGGAGGTGGTAGATGCCTTGCAGGACGGCGATGAGGTGGAGCTGGATTTAGAGCGGGGCATTCTGCGGCGTGGGGCCGAAACCTTCTTGTTAAAGCCCCCACCGGCTTTTTTGCTGGAAGCCCTCAAAGAAGGCAGCATTCTGGAGTATTACCGCAAGTACGGGCGTTTTCCTGGCGAGCGCACCGGCGGGTAAACTGAAGGGGTTGGGGTTTTTATGGAAGACTTGGAAGTAATCTGTCCGGAATGCGGCGAGGCCAACTACCTCCTTGCCGAGGACCTCACCCCCGACGACTTTTTCGAGTGTGAGTCCTGCGGGGCCTACCTGCAGATTCTATCCACCGACCCGCTGGAAGTGGTGGTTATTGAAGACGGTGAGGAGGGACTTTTTGTAGACTGCCCGGAGTGCGGTCTAACTTTCGAGGTGGATAGCCAGGACGAGGTGATCTGCCCGGAGTGCGGCCACCGCTTTATGCCCGACTGGTCGGATATCGAAGAGGACGAGGAAGACCTGGCCTGAGCTGATGGCCCATAGCCGATGGCCGGTGCCAACAGGAATATGACGAAAGGAGAGACCATGACAGCCGAATGTGTGGAATGCGGAAGCCCGATTGAGCTGGAGAACCCCGAACTGGGGGAGCTGGTGGTTTGCGAAACCTGCGGTGCGGAGCTCGAGGTGGTGGGGTTGGAGCCCCTCAGGCTACAAGCGGCCCCCGAAGAAGCGGAGGACTGGGGCGAGTAAGGTTGGGCCTGGAGGGCAGGCCGGGAGGTAAGCCCCAAACCCTGCCCTCCAACGAACCGCCCCTTTGCGTATGCTAGCGATTCTGTACGACCGCATCCGCCCCGATGAGGAGATGCTCTTCAAGGCCGCTGAGGGGCTGGGCATTCCTTTCAAGAAAATCTATGCCAAGCAGATGCCCATGCGTCTGGGGGAGCGTCCACCGGAGCTCGAGGGTGTTACCTGTGCGGTGGAACGCCTGGTCTCGCAGAGCAAGGGCCTGGCCGTCTCACGCTACCTCAAGAGCCTGGGGATTCCGGTGGTCAATGCCCCGGAGGTCATTGAGGTTTGTGGGGACAAGTGGGCCACCAGCTGCGCTTTAGCAGCACATGGGGTTCCCCAGCCCAAAACCGCCCTGGCTACCGAAGCCGAGGAAGCCCTGAAGCTCATCGAGCAGATGGGCTATCCAGTGGTGATGAAGCCGGTGGTGGGGAGCTGGGGCCGCTTACTCTCCCTCATCCGCGACCGCGATGCCGCTGAAACGGTGCTCGAGCACAAGGAGGTGCTGGGCGGCTACCAGCACCAGCTCTTTTACATACAAGAGCTGGTGGAAAAAGGGGGCCGGGACATCCGGGCTTTTGTGGTAGGGGATAGCTGCATTGCGGCCATCTACCGCAGTTCGGACCACTGGATTACCAACACCGCCCGTGGGGGCAAGGCCTCTAACTGCCCCCTGACGCCCCAACTGGCTGAGCTGGCTGTAAAGGCGGCCAAAGCAGTGGGGGGTGGGGTGGTGGCTATTGACCTGTTCGAGTCCCCTCGAGGCTTGCTGGTAAACGAGGTTAACCACACCATGGAGTACAAGAACTCGGTGAGCGTTACGGGGGTGGACATTCCGGCCAAGATACTGGAGTACGCCTGGAGTCTAAGGTAAACTGACGCTATGTTATACACCATCGGCCATTCCAATCACAGCCCTGAGCGGTTCTTGCAACTTTTGCAGATGCATGGGATCGAGGCTTTGGCTGATGTGCGCTCGAGTCCCTTTTCTCGCCAATTTCCGCACTTTAATGCGCCAGAGCTGGAAAAATTGCTTAGATCGGTTGGCATACACTACGTGCCGATGGGGCAGGAGCTTGGCGGTCGGCCTCGAGATGCCTCGATGTACGATGCGGATGGGCACGCTAACTATGCCAAAATGTCCCAAGCTCCGCAGTTCCGTCAAGGCTTGCGAAGACTTCGCCAGGGAATGGAACGATACCGTATCGCCCTGATGTGTAGCGAGGAAAATCCCAGTGAGTGCCACCGGCGCTTGCTGATAGTGCGTGTGATTTGTGACGAAGATTTGCAGCTTTGCACCAAGGTTGCTCACATACGCGGCAGCGGAGTTCTGCAAAGCGAGCTGGAACTGAGATCGAAAGAGCAACAGGAGCAACCTTTGTTTGCAGGAGTACTACAGTGGCGTTCGCCAAAATCTATACGATCGGTTTTACCCGCAAAAGCGCTGAGCAATTCTTCGAACTCCTAAGGCGGCATGGTATTCAGCGCCTAATTGATGTGCGCTTGAACAATACCTCGCAGCTAGCGGGGTTTAGCAGAAAAAGCGATCTGCCCTATTTTCTGAGGCAGATTCTTGGTGCTCAGTACCTACATGAGCCTTTGCTGGCCCCAACAGCCGAACTTCTGGAGGCCTATCAGAAGGGAAGCATAAGCTGGGCTGAGTACGCCGAGAACTTCTGCGGGCTCATGGTTGAGAGGCAGATTGCAGAGCGCATACCAAGATCTCTGTTCGAAGAATCTACAGTTCTCCTGTGCAGCGAGCCCACGCCCGAGCGCTGCCATAGGCGACTGGTGGCGGAGCACCTTGCTCAGAGCTGGGGTTCAGTAGAGGTCATTCACTTATGAAGATAGTGGTCACGCACCTTACCCGGATGAAGTACCCAAGGATTTGTGTGGCAGGTTTGGATGACAATGGTCGTTATCTGCGGCCCATTGTGCAAAAAGCAGAGCAGATTACGATAGAATCGGTCAAGAGCGGCGTGCTGCGCCTGGGTTGCCAGATTGACCTGGGCTGGCACAAGTTCAAAGAACCTCCCCAGCCGCCTGAGGTTGAGGACTGTTACTTCAAAATTGCTGATGTTAGGGTGATTAGACAGCTTTCACCAGATGAGTTTTGGTCTTATCTTGCAAGCTCGGCTAGAGAGAGTGTTTCTGAAATTTTTGGCAACGCTCTGCGCCCTCATAGTACCACTATGGCGATTCCGGCCAATAAGGGCGTAGCCTCGCTGGGTGATTTGTGGGTTGATCGATTAGAACTAGTGATTGAAGAATACAACGGTCAACCAAAGCTGAGAGGCAGGTTCATAGTTGACGAAGAGAGAAGGCTCAGCGTTGCTGTTACCGACCTCCGCTTTTACATAGAGGCCGACGGTGAGTACCTCTTGGACATTGACAAGGTAAGCAAGGTGCGAGAATCTTTGCAAAAAACCAGGGGTCGGGTGGTTCTGAGCTTAGGGCTTAGCCGGGCTAAGGCGGCCAGAGATGGGGAAGTACCGATGCACTGGCTCCAGATAAACGGTGTTCATTTAGAAGAGGATCCTTTGTGGAGTTAGGTAAAAAAACCCTCTCCATTGTAGGCGGCTCGGGCTATGCCGGGGGTGAGTTCTTGCGGCTGGCCCTGCAGCATCCTTACCTCGAGGTGAAGCAGGTAACCTCGCGCCGGATGATGGGCGATCCCGTAACGCTGGTACACCCCAACCTGCGGGGCCGCACCAGCCTGAAGTTTGTGGATCCCGCCAGCCTCGAGCCCTGCGACATTCTGGTGCTCTCCATGCCCCACGGGGTGGCGGCCAAGGAGTTCGACAAATACCAGCATCTGGCCCCGGTCATCCTGGACCTCTCGGCGGATTTTCGCCTGAAGAACCTGGAGCTCTACAAGAAGTACTACGCCGAAGACCACCCCCGCCCCGACCTATTGGGCCAGTGGGTGTACGGCAACCCCGAGCTCTACCGCGAGGCCCTCAAAACCGCCAACCGCATCGCCTGCTGCGGCTGCAACGCTACGGCCACCATCCTGGGCCTCTATCCCTTGCTGCGAGAGGGCCTGCTGGCTCCAGGGCCCATCTTCGTCACTGTGATGATCTCCACCAGTGCCGCTGGGGCGGAGCCCAGCCTGGCCTCGCACCACCCCGAGCGCGCGGGCAGCATCCGGGCCTACAAGCCCACCGGCCACCGCCACACCGCCGAAATTCGGGAGAACCTGCCGGGCCAGCCTGAGCTTTACCTGACGGCCATCGCCACCGACCGGGTGCGGGGCATTTTGATGACCGCCCAGACCTTCTTACGGCAGGGCCTGAGCGAGAAAGACGTCTGGGGGGCTTACCGCAAGGTGTACGGGACAGAGCCTTTCATCCGCCTGGTCAAGCTCAAGAAGGGCATTCACCGCTACCCCGACCCCAAGGTGGTGGAGGGCACCAACTATTGCGACGTGGGCTTCGAGCTGGAAGAAGACACCGGGCGCTTGGTGGTGATCTCGGCCATCGACAACCTGGTCAAGGGTACAGCCGGCCATGCCATCCAGAGCCTGAACGTGCGGATGGGCTGGCCGGAGACGCTGGGCCTCGAGTTCACCGGACTGCACCCCTAGGCCATGGTGGTTGTCGGCTCTACCAATCCGGCCAAGCTCGAACCCGTGCGCCTGGTGTTTGCGGAGCTGTTTCCGGGGCTGCAAGTAAGCGGCGTAGAGGTGCCCAGCGGGGTGCGCGCGCAGCCCATCGGCTACGAGGAAACGGTCTTGGGGGCGGAAAACCGCGCCAGGGCGGCCCTGGCCCAGCCCGGCGCCACCTGGGGGCTGGGTCTGGAAGCTGGGGTAGAGTTCAATGCTTACGGAAGCTGGCTTTTCAACATCGCGGTGATCCTGCGCGCCGACGGACGCCGGGGCATGGCTCGAGGGGGCTCGGTCTTGCTGCCGCCGGTGGTGGGTGAGCGGCTGCGCCAAGGCGAGGAACTGGGCCCCATTATGGACGACCTGGTGGGCCAAAAAGACACCAAGAAGGGTAGTGGCGCGGTGGGCATCCTCACCCTCTCCCGCGTCGAGCGGGTGGAGTTCTGGCGGCACACCCTCGAGCTGGCCCTGCCACCGTTTCTGCGCCCGGAGCTCTATCCAGAGTAGAGCCTTACCCAATATGATGGCAGGCTAGAGGTTGGCCGATGATTGTGGTCAAGGTAGGCGGTTCGGAAGGCATCAACTACGAGGCAGTGGCTAAAGATGCCGCTTCGCTTTGGAAGTCGGGTCAAAAGCTCATCGTTGTGCACGGGGGCAGCAGCGAGACCAACCGAATAGCCGAGGCGCTGGGCCACCCGCCGCAGTTTCTCACCCACCCCGGCGGCCTAACCAGCCGGCTCACCGATCGCAAGACCCTAGAAATCTTCGAGATGGTCTACTGCGGCTTAGTGAACAAGCGCATCGTGGAGCTGCTTCAGAAGGAAGGCGTAAACGCGGTAGGCCTTTCGGGGTTGGATGGCCGCATCTTCGAGGGTAAGCGCAAGAATGCCGTCAAGTACATTGAAAACGGCAAAATCAAAATTCACCGGGGCGATTATACGGGCTCGGTGGAGAAGGTCAACACGGGCTTGCTGACCCTGCTGATGGACGCGGGCTACCTACCGGTGCTCACCCCGCCGGCGGTTTCGTACCAGGGCGAGGCCATCAACACCGACGGTGATACGGCGGCGGCCATGCTGGCGAGGGCCTTCAAAGCCGAAGCGCTGTTGCTCCTTTCTAATGTCCCCGGCTTGTTGGCGGACTTTCCGGATGAGTCGAGCCTAATCCGCGAAATTCCAGCGGCCCGCTTAGGCGATCCCCAGTACATGAGCGTGGCCCAGGGCCGCATGAAAAAAAAGGTACTGGGCGCGGTAGAGGCGGTGCAGGGCGGGGTGGGTCGGGTGGTGTTTGGCGATGCCCGTATCGAGAACCCGATTTCGGCTGCGCTGGCCGGGGCCGGTACGGTGGTGCGCTAAACTCCCAGGAAAGGACGAGCAGTAAAATTGCGTCATTATGGATCGGCCCACCCCTTACGGCCTCGAGCCCTTGCCCCCGTGCGAACTCGACCGCTAGCACAAAACGTGGCCTGTACAGCGGATTATCAGGCAGGGACGCTATTGAACCTTTCCCCTTTTCGTGAGACCAAAATGTCTTGGAATGGAGCTATGTGGCGCTGGATGGTTCTGGTGGTGTCTTGGACGTTGGCCTATGCGCAAACGCCCTCAGCGGGAAACCCGCCGATGCCTCCGGCCAGTCGGCTGGGGCTGAGTGTAACCCAGGAGAACGGAGCCATCACCTTTCGCAAAGCCGAGCTGAGTTTTACCTATGTGGAAGGCCTGGGCTGGACGCCCCCCCTAGAGGCAGGCCTGCCCCCACCCCAGGGAACGCTGCTGCCCCTCGAGGTGATCCGGGCAGTAGGCCTAGTGAGCGCAGCAGAAGCCAGGGTGCGCTTTTCCGCTGATGCCCGCAGACTGCGGCTGGTGCTGGACCTGCCCGAGGGCGACACGGTGCAGCTTACACCCACCAGCCTGGCTCCCTATCCGGGCCGCCTGGAACTGAGCCTGCCCTACTTTGTGCCGGGCCTCGAGGGGCTGCGGGTTGCAGGAGTTGAGGTGGAGGCCCGCTACGAGCCGCAAAGCACCCTGCTCACGCTGCAAGCCCCGCCGGGTCGCTTTTACCGCTACCGTACATTTTTGCTTTCTAACCCCAGCCGCTATGTGCTGGACGTGTACTACCTCGAGCCCGAACGCGAAGAGACCTTGCAGCCTGGTTTCCGCTACCGCGAGCTGTGGGCCTGGACACCCGAGCCGGTGCGCATGTACTTACTCGAGGCCTTACCGGGCCGCTGGCGCATGGAGCCGGTGGGCCGTCCAGGCGAACGCAGGCCCCTGCCGGAGATGGCCCCTGGTGCTTTGGCCATCCTAAACGGTGGCTATTTCGATGGGCCTACCGGAACGCCCATTGGCCTCTGGGTGCGCTCAGGGGTACCCCTCAGCATCCCCTTTGGGCGCAGCGCTTTGTTCTGGCAGGACGACGTGATTTTTGCCGGACGTCCCCGTTTCACCGCCTCGGTACAGCTGATGGACGGGCGTAGCCTGCGGGTGGGGCTCAACCTGGCCCGGGCCCGCTACACAGTGCACACCCTGCCGGGGCTGGTGGGCAGGGCCGGTGAAAGTGTGCACCTGGTGCAGGGTGAACTGATTATCGCCACCCATCCTGCGCCTTACGAACTCCCCGAAGGCTTGTGGGCCCTCACCTTCCCCGCCGAAGCGCCTGTAGCCCGTACCGGCGAGACCCTGCGGCTGGTGGTGAGCCTCGAGCCACCAGTCAGCCATGCCCTCGAGGCAGGCCCCCTGCTGTTGCAGGCAGGAGTGAACGTCTTCGACCCCAACGCTGAGCCTTTCCGCGATCGTGCGCCTTTAGAGGCAGTAGCGGCCCAGTCGGTGGTAGCTTGGTCACGGGAAGAAGCACTCTTCTTTATTGTGACCGAGCCCATGCGCCTCGAGGCCCTAGCCCAGGTGCTGCAGGAACAGGGCTTTTGGGGTGCCATTCGTATGGACGGGGGCGGTTCAGCCCAACTGTGGGTACAGGGCCGCCTGCGCAACCCAGGCAACAACCTGCTGGGGGTGCGCCCAGTGGTGAGCGGGCTGGCGCTGTACCCCAGGCCATAGCCCGTGGGCTGCTTTGTCGAAGGAGGGCTCGTGCAAAAGGGGAGTTCGCACTTCTTCTGGTAACGTCGAAAGACTCCCCTATGCGCTTGAGAGCAGTTTCTAGGCCACACGACAAGTTATTGGGAACTGAGGTTAGGACTTACGCAGTTGCCTTTCTCCTCCCTGCTGGGCTACCCTTTTCTGCAAAACACATAGGCTAAAGGAGATGGACTCCTTATGAACCCACCGAAGTGCAACGACCTGGACTACATCCACTTCCT
>Ga0209691_1001526_pt1 | contig 13516 bp, 10 predicted proteins | sample YNPMSBMetaG_FD_187120 | JGI IMG/M metagenome (GOLD analysis project Ga0209691, IMG submission 187120) | Anoxygenic and chlorotrophic microbial mat microbial communities from Yellowstone National Park, USA - YNP MS-B MetaG (SPAdes) (version 2) ... | reverse complement strand
GTCGGGCAGACCCTCGCCAATCCCTGGGGCCTGCATGATATGCATGGCAACGTGTTTGAGTGGGTCCAGGATTGGTTTGATGAATACTACTACTTCGACAGTCCGACCGAGGACCCAACAGGGCCGAAAACGGGAACCCTGCGTACCATTCGTGGTGGCTGCTGGGAATCCCCGGCGTATGACTGCCGCAGTGCTGCCCGACGCGGTCACCTGCCGGATGCGGCCTCGGAAACGATCGGCTTCCGCGTCGTGCTCGTGATCGCCTGATCCGTTTGGGCAGGTCGGCAGAGCAGCTTCCCCACTTGGGCGGGTCGGCAGGGCAACCTGCCCACGATTTCCTACCCCCCTTGCCGGGCAACGGTCTCCCCCCTGGCAAAACTAGGGCCTCGTCACCACAGTCCCACTTGCTCCTGCAGACACAGGCGAGGAACCGTCCCTCCCCTTGACCCAAGAACTTTCCCCCATCAGGGGACGTGAGGAACTGGGACCGGAACTCAGCAACTGTCCCCACCGCTCCCACCCCTCGACCTGCATGCAGATGGCACGAATCGCGGACATGATCGGCATCGCCAGAAACAACCCTGCCACACCCCACAATTCTTGCCAGAACAAGCATGCTAAAATGACCGTGGTGGCATTCAAGTCCATACTGCGACCCATGATCCACGGGACAATCAGGTATCCTTCCACCGTTACAATCAGAGAGTAAATTGCCAGAACCATCAGACTCACAAGCGGACTGACAAAAAGCAAGGCATCCAACACCGGCGGAATTCCTGCCGCGATCGTGCCCAGATAGGGAACATAACTGAGCAGAATGACCAGCAACGCCCACAGATACCAGTACTTGAGATTGGCTGCGTTGTAGATAGCCCCCAGCACAATCCCCAAAACGATGTTGATGATGGTCCGCCACACCAGATAGGTTCGGATCGACTCTGCCATTTCCCGGACTGCCGCCGTGACCCGATTCTGAATTTCTTCCGCGGGTCCGAAGATGGCTCGGACTTTCTCGGTCAACATATTTCCTTCGATGAGCAAGAACAACGTAATGAAGAGAATCAGGATGACATACCAGACATATTCACTGGTCCGGGCGAGCAAAGCAGCCAGCACCTCGGAAATCTTGGAACCTGCAAAGAAGTCCCGGGCAGCTCGGTAAACGTTGGATTGGTCCGGGTCCGGTGGCAACCAACGCTCGACTCCGTAGGGGAACAGCAGGCTCAGGTTCTGTTGCACCTCGCGATACTGCTGTTTCCACTCCTCTTCGCTTTTCGGAAATCCTTCGATCGTGCGTGAGACGGAGATGGCTAATGCCATCGTAACGATCAGCAGCAGCAACAAGGAGACCAGGATAGCTCCCACACAGGCGAAGAAGCGGGGCAGATATGCCACACGCTGGAGGAAACGGGCCAAGGGATGCAGAACGGTAGCCAGGAGGACTCCCAGCACTAGAGGAATAAAGATGCTTCGCCCTAGATAGAGCAGCAGGGAAACTCCCAGAAAGACGGAAAGATTCAGGCCCAGGCGGGTCGCTGTCGTCAAGTTGACCGTCATAGACGCTGTGCTCCCCCTCTGACTGTAGAACATCTGATAACCGAGCCGCACTCCGCGGGATTGATCTGATCCAGGCTTCTCTCAGGTGGTTCGCCCGCCGGAGCCATCTCTTCAATTCCTGGATCAACTCGGGGAACGGAGATGATCAGGCTCCACATTCCCGAAAGGCGTTGAGGCGAGGCCGATGCGAACCGATCAGCGACACTCGGCTTGTGCGGCAGCCTGCAACGTGTTCACCAGAAGCATGGCGATGGTCATCGGTCCCACTCCCCCGGGAACCGGTGAAAGGGCGGAGGCCACCTGGGCGACCTGCGGGTGAACATCGCCCATTAATTTGCCCGCGACGGAATGGATACCGACATCGACCACCACCGCACCTGGCTGGACCATCTCCGCCGTGACCAAGGCAGGTACTCCCGCGGCCACCACAAGGATTTCTGCTCGTCGGCACAACTCCCTCAGGTCCCGACTGCGTGTATGGACCACCGTAACCGTCGCCTCACCGGCGGCGGGATTCTGAGCCGAACGCTTCTGCAACAGCATCAACGCCAAAGGTTTACCGACGATATTGCTCCGACCGACTATGACGACTTCTTTCCCTATTGTGTCATATCCGGCCCGCCTGAGTAACTGGATCACCCCGTGCGGAGTACAGGGATAAAAGCGAGGACGTCCCAGCGCCAGCAGGCCGACATTCTCCGGATGGAAGCCGTCCACATCCTTGGAAGGTAGGATCGCCTGTTGGACCGCGAATTCGTCGATATGGCGCGGTAGCGGCAATTGCACAAGAATTCCATGCACCTGGGAATCGGCATTGAGTTGCTGAAGAAAATCGAGCAAACCCGCCTGGGAAATGTCGGCGGGGAGTTGATGAACCCACGAGGTTATCCCCACTTCTTGACAGGCTTTATGTTTGTTCCGCACGTAGACCTGACTGGCAGGGTTGTCCCCGACCAGAACCGCGGCCAGACCTGGAGGGGGGAAGCCTTGGTTACGACGTCGCGCAATTTCAGCTGCCACCTCAGCCCGAATCGCCGCGGCCGTCTGTTTGCCGTCCAGCAACCGGGCCGTCATGGCATGCTCTCCAGGGCCTGAACCAACTGCGGCAGGATTACACCCGAGGGTCCATACAAACCCAAGTCGGCCTGCGGACTGGCCTCTGTTCGACTCAGGTTGATTTCCACCACTTTGGCGGGCGGTTGACCCCGCTTGGCGATGGGTATGAGCGACGCTGCCGGATAAACCTTGGCCGAAGTACCTACCACCAACAGCAGATCGCAACTGTGGGCGGCCCAGACCGCGGCTTGCCAAATCTCCTCCGGCAGCATTTCCCCAAACCAGACAATATCGGGGCGGAGCGGTCCACCACAGCGTGGGCAGTGGGGCAACGGGTCCAAGGGTTCCAAGCCGCGGTCCCGCACCTCTCCGCATCCCAAACAGCGTGTCCGTCGCAGATTCCCATGCAATTCCAGAACGTGACGGTTGCCAGCAGCTTGATGCAACCCATCCACATTTTGTGTCACCAAGGTGAACCGATCCCCCCACTGACGTTCCAACGCTGCCAGAGCGTAATGGCCGGAATTGGGCTGCACTTGCCGCAAATTCGCCCGACGGGCATTGTAAAACTGCCACACCAAAGCAGGATTGCGGCGAAAACCTTCCGGGCTGGCGACATCCTCGATGCGGTGTCCCTCCCACAACCCATCGCTGCCGCGGAATGTGGGCACACCGCTTTCCGCAGACACCCCCGCCCCTGTCAACACACAGACACGCTCGGCCTGGCGGAGCCACTGTGCCGCTTGCTCCAGTCCCGTCACGAGTCCTATCATCGCTGTCATAGCTCGCTTTCCTTACCCAAAAGTCCTTCGTGCTGCCAGATTATCACCCCGCTTACTGCTATACAAGCCACGACTTCGCATTCCCGGCGGGAAATAACAGACCGCCGCATCGCACACCGGAGGCCATCCGTAGGTGGATGGCGTCCGGGACACGTTCTGAGCCGGCCTATCTGCCCATGTTGCCAGAGGTTGCAGATCCAAACCGTATCCGTATGCTCAAACCAGTCCAGCCGAACATTGCATCTTCAATTTTCCCGTCGATATGCCCAGCCCTCCCTTCGATAACCCCGTCTCTTGCGCCTGCCAGAGCATTCCTTCCATCCTGAGGAAGTTCAGGCATGAAGTTCAATCGCTTTGATGATTTCCGCCAGATCATTCGGGACTTGGACCGCCCGATTGGCATAGGTGGCGTGTTGGACTCCTCGGCGCCCCAATTTCTGTTCAAAGAGGGCCCGATCATCTGTGTGATAGGCCACAGTGGCATCCGGGTCTTTGAGCACGTGGCCGGTCAGGATACAGACTACTGTTTCCCCCTTTTGGATCGTTCCCTCTGCCACGAGGCGACGCAGCCCCGCTACACTAGCGGCACTAGCGGGTTCACATCCTAACCCACCAGCTCCCACTTGGGCCTTCGCATCCAGGATTTCCTGATCCGTCACTTCCCGCACCACACCACCGCAGATTTCCAAAGCACGCAAGGCTTTGGGGAGATTGACCGGTCGCTGGATCTCGATGGCACTGGCCAGGGTGTCCGCTCGTCTCTGAGCGGCATCCAATTCGTTCAGATAGGATCGAATCAACTGCTGATCGAAGTGCCCACCATTCCAACGCAGTCCGCGGCGTTGGTACAACTCATAAAACGTGTTGGCCCCAGAGGCATTGATGACGGCCAGACGGGGAAGCTGGGAGAGAAGCCCCAGCTGCCTTAGTTCGCCGAATGCCTTGCCGAAGCTGGAAACATTCCCCAGATTCCCCCCCGGCACAACGATCCAATCGGGCGGCCGCCAGTCCAAAGCTTCCAGCACCCGGTACATGATCGTTTTCTGACCTTCGAGCCGGAAGGGATTGATGCTGTTGACCAAGTAAATCCCCAAGTGCCGGGCAATTTCCTGAACTCGTCGCAGGGCATCGTCAAAGTCACCAGCAATCTGGATCGTCAAGGCTCCATGTTCCAAGGCCTGGGAGAGTTTTCCATAGCTGATCTTACCGGAACCGATGAAAATAATGCCTCGCATCAACCCGGAAGCGGCACAGTATAACGCCAAACTGGCGCTGGTGTTTCCTGTACTGGCACACGCCGCCCGTTTAGCACCCGTGAGCCGGGCATGCGTGAAAGCCGCGGTCATGCCATTGTCCTTGAAGCTGCCGCTGGGATTGAGCCCCTCATATTGCAAGTATAAACGCCCAGGACGCAAACCGACATAGGATGCAACAGCATCCGAGCGCAAACACAACGTCTGGCCTTCTCCGATGGTCACGACATACTCGTCGGCGGCGAAGGGAAACAAAGCCCGAAAACGCCATACCCCGGAAAAATCCAGCAACTCCCTACGCCGAAACCACACTTCTGCCCACTCGGACAAGGATCGGGGCAACGGCAACCGATCCCATTCGTAGTCCACATCCAACAATCCGCCGCAGCGTGGACAGCGAAAGGTGGTCTGGCCCACATCTACCGTGGCCCGACAGTACGGCATAATGCATCGCTGAAATACGCAATCCCTCATGCCCCTGTTGTACTGCTCGCCCCCCTCCCGGGCACCTCTCCCTCCAGACCGTCAGACACTCCGAGGACTCTTTCGATTCCACAAACACCGGAACTTGGAGCTACCATAAAGCCATTAGGATCAATGGTTGAGTTTCTGTTACGATAGCTCATCTCCACACCATTGGCTCATAAGCCGTATTTTTGCTCTGGCAACACCTCCGTAGGTGTGCTATTGGTAATGGCATGTGGGGAATAGCTCGGTCTGAGTTTACAATCCTTGCGGCTGTACCATGGCCCCCTATAAAGAACGGTTGCTAGCAGACTCCCGCATAGGAGCGTACACAAACTGACAAAACTCCCCTAATTCAGAGAATACCCCCGCGAACAACTACACCAACACTGTGGAAGGGGATCAGCAGATCATGCCTCTGCTTCTGCTGGCATTGTCGGAGGGCATACCTATCCCGATTGACAAACCGATTTTGCTAGTAGGTCGCTCCGACGAGTGTGATGTGGTCATTCCCTCCCGAAAAATCTCACGACGCCACTGTGTTCTGGCTTCACGGGAACACTCCTTACTGGTCCGGGACTTGGGCAGCACCAACGGTATCCGTGTCAACGGCGTACGGGTAACTTACCAGGTCTTGCAACCCGGGGACTTGTTACAAATCGCCCATTTCCTCTATCAGTTGATCCATAAAACGACAGAACACACGGGGCAGAGCCAGCCACCGACCGACTTTTTACCTGTGCCGCCAGAAGCCAGCTATCTCAGTAGCTAACATACAAGCCATCTGCCCAGGGATAATGCGGGTTGTATTCTGTGGTGATCATTTCAGATCCTTTGAGAGAACGATGAACCATAACAGATGCGAAGTCAACGGGACAGGCAGGTTCCGCCGAAATGGTCCGGTGGTGGAACCGTGAGATCAAGAATATGATCTAAACTTTTTCAGAAGCATTATCGAGAGCCTTGTTTCGGGTCATCAAAAAGCATTATTTATGTCTCCGCGTAAAAGATGGAAGAGTGGCCACGAAGAAGGCCGAACACGCAACGGAGGATAGCTCTCATGTCTATCGAGGTGATTTGTCCGACGTGTGGTGCCAAGTTGAAAGCTCCGGAAGCAGCCATCGGGAAGCGAGCCAAATGCGCGAAATGCCGCAATCCCGTGCTCGTGACCGCCCCGACGACGGCCCCCAGCACACCTCCTCAATCGGGCGGTGAACCGGAGACATTCCCGACTTTGTCGGAGAGCGAAAACCCCTTTGATTTTGGTGCTTCTCCCCTGACCAGTCCGCCACGCACTTCTGTTTCTCCACCTCCCCCTTCCCGCGACACACTTTCCCCCGCTCCCGCCCCCGTTCCCGCAGCAAACACCTCATCCTCAACCGCGGACGCTCCCTTTGCCTTTGCTGCGGACTTCTCCCCCAGTAGCAACTCTTCTAGCTCTCGCCCCAGGTCCACCCGTCACTCGCCGCGCTCGTCCCAAGCGACGACGACCGACACGCCACCGCCTGCCTCTACCTCCGGCTCTGGCTACCGTTCTCCCAAAGATCGGCCTGCTTCCAACCGCTTGCTCTACATCTCCATCGCGGGGGGGATTGCCGCCTTGATCTTGGGTGTGGTTAGCGTGTACATTTATCTAGATGGGAGTCGACGTACAGCAGAAGCCCTCTTGAGCAAGAAAAAAGCTGCGGACCCCTCGGATACTAGCGCAGATACCTCCCAAGAGCCCGCGGATTCCCCAGCACAACAAACCACTACCAACCCGGTGCCCTCTAACGCGTCGGCCCCCAACTCTGGCACTCCACCTCAGAAGAATCCCTCTCCCACGAAGAAGGACACCCCGGCTAAGGATAACCCCGCCCGTTCCCCATCTCAGGCCGACAATACACCACCTAAAACCAAGGGTAATCCCCTTTCCCAAACACCTGCCTCGTCCCATGGGCCTGGTCAAGATCCCGGTCCACCTCCCGGTGCCACTTTGTTAAGCTTACCCCGTTCGGTCCGCACCTTTACCTTTGCACCTGCTCCGAAATCAGCTCAGCTCACGGATCGGGTGCGTCACACCTTGAAGCTGCCGGTGCCTTCCTCAGCCATTCGTCATTTTGTTCCACCTGCTAACGCCAATACCGATGACGCCTTTGTGGTGTATCAGCAGCCTGGAGGCGATGCCTCCCAGCCCACTCGATGGGTTCTCGAGCGGATCAGTCCGGTAGGCACCCGTCTCGTCCGCCTGGATTGGGAAGATGATCGGCTTTGGCCTTTGGTGGCTGTCCACATCAGCGAAAAACAATCCCTCTGCTTGGCCGCTATTCAAAATCGCATCCGTATCTGGGACCTCACCAGTAAAGAGATCATCCATGAAAGCCTGGATCCGTTTGCTGGACTTCCTGAGGCCCAAGCGGCCGGCATTGCTGCTCTCTATGCCGTGCGTGACCCACAACAGTTCATCGTGGTCGCCACGTCGGGGATTGCGGTTGTGTATGACTGGTCCCAGGGAAAGGTCTCCCAACAGTTCCGTCCACCTCAACCGCAGGCCGGACGTGTCCGTTGGCTCCAGAATACGGCGTTGGACAGCGAGCAGCAGTCTTGGGTCATCGCCATCGGGGGCACCCTCTACCACTTCCGCTGTGACAGCCAACTCACACCTCTTGCGCAAATCCCCCTAGGTGGCGATGTGCAACGATCCTTGGCCCTGGCCGCAGAAAGTGGTCGCTTTGTTTACGTCCTGGAAACTGGCGATGCGTCCCAGCGGAAACGTGTTATCCTCTTTACGACGGACCAAGGTGAGAATTCTTTTCGCCTGCTCCGATGGCCTAAAGAAGCGGGAGATCCCATCGCCGCTACTTGGGCGGAAGCTACCGCCGTCATCCGAACTACCCGCGGCGTTTTGCTCCTGGAACATGACGAGGGGAATCTCATTCCCTTTGCCCTGCTCCAAGGGGAGGACGGCTCTGTCCCCTACGCCACCACTCGGGGGAGTTCTCTCTGGTACTTACTGCCCGATTCCACCAATCCTCAGATGAGTACGCTGGCGTGCAGCCTCACAATGCCGCCCGACGATTACGCCCAGTTCGCGGAACAGTTCTCAAATGAGCAACCTGTACCTCGACTGCTGCTTTCACCGATGGGACTGAAGAAATGACTCCCAACGGGCGTGAAGCCTTTTCCATTCTCTTGCGGGAAATGGTACGATCCGGACTTCAGGGCAGCCACTTTCGTCCTAATAACCAATGGCCTTCAGGTGCTCGCGCTGAAGAACGAATGGCTGCCGAGGTATCGTTTCCCAGCGGAACAACGGGAGCAATTCCTGGACGCTTACCGGTTCGATGCGGTCGAGCCAGCCACAGGACCAGGCCAGCAAACCCACGAGAGCTTCGGGGCGAACGCCTGCCTGGCGCAGATGGATCAGGCGAGTATCCCCATGGCGTTTCGCCAATCGCCGGCCATCCGGGCCCACGACGAGGGGCACATGGGCAAAAGCAGGCGGCGACCACCCCAACGCCTCATACAGCAGCAGTTGTCGCGGTGTGGAGGGAATCAAATCGTCTCCCCGAACCACTTCTGAAATCTCCAAAGCGGCGTCATCCACCACAACGGCTAACTGATAGGCAGGAGTATCGTTGTTCTTCCAAACGACGAAATCGCCCCCCATCTGCTGCAGATTCAGATGCAGCTCACCTACGAATCGATCGACCAGTGCCGGGGTGTACCCAACCCGGAATCGCCAGGCGTAAGGTTGGCCTTGCTGTTGCAGGTATCCTGCATCCGCCACTCGTCGCCCCGCACAGGTTCCCGGATACACCGGTCCTTCGTGTTCGGCATGAGGGGCACTCGCGGCTAAAGCAATATCGCTACGGCTACAGGTACACGGATAGACCAGGTCCTGAATCTGCAACCGGCCCAAGGCCTCCTGATACCACGCCATCCGCTGAGACTGTACAACAATCGGCCCATCCCAATCCAGACCCAACCACCGCAAGTCCTCCACAACCAACTCTGCCGCGCCTGCTTTGACCCGAGGTGAATCGATATCTTCGATCCGCAGCCGTACTTCCCCTCCTTGCCTACGGGCTGAAAGCCAGGCGATCAAATAGGTGCGGGCATTGCCAACATGTTGCGCTCCTGTCGGCGAGGGGGCCAATCGACCCACAACTTTGCCCTTGCGCGGGGCCAAATCGGGCATCACTCCTTCTCCATTTCCTCGCGTTTTCCATTCCTAGCGTTTTCCAGACACCGGCCACCTGTAGCGTTACTCTCCAGGCCCGTGACCCAACTACGCTGGCTGACTTCCAACCGCTTACTGTGCTATCTGACTTACTGTGCTATCTGATGTTATCTGATGAGCTCCACACCCTCAACCAGGTTGGGCTTGTTTCCGAAAAGGGAATCAGTCATCCTGCGGCTCGTCAAAAGGTGTATTCCCAACTCAGAGGTGCGAACATGCTCATCCGACTCTCCGCCGCCATGGTAGCAGCAGTTTCCCTGTTCGCCAGTCTATCGGAGGAAGCATTTGGACAACAGCCCCCTCCCTCTTCATCATCCGAATTTCCCTCTCTCCCACCCAAGGTGACTCAACGGATACCCCCTCAGGACTATCAGATGATGATGGGTATTCTTCAGCAAATGCTTCAGCAGGAGTCCGCCAACACGAAGCCAAACCCCGGGTTCTTGCCGTCCAGCGGTGAAGGTTCCAGCAATTCCCCTAATCCTGGCTCCCTAGCGCCGGCGATCATTCGCACCGACCCGCCGACAGTTCCCACCCGGATATCTCCATCCCACGCCTCGTTCTCTGTCATCCATCCGAACGGGAACAATTCCCAGGCACCTCCGGTCAAAACCGACTTTCCCCTGCTCGGTACCTGGCAGCGTAAAACCGACTTTGTTTCCTGCCTCGTGCATATCAAACCGGATCATCTGAATCTGGAAATCGATTCTCGGACCCCTGAGCTGGGACCCATCAAAGTGATCGTTCTCGCAGAATATTTCTTACTCAAAGATCAGCGTACCTTGATATGCTATATCACTAATATCGATATAGTCCCAGATAGAAATACCAATACAAACGGTTTGCAATTCTGGAAGGATACCATGAAAATCCAGCAAGCATTTGTGGAAACTGCTATCGTGGTCAAGGTAGCGATCTACCAGGATGCGTTCGTGATCAGTCGGGTACGTATCCCCTGGATCGATGGCGAAGCAGGAGAGATCGGTGTCTTCCTCGGCAGTATGATTACTGGGCGGTACGAGCGCGCCGACTCTACGAAGGTGTGGAAAACGGACCGCTGATCCTACAGTTCGGTCGTACCAAGCTCATTACCAACCAGACACTTACCCTCTACATACCGGGTGGCTATACCCGGAAGATGGTGCGGACGTTGTCGTAAAGCAACTGTCGTCCCAAGGCAATTGCCTCGGCTTCGTCGAGCAAGCCGGGGCGGACAAACTCGGCGGCCAGCACCTCAGCGAGAATCTGCCGGTACATGCGATACTTCGGCAAGACGAACTCCAATTTGTAGGCATCGGAGTAATAGCCGATCAGTTTATTTTTGGGTACAGCCGTGAGACGCTCCGTTAAATCTTTACGGATATAAGGTGGTGTATTGGAATACCACCAATGACCATTGATAATCACATTCGGGAAGATCCAGGCATAGGCTACCAATTCCTGATTCTGATTACTGGTAAGCACCGAGATGGGAAACCGTACATTCGGGAAGGTGTTGAAGAGTTCCTGATACTGGATCAAGCTGGTGCGTTGATCGAAGAGGTCCTGTCCTTGAAAGACACCGTGGCGATAGACACGTCTCTGGACTCCGATCATCAGGTCGAAAGGCAGTTGGAAGGTGTGACAGCATTCGGCCAGCAACCAGAACAGAGCCGGGGCCAAGGCGGGATGGTCCGGTTGTCGCAGGGCCGCATTCAAATCGGCATCGCTTAGGGGCAAGGGAGTAAAGCTGGGCGGCAAAGAGATGGCACAGGCTTTGGCTCCGTGATGGACGAATCGCTCGAATAAGGCCAGAAAGGCGCGCCGAATGCCCGGGGCATCGTGCGCCTCAATGCCGGTGCAAGCCGCCAGGCGTTGCCGTGTGCTCAGCTGGTGAAACTGGAAGACCAGGGTATCGGTCCGCAAACAAGGGACATACACAGAGGTGTCAAAACCTTGCAAGGGATCATCGAACTCGTTGGTAAGAAAGATTTTCTCCAACCGGGTGCGTTGCCGGACCTCTGCTTCCCACTGGGGTTGTTGAAAAATCCGTTCCGCCGCCTCGCACAGCCAGTCTGCATCGGCCGCAGTCACCCGTTGGCCGGGAAAGTGGAGAAAAATCCGGGCGATATCTATAAACCAGCGATACTGGGCCGTGTTATCGTAATGGCTCATGTAATGTAGGATTTCCCGGACCCGTTCCCGCGAAGAAACCTGAGGTTGCAATACCTGCTGGGACATGCCGGCAGAATGGGCCAGTTCCGTGTAATAGTGGTAACCCAGGATATCCTCCAAGCTCCGGGCGGTGGGAGCGAGAGGATCGATGTGGGAATGTGGATCGATCAGGGGGATTTCCTCGAAAGCCGCGGTGAGGTCGGCAACTAGAGGGTCCATGACAGCCTCCACAAAGCAGGTAAGAATGACAAGGAACTTGAAGGAAAGTCTTACAACCTCTTGGCAGAAATTACAAACCCGAGCGATGTCCGGAACTCGCTGATCGTGGCATCGGATGGGGAGAGACGAGAGTTTTTCTCCAAATCAATCTCAATTTTGGCGTGGTTTCATGCCGAGGGAGGCTAGTGGGACCAGGCAAAGCGATCTTTGGCACGCTCTATGCAGCAATTTCGGATGTCAGCGATTCGCTCTCCCCCAGCGGATCGCGACTCAGCCTCCGGCAGTGATGTTGCTGTCCCCCCTCAGGCAACTCCGCTTACCCCCAAGCGACCGGAGACTGACATTCAACGGTTCCACTTCATTTCCCCCGTGAAGTGGAGCCGGGGAGAGTTCCCCCCTCTCCTGCAGGTTGTTCAATTCTCTTTTTCTTCTCTCTGTGTCACACCTTCCCTTCCCCCCCGCCGCCTTCCCCCGGGCGGCGGCTCTTTTTTTGCTAAGGACAACACGGGCCCAGCTACCGGGCTGCTTTCGCTTTTTCGTCCGACGCAATCGTCCCGCGGTCTGCGGAGCTCAGGGGGATGCTCCATTCACCGCTGCCTTTCCGGTGAAACTGTAAGAGCGATATTCACTGTTGTTTCTTGGCCTGCAAAGCCCATTCAAAGAACAGTGCCACTTGTTCGTTGGCTTCCGCAGTTGGGTCATGGGTCGGACGGTGGGTCATGGCCACGCGATGGTTCCAGCCTAGAAGTTGGTTGACTGCTACCGCGTGCACCAAGGCGGACCAACGTTCCGGTGGGTCTTCCGCGCCGCCGGAAACCAAAAACGGCCGGGGAGCCATCAAAGCGTGCAATTCATGCAGATCCCGTTGCTCGGCTATCAATTGCTTGTATGGACCAGTGCGGGGATTCTGCTCGGTGGGTACACCCTGGGAACGCTGCTTCGGCCGGCCCGGTTCAAACCCTAGATACCACGGCTCCCAATAATTGACATTCGGCCGCCCTTCATCAAAGACGATGCCGGGATCGGACCAGGCCGCCGCCGCGAATTCGTCATACAGACACGCGGCGAACATGGCCCACTTGCCCCCGTAGGAATGCCCAACGATCCCAATCCGGCGTGCATCAACCTGCTTGATCTGGCGTAAGGCTCGATAGGCATTGGCCGCTTCGTAGGCGTGGAATGCCAGTGGTTGCACACGGCACTGTTCCCGATCCGGATAATACGTCTCCGGCGGACTTCCCAAAGAGAGCGTCACAAAGCCGCGTTGCACCAGCAAGCGGGCATAATCCCGATGCGGTCTCTTTCCTTCTCCGATACCCGTCTTAGCGTCGTAAAAGACCACGATCACCGCAGGATAGATCCCCTTCCCCTGAGGTACCAGAAGATAGGCATCGTCTGTCAGGCGGCCCGGAGCCGTCTCCAAGCGAAGATGATACTGGGTATATCCCTCCTTTTCCTGCTTTTGGAGATACTCGATTTTAGGTTGATCGAGCAACGGGGGCGTCTCCCCGAGCAGCTTCCCCCAGTAGCGACGGATTTGCTCACGACGCCGCAGCCACTCTTCGGGCGTTCGCACGGGTGTCCCATCGTCGAACAGCAACGGCGAGCGGTAGCGTTGGGGGAACAGCTTCACATCCGCCGGCGGACGGAAAAAAGGGACCAAGGCTGCCGGTGGGGGACCCAGGGGATCGCTCTCGTTGTTCTTCCTTGCGATTTGCCCTTCACTACCAGCCACGGACAGTCCGAATACATCCATCACCATCAGGCCAACTGTTGCGACCATTACCCCACCGCACTTCCAGATCACT
>Ga0209691_1001512_pt1 | contig 13601 bp, 14 predicted proteins | sample YNPMSBMetaG_FD_187120 | JGI IMG/M metagenome (GOLD analysis project Ga0209691, IMG submission 187120) | Anoxygenic and chlorotrophic microbial mat microbial communities from Yellowstone National Park, USA - YNP MS-B MetaG (SPAdes) (version 2) ... | reverse complement strand
GAAAACTGAGCTTCGGCCACCAAGAAGGGATCCACATGTTGAGTGCAGCAGGATGTTGAGTGCAGCAGGGGAGGGCCTACCTAGCCTACGGGATCCCGATCCTTGAGGCCAGGGCAAGGAGCCTGCTCTGACAAGTAAACTGAAAATTTGTGCAGCCAGGCTTGATGTTCGTTGCCAGAAGGCTCTTCACCCAGCGAGCCAGCAGACAGGGCAACCCATTTCCCCAACTCCAATCGCGTCAGCGGGACGGAGTCCAATATATTCGCTCAACAGCCGCGCCAACTTATCGCGCTAGCGGGACGGAGTCCAATCGCGTTAGCGGGACGGAGTCCAATCGCGTTAGCGGGACGGAGTCCTTGCAGGAAGCCAGCCCCCATCTTGCTTGCTGCAGCCGAGGTGCAAGTTCCCTTTGCCCACAACAGAGCACCTGTAGCTCAGCCGCAAACCTGGACAAAGCTAGAAGAAGCTGTGCCTTACAGTTCTAGTACCAACAATTTTAACTAACGGGGGTGCGGGGGCAATAGGTCCCATGCTCTAGCCGCAGGGTGAGCACTGGGATACATGGATCCCCGCCATACCCCTGAGCGAAATCTGTAGTAAAGCCTACTTATGCTGGCGGTAACCTACAAGTACTGGGCTTATCCAGATGCCTCCCAACAAACCAGCTCACGGGCGGACGACGGGGATTGACCTGGTTTTGGAGCAATTCCTGACGACTTCAGAGGGCGCTTTTGGGAACGGCCCAAGGGCTTCAAAGCCCTGCAAGGCCAGCTGAGAAGGCTGCAACCCAGGGGGGCGAGAAAACAGCAGGGGTCTTGCCACTGGAAGAGAGCACCACTGCAGGTTGCCAGGATGCAGCAGGGCATTGCCAATGGTTGCCAAGAGTTTCATTTCCAGAGGGCCCATTGGCGTTGAGACCGAGGGCAGACCCTCTCTATCTTTTCTTTGTGGAAGATCTTTGTGGAAGACCTCAAGGCCAAGGGCTGGGCAAGGGGGATGTTGCCCAAGGATTGCGTCGAGGCTGCCTGGGGATAGATTCTCTGCCTTCTGGAGTGGGTTTGCTGGAAGGGTGGGGTGGACTTTGCCAAGGTTGACCCCAAAGGAAGCGGCCAAATCGGTTGCAAGTGCTGGGGGATGGTTAGCAACAGCTGGGCTGTCGGGGGGCCTCAGTGCCCTGAATGCCGGTACCGGGTGCATCGGGACTCAGCCTCAGCCTTGGGAACTGTGCTGGGTGGATTAGAGGTTGTTTTGCGAGCTGGCAGTAGCCAGGGAGGCTGGGGAAGGGGAACCGCCTGTCCAGTTGTTCTGTCGGGGGTTGTAGACCCAGACAAGTGGCGTGGGGCAGGAATGCCCGACCGCGAGGTAAGGACTCCGTCCTGCTGACGGGAAGGGTGGCCCGCGCTCTGTCCATAGGATGAGCGCCGGGAGGATGTCACTCTTGCCGACTTTGGTGTTCGCGCCAGAACTGCTCCGCAAAAGCCACCGTCGGGTGGAGAGGGGCACGGGGTTTGCTGCGCAGGGGCATGTTGGCTTCTTCAGGGGTGCGGTTGCCCTTGCGTTGATTGCAGCGTTCGCAAGCCGTCACCACATTGTCCCAACTGTGGGATCCCCCTTTGGAGAGGGGCACGACATGATCCAAGGTCAGATTGTGGGTGCTGCCACAATACTGGCAGGTGTGGTGATCCCGCCGCAAAACCTCCCGCCGATTCACAGGGGGCACGCGCCAAGCGCGCTCTTTGCCCTTGATGGTCAGGCGAATATGTTCGGGCACTTCAATGACCTGGCTGGGGGAGCGCACCTTCCACACCGGCACATGCATCATCGAGAGCGGTTCGGCTTTGCCTGTTAGCAGCAGCACGATTGCCCGCTTGATATTGACCCGGCTAATGGGCAAATAGTTTTGGGAAAAGACAACGATCGACTGTTCCAGAAGGTGGGTAGCGGCAGTCATGGCTCAGCTCTTCCTTTTGCCGCCATTCTCCTGAGGAATCTTGCGAATGGCAAGCTTTTCCCCACCGCCATCGACACCGGCAGAGCTCAGACATTCAAGAGTTTCTTACGATCGCCAGCCAGACAGATGGGCTAGTATCCGGGTGATGGTTGGATCCGGTACCGCCCATGACCTACCCGCTGCACGTCGCCCTGGTTTGGCACCAACACCAACCCCTCTACAAAAGTCCGGTGGCGGGTAAATATCGCATGCCTTGGGTGCGCCTACACGGGATCAAAGATTACCTGGACTTGGTGTTGCTGTTGGAGCGCTATCCCCGCCTGCACCAAACGATTAACCTGGTGCCCTCCCTGATTGTGCAAATCGAAGAGTACGTAGCCGGCTCGGCTTTTGATCCTTACCTGGAACTGACCCTATCCCCTGTCGAAAAGCTCAGCCCCGATCAACTGCGCTTTGTGGTCGAGCGTTTTTTCGACAGCCACTACCCCACCATGATCGAGCCCTACCCCCGTTACCGGCAGCTCTACAACCAACGGGAATCTCAGGGGGTGAACTGGTGTCTGCAGTACTGGACTCCGCAGGACTTCAGCGATCTGCTGGCCTGGCACAACCTGTCTTGGTTTGATCCTCTCTTTCAGGAGGATCCTGAGATTGAGGGCTGGATCAAAATGGGATCCGGTTTTACCCTGGCGGATCGGCAGCGGATCTACGCCAAGCAACAACAGATCCTCGGCGCTATCCTGCCCCAGCACGCCAAACTGCAGAGCAGCGGCCAACTGGAGCTGACCACCAGCCCCTATACCCACCCCATCTTGCCTCTGTTGGTGAGCGAGCGCTCGGCGCGGGTGGCTCGGCCAGGGTTGCCTTTGCCTCGCTACCCCTTTCACTGGGAGCAGGATGTCCACAGCCAACTGGAGCGGGCTAAGCAGATCTATCGGGAGCGCTTTGGCCGGGATCCGCGGGGCCTGTGGCCTTCGGAGCAATCGGTGAGCCCTGCCATTGTGCCGATTGTGCAAGAACAGGGCTTTGAGTGGATCATCTCCGACGAAGGGGTTTTGGGGTGGAGCCTGGGTCAACCGTTTCACCGCGATGGGCAGGGCCACATTCTGGAGCCGGAGAAGCTCTACCGCCCCTACCGCCTGGAAACCGAGCGGGGGGATCTGGCCATCGTCTTTCGGGATCACCGCCTTTCGGATTTGATTGGCTTCAGCTACAGCGCCATGCCCGCCGATGCTGCCGCCAAAGATCTCATTGGCCATCTGGAGAGCATCCGCAACCGCCTGCCCCAGGAGCAGCCCTGGCTGGTGACCATCGCTCTGGATGGGGAAAACTGCTGGGAGTACTACCCCCAAGATGGCCGGCCCTTCTTGGAAAACCTCTATACCCGCCTCAGCCAGCACCCGGCGCTGCGCTTGGTGACGGTCTCCGAGTTTCTGGATCAGTTTCCTCCCACTGAGTTTTTGCCGGCAGAGCAGCTGCACAGTGGCTCCTGGATCGAGGCGGACTTCACCACCTGGATTGGGGATCCCGTCAAAAACCGCGCTTGGGAGCTCTTGGCTCAGGCCCGCCAGGTGATTCAGGATCATCCCCGCGCCAATCCCCAAGCCTGGGAGGCCCTCTGGGCCGCCGAGGGATCCGATTGGTTCTGGTGGTTTGGGGCAGGCCACTCCTCCGCCCATGATGCCGTTTTCGACCAGTTGTTTCGGGAGCACCTGCAGGCGCTCTACACTGCTTTGGGAGAGGCGGTGCCGACCGTGCTGCAATTTCCCCTGGAGGATCATGACGGCCTAGGGGATCGCCTGCCGCAGGGGTTTATCCACCCGGCCATCAACGGTCGTCCGGCAGAACGGGAGTGGAGCCAAGCGGGGCGGGTGGAGATTGGAGCGGCCCGAGGCACCATGCACCGCAACAGCGCCGTTCGCCGCCTCTGGTACGGGTTTGATCACTTCAACCTCTATCTGCGGCTGGATTTTAACTCGGTGGTGCAGCGGCCCAGGCAATTGCTGGTGCTGTGGTTCTATCCCAACCGCGTCACCGTCAACAGCCCCATTCCCCTGCAGGGATTGCCGGCAGAAGCCCCTCTCAACTACCACTACCGCCACCTGTTGCGGTTGTCACTGCCGCCTCCCGGCACCGGCCAGCATCCGGCAGAGGTGCAAGCCCAGCTCTTGCAGGCAGGGGAGTACCACACCTGGCACGCCATCGGCCATCAAGTGAAGGCGGTGGTGGATGCCTGTTTGGAGGTGGCCATCCCCTGGAGCAATTTGGGCGCCCAGCCGGGTCAGGAGCTGCAATTTGTCATCCTGGCCGCGGATGGCGAGACCTTTCAGGAAGGGATCCCGCCCAAGGCCACCATTGCCCTGCGCAGACCCTGAGAGTGATGACCAGCAGAGCTTCAAGTTATGTCGCGCGATCTCTATCCCCCCATCGAGCCCTACGATCAAGGTTTTCTGGCGGTTTCCTCCCTCCACACCCTGTACTACGAGCAGTGCGGCAACCCGGCAGGCAAGCCGGTGGTGTTTTTGCACGGGGGGCCTGGAGGCGGGATCGATCCCATCTACCGGCAGTATTTCGATCCCAGCCGCTGGCGGGTGGTGCTGTTCGATCAGCGGGGTTGCGGGAAAAGCCGCCCCTATGCCGAGCTGCGGGAGAACACCACCTGGGATCTGGTGGCAGACATCGAGAGGTTGCGTCAGCATCTGGGCATTGATCGCTGGTTTGTGTTCGGGGGGAGCTGGGGCAGCGCTCTCGCCCTGGCCTATGGGCAAACCCACCCCCAATCCTGCCTAGGGTTTGTCTTGCGGGGCATTTTTCTCTTGCGCCCTTTTGAGCTCCGCTGGTTTTACCAGTCGGGGGCCGGCTACTTTTTCCCCGACGCTTGGGAACATTACCTGGAGCCGATCCCTCCCGAAGAGCGGGATGACCTGCTGGCAGCCTACCACCGCCGCCTAAACGACCCAGATCCCCAGGTACGGCTGAGGGCAGCTCGCGCCTGGTCCGTCTGGGAGGCCAGCACCAGCAAGTTGATCCCCAGCCCAGAGCTCATCGAGCGCTTTGGTCGGGGAGAGTTTGCCGAGGCCTTTGCCCGCATTGAGTGCCATTACTTTGTCCACGGCGGTTTTTTGGATCCGGAGGATCAGCTCCTCAGGGGGGTGGGACGGCTGCGGCATCTGCCGGCGGTGATCGTCCAGGGGCGCTACGACGTGGTGTGCCCGCCCATCTCTGCTTGGGAGCTGCATCAGGCTTGGCCAGAAGCAGAGTTTCGGATGATCCCCGATGCTGGCCATTCCATCACCGAGCCCGGAATCCGCACCGCCCTCCTGGAAGCCACCGATCGCTTTGCCGGTTTGTGAGCCCCGCCGAGCCAACCCAGTGCTGCCAGGGATCCCAAGACCTTGAAGAATTGCTACAGGAAGGCCGGCAAAACCTTGGGATCCAGCCCAGAAGCACGGCCAAGCCTATCGACAGTTGGCGATTTTGGGTTTATCACTGAGGGAGGGGCGGTGCAAGCTGCCCACACCTGGCTGGTGCATCCACCCAAGTGCTTCGCGGATTCAAGCTCATTTCTACTTCACCGTTTCCAGGGTCGAACCATGCAGAAACCAACCCATCTGTTCAAGCTTGCCCTAGCCCTGCCCATCTCCTTCTTGCTGGCAGATGCAGTTGTGGCCTACCCCTGCGACTCGGTTGGGGGTGAAGCTTACAACCACCACGGCTCCACGGTTCAGGTCAGCAGCGACGCCAACAGCTTCGGGGTTCAGTGGTCGCCTGCCTCCTATGCTGTCGGCAACGGCTTCATTGGAGTTGCCATTGAAACGGTGAACGGCGAGCAAGCCCAGAGCGCCATCAGCCGTCGTCTGTTCGGCCCCGCACTTCGAGTTCAGGGGGTGCAGGTGGTCGGCTTGCTCCAGGATGGTCCTGCTCAACGAGCCGGTCTGGCCCAGGGCGATATTTTGATTGGAGTGGATGGGCAGCGGGTCACCTCCGTGCAACATGTGCAGCAGATCATCCAAAATACCCCGGTAGGCCAATCGGTGCCGATTACCTTCCGCCGTGGTGAGCAGGTGCTGTCAACGGTGGTTGTGGTGGGGGATGGCCGGGTGTTGCGCCCCTTGATGCTGCAGCAGCAGTGAGCCTTGTCGGGATCCCTACCCGGAGCTCTCTGTGAATGCCAATTGGAGTTCGGGATGGGCTGTCTGGGCAGTTTGCGGCCTCAACGGCTTGCTGTTTTTGGCCCTGGTTGCTCTCATTCCTGTCATTTTGAAGCTGCGCTCGGCTCTTGGGGTCACAGAGCAGGCCATGGCCGATTGGCGAGAAGCAGCTCAACAGGCCTTGGCTCCCACTCCCGCTGAGTTGCTGCGTCTGCGGGATCGTCTGCGCGAGAATCGCCATACCCTTGCCCGCTGGCAGCGTCGTTTGCAGTTCTGGCAAGGGATCCGCAGGGTGGCCGTTTGGCTGCGGCGCAGGCTTTGATTGGAGAGGTATGGATAGCAACCGTCCTGTCTCCAACCCCATCCGGTTGCAGGTCATGGCCAACGCTCTGGCGGGGATTGCCGAAGAGATGGGAGCCCGCCTCATCCGCGGTTCTTATTCGGCCAACATCAAGGAACGGCGGGATTGCTCCACAGCTCTGTTTGACTCGCAAGGGGCTTGCATTGCCCAGGCAGCTCACATCCCGGTGCATTTGGGCGCCCTTTCGCAGGCGGTGCGAGCGGTGGTGGCAGCCAACCCGCGACCCGGAGATGTGTTTCTCCTCAACGATCCCTACCAGGGGGGATCCCATCTGCCGGACGTTACGGTGGTCGCGGCCATTCCCGGCTGGAGGGATCCCGACCGGATTTGCGCCTATGCTGTGAACCGTGCTCATCACGCTGATATTGGAGGGATGCGCCCTGGCTCCATGCCCGCCGACTCCACAGAACTTTGGCAAGAGGGGCTGGTGATCCCGCCGGTACGGCTGGCTGGGCTCTCTCTAGAAGGAGAGTTGTACTGGCAGGAGGATCTGCTGCGCCTAATCCTGGCCAATGTGCGCAATGCCGAGCAGCGGCGGGGGGATCTGCAGGCCCAGGTGGGGGCCAGCGCAGTGGGGATGAGCCGGTTTCGGGAGTTGCTGGCCCGCTTTGGAGAAGAGGAAGCTTGGCAGTTGATCGCAGGGGTCATCGAGTACAGCCGCCGGCGGATGCGGGCGCAAATTCAGGCTCTGCCCGATGGGATCTACACGGCTGAGGATTGGTTGGAGGGCTACGGGGATCCGCCCGCGCCCCTTGAGATTCGGGTGCAGGTGGAAGTAGAGGGCGAGAAGCTGCGGGTGGACTTCACCGGCACTGCTCCGGCCATGGCGGGAAACCTGAACGCGCCGCTGGCCGTCACCCGCTCGGCGGTGTTGTTTGCCCTGCGCTGTCTGTTGGATCCCACGGCCCCCAGCAATGTCGGCTTGGAGGATCCCATCGAGATCGTGGCGCCGCCCGGCTGCTTGGTGAATGCCCAGTTTCCGGCAGCAGTGGTGGCGGGCAATGTGGAAACCTCGCAGCGCATTGCCGATGTGGTGTTCAAAGCTCTGGCTCCCGTGGCCGGATTGCGGAGCATCGCTCAGGGGCAGGGCACCATGAACAACTGTGTGCTGGGCAACCGCCACTTCACCTACTACGAAACCCTGGGAGGTGGTCAGGGGGCCAGCCGGCAACGACCGGGTTTGGACGGAGTGCATGTGGGCATGAGCAATACCCTCAACACCCCCATCGAGGCTCTGGAGCTGGAGTATCCCCTGCGGGTGCTGCGCTACGAGCTCCGCCAGGATTCCGGCGGCCATGGCCAACAGCGGGGCGGGTGGGGACTGATCCGATCCATCCAGACTTTACAAGATTGCACCCTCTCCCTGCTCACAGACCGGCGCCATTATGCCCCCCAAGGAGAACAGGGGGGTGGGCCAGGCCAGGTGGGGATCAACCTCATCAATGGGGATCCCCTACCCGGCAAAATCAGCCGACCCCTAAAAGCGGGCGACGTAATCACCCTCTACACGCCCGGCGGCGGGGCTTGGGGCTCAAACGAGGATGAGCAGGCTCCCGAACCCAGGTAGCGCAGGTGGTCAAGAAACAACTGCTCGCAGCGGCGAAGCACCTCATCGCGGCTGGCGAAGTGCTCCAGCCTTTGCACTTCTTGACCTTTCTCAAACAAAATTAGGGTTGGCAAAGAGCGCACCCGATAGCGGCGCGGCAGCCAAAAATTGTCGTCTACATTCACCCGCAGTACTTTGACCGCCCCTCCCCACTCGGCTACGAGACGGTCGGTAATCGGCTGGATGAAGCGACACAGGCCACACCAAGGGGCGCCGAAATCCACCAAAACCAACCCATCACTTGTCAAAAGTTCTTGATTAAAAGCATCTAAAGCAACTTGCAAGGCCATCACTCCCAAACTAAAGAAGTTCTTTGGGATCATGCTACCAGGCAACTTGGCTGGCTGCAGAAACCATTTGGGGATGGAAAGCATAAAGAATCAATACAAAGCTGAATACCCCCAGATAGGCCCAGCGAAAAAACTCTTGGGGGCGCAGTTGCTGTCGCTTCTGCAGAATGGCCAAGCCGGGGATCACGGAGGTGCGCGCCTTGAGATCGCGGAAGGCCTGCCCGTATTTCCGCTCCAGGCGGTGATCCCCGTGCCAAACCGCAAACAGGTGGTAGGCAATGAGCCCAAGCGAGGTCACCACCATAAAGCTGGAGCCAATCCACAGGGAATGGGCCACACACCAGATCACCTGGCCCACCATTTGCGGATGACGGGTGATGCGGATGATCCCGGTCTCAAACAGGTGGATCTCCGGCTTGCGAATGGCGGCGATCTCCAGCAAGTTGAAGGTGGCCGGATACAAGAAGAAAAAAGAGAGGGCAGACAAAAGAGTAACGGTGGTGCGGATGCCTGGGACGGCTTGGAGATCCCAGAGAATCACCCCGTCGTAGCGGTGGTTGAAAAAATAGATGAGCAACAGCGGTGCCAAACTGAGGCTCACCAGAGCAAAGAAGATGCGGTACAGACGGGATCCCAGCCGGCTTTCCCCCCAGGGTCGCAAGTAGGCCAGTCCGCTGTGAGCACAGGCAAACCCCAAGATCAGGGCTAACATTGTCCAATGGGATCCGTACTGGCCCAGCTTCTGCAGAAAGTCGCTGAAGGGGGTGAACAGCATCTTTTGGATGACTCCTCTGGTGTTGCTGTGGCTTATGCTTAAAAATAAGTTACATTAGGTTCCCCATGCTCAAAACTTTTTTTCGGCGTCTTGTCAGCCTGCTCCTGTCTGTAGCCCTTTTGCTGGGATCAGGGAGTTCAGTTGCTCAGGCTGCCCGTCTCACCGGCAAGTATTACGAAGACAGCATGACCTTGATCCAAACCCTGCGCACCGTCCTTTCCGAAGGGGATCCCCTGATGAACCCAGAGGAGGCGCGAGCGGAAGCCATGCAGGCCATCCAGGAGTTTTCTGGGCGCTACCACGGCCATCGCTACGACAAGCTGCAGTCTTTTACCACTTTGCGCACGGTGTTTAACACGCTGGCCTCCCAGTACCGCACTTCCAACCGGCCTCTCAACCCCGAAAAGGTGGAGCGGGTGCTGATGCAACTGGATCGGGCGGAATTGGCCTTGCGCCGAGAAGGTTGAGCTTTTTTTAGATTGGATCTCCCCGATCCAAATCACAGGCAAATTTCCCCGCTGCGGCCAGACTGTTCCCAGTCCGCAGAAGCCAGGGTCTTCTCAGGTCTCTTTTTGAATCTGAGAGGAAGGGCGCAGTGCTTTTCTGGAAGTGGAGGAGATTTTTATCTCGATTGAGGATTGGGGAGGTCGTGATGGTCAAAAATCGTTGGGCTTTGATCCCGCTGCTGCTGATGGTTGGGGCTGTTGCTTCTCACCCAGCTTGGCTCCTGTCTCTCCCAGCCCAAGGACAGGTCGTTGGGGCTGTCGAGGAGGGATCCCCGGGCCCCTTTTTTGCAACGGATGGCCTGGCCCTGCGGGGCTATGACCCGGTGGCTTATTTCATCGACGGCAAGCCGGTCAAGGGATCCCCAGAGTATGAATGGGAGTGGGGAGGGGTGACCTGGAGGTTTGCCAGCGCCGAGAATCGGGAGCGGTTTCGCAACGACCCAGAGCGCTTTGCCCCCCAGTACGGCGGGTTTTGTGCCTGGGCCGTGGCCCACAACTACCTTTACCCGGTGGATCCCTTTGCCTGGAAAATCGTCGATGACAAGCTGTACCTGAACGCCAACCAGCGGGTACAGCGTAACTGGGAGCGCGACATCCCCGGCTTGATCAAGAGGGCAGATGCCAACTGGCCAGCTTTGAGAAGCCGATAGGCCCAAGTCCCTCTGGCCTGGGGTTCAATGGGCGAGGCGCAGGGTCACCTTGATGCCAACTCGGTAGGGGCCGCTTTCGCAGAGTTCCAGCTGGCCTCCCATTTCTCTCAGGAGCCGCTCGCTTACCCGCCAGACGGCACAGCCCTCTGTTTGAATGGGCACATGGCATCGCCCCTCAAGGTTCCACCCCAGGCACAGTCGCCCCTCTTCTTCTGCGGTGGGATAGGGGTGCAAAGCCATCGAACCGTAGCGTAGGGTGCGGATGCCCCAGCGACACACTCCCAGCAGCGCCTGCACCAAGCCGTGGGGATCCGCCCAAACGGTGAGGCTGTCGGGGAGAAGGGGCACCTCAGAGGCTGGGGCTGGTTGTAGAACCGGCCATTCGTAGCGAATGCCCTGATCCTGGGCTTGTAGGCGAGTTAGGCTGTACACATCCTGCAGGAGGGGGCGTAGTCGGGTCGGTTCCGGTCGCAGAGGTTGGATGGGCAGGTCATGGCGAGCCAGGCGGGTGTATTCCTCAAGCAGCTTGATCAGGCGCTCTACCGCCTCTTTGGCACTTTGAAGGTATTCCCGCTCCTCTTCGGGAGAGTCACATAGATCCGACAACACCAACTGCAGGGATCCCATCTGGCTGCTGAGGGGATTGCGCAGCTCATGGCCGATGCTGACGAGCAACTCTTGTTGAAAGGCTCGCATCACCTCAGAGCGTTCAAAAGCAAACTGCCAATCCACGGCCCCTTGCCCGTCGGCAGGGGCGGCCTGCTGTAAGGGTGGGTCGGGTTTGGCTGTAGGCGAAGGCTCCCTCAAGAAGTGCTCCTGGCGAAGGACAGGGGATCCCATCCGTGCTCAGATCTCTGGGCTCGGAGCTTTAAGTTTTGGACAGTTCCGGCTCCGGCAATACCCTGTCTTATGGGATCCTACCCTTTTCTATCCGACGAAGTGGGCGCTGACCACCCGTTCAACCCCGGCCAGATCTCGGTGAACTTGGATCTGCCGATAGCAGCCTCTAGCTTGCAACTGCTCCGCCACCCAAGGGGCTTGGCCTCGCATCACTTCCACCGCCCAAAAGGAGTTCGGGGCCAAGTAATCCGGTGCTGCTTGAATCAACAGCCGCAAGTGGGCTAGGCCATCTTCTCCGCCATCCAGAGCCTGTCGTGGCTCGTGCAGTCGCACCTCTGGCATGAGCGAGGCCAGCTCAGCAGAGGGAATGTAGGGAGGGTTGGAAACCAGGCCGCGCAGCTGCCCCCGCCAGGGATCCAAGGGCACAAACCAGGATCCCAGCAGCAACTTCACCCGCTCCTGCAGATGGTGGGCTGCCACATTGTCTGCTGCAATAGCCAAGGCCTCTGGGCTAGAATCCACGGCCAGAAGCCGCAACTGGGGGTGCTGATGGGCCAACGCAATGGCAATCGCCCCGCTGCCTGTACCCAGGTCGGCAAAACAGGATCCCGGCGGCAGAGGATTGGCCTGTAGCCAAAGGGAAGCCTGCTCCACCAGCAGCTCGGTCTCCGGGCGTGGGATCAGCACCGCCGGCGTCACCCGCAAGCTCAAGCCCGCCCACTCAACTTTGCCCAACAGGTACTGTAGGGGGATGCGCTCTTCCACCCTTTGCCGCCAAAGGGCCTGCACCTCCTCCAGGGGATCCCCCTCCCCAGCCGGAGCGCGACCCATCAACCGCTCCAATGGCCCCCACCCCAGCCGTTCCCTGAGCAAAATCTCCACTTCCTCGGCAGGGATCCCAGCCGCTTTTGCCGCCCTCAGGGCTTGGGCACGCCACTCTGTTAACCGCTTCACCAGAGCAGACGGGGATCCCATCAGGGGCTTAGGTTAACGCTGAGGCTGGGGACTTGCAGAAGGATTGGCAGGCCGGGCCAGGGATTGGATATACTCCAGCGCCGAGCGAGAGGGGATAAAGGCAATTTTCTGCACATCGGCCTGCGCGTCGGGGGCCAGCATACGCTCTACCACAATGGCCAGCGAGGTCACTTCAATCTGGGTTTTCCCAACCACATCCGGGTTCTGCGCCGCCGCCCGATCCAAAGCCCTCCGCAAATCGTTGCGGTCGAAGAAGAAGGGCACCACCTCATGGCCATCCTGCTCGATGGTCAGCAGCCCCTCTCCGGAGCGGCCATAGAACAGAGGCACACCAATCGCTTCTGCAGGCACATCTTGACCGGTTTCCTTCAGCACCTGCTTGGCTGCTTCCACATCAGAAGCCCGAGGCACCACCTCAAAATACAGATCGCTGTTCTTGGCGCGCTCCTCTTCCGATTTTTCGTAGGCATACCCCAGCGAGAGAGGCACTACCCGGGCTTGACTGGCTATCTCGGGGTTGCTGGCTTTCACCTGCTCCAACACTTGCTGGGCTTGGGCTTGATCCAGCCAGAAGGAAACCACTTGGATGGTGCGGCCATCTCGCTCCACATTGGCGACAACGGGGGTGCCGTTCTGAGACACAATGGCAAAAACAGGCACCAGATTTAGCCGCTCCGCCACCTCTTGCCGGCTCATGGGGCCTGCCGCAGCCTGAGCCAGTAGAGCACTCTCCTGAGCCCAAACGGGAGTTACAGCCAAGCCCCCCCAAGCTGTTCCGATCAGGATCCCGGCTACGCCGCCCACCTGAGCTGCACAGCGGCAGAGGGAGCGCACAGGCGATACTACATTACAGTGCATCATTCTCATCTCAACTCCCGGCATCGCGCCTTGTTCTGGTTGCTATGGGGTCAGCTTCCTAAGTACTAACCAACAGCCTGGGGCAAATCAAAAGCTGCCTAGATTAAACCCGCTCAACAGGGCTTAGGCTAGCGATGCGGCACACTCTCAGCCTTAGGATCCCGGTTGGCCATCGCTGACAACACCCCGGCACACCTATCTTGAAGAGCGCTCTTGGGCCACCCTAGAAGCCAAGGCTAGAACATCTGCTCGACCTCTGTCGAGGGGCAAAGCCCCTATTTTGGGTGGGGATCCCGCATCACCCAATACTATATACGGAGTCGCATACAACTGATCCACGCTAGATGCAGATCCCTCCGAGGGTTGTGTACCCAGCTCTCCCATAAAACGCTGCCTATTCCAGCCTTGTTCGGCGGTGTCCTGATGTAGCCGCGCAAACGTGGCAGCTGCTGTTAACTTTTGTTAAGGTAGGGGTGCGAACCCACAGCTGTAGGGAGCATTGAGTCATGGCTAAGATCTTCACCGCTGAATTCAACCAATTTGAGACCATCAACGCTACTCAGGCCTGGTCTTTGTTTTTCACCATCAGCGCTTCCGATCGGCTGCTGGGTGACAACCCGGCTGTTGGCCGCTACCTA
>Ga0209691_1001508_pt1 | contig 13648 bp, 12 predicted proteins | sample YNPMSBMetaG_FD_187120 | JGI IMG/M metagenome (GOLD analysis project Ga0209691, IMG submission 187120) | Anoxygenic and chlorotrophic microbial mat microbial communities from Yellowstone National Park, USA - YNP MS-B MetaG (SPAdes) (version 2) ... | reverse complement strand
TATCCTGGGCGGGGGCGGGATGGGTGAGGAAGGGGGTGAGGAACTGGGTGCGCACGATTTCGTTGGTGATGGCGGGGGATGGGCTGATCTGAAAAATAGGAGCGGTGAGGAAGGTTTCTAACAGGGAGGGGATGAGCTGGCCCTGCTTAGCAAAGGTGCCATCCGGGTCGTACCGACGAGATGGGTCAAACTGACGAGCCAGCGCATTGAGAAGCTGATTGCAGGGGCTGATGTCAAAAGCGGCCTGTGTAGGAAGGTGGGTGATGTTGGCGATGCCACCGAGGTTGAGGAGCGTTTCGTACTCGGGCCAGAGGCGCGCATCAGCATGGGGAATGAGCGGAGCCCCTTGCCCCCCATAGGCTATGTCGCGTGCCCGAAAGTGCATGATGACAGGCTTACCCACCAGGGCGCGCAGCCGCTCTGAATCCCCCAGACCCCAGGTAAGACCCTGGGCCGGCTGATGAAACGCCGTTGGCCCATGCCAGCTAATCAGGTCGTACACCTGGCCCCGTAGTCTTTCCCGGAGGACGGCCGCCGTCCAGTCCGTATACGCCACACCCAGCCGGAGAAGCACCTCCCCTGACAGTTCCAGCAGCCGATGAAGCGCCGCTTCCAGCTCATGGGGATAGGGGATAGTCTCGGCCGTTAGCACTTCATACTGCCACCTTTCCCCCGGACGCCAGAAGCGCACCAAAGCCATATCCACGCCATCTTGGGAGCTCCCTGCCATCAGACCCACCACCCGAAAAGACGGCTTAACCATGCAGGACCTGCTCGTAAAACGTACGAAAATGAGGCAGTTGGGCTTCCCGGTTGTAGAGGGTTTCGGCAAGGTGGCGGCCCGCTTGGGCGATAGCCTTTCGAAGGGCAGCGTCTGTGTAGAGGGCTTCCAGGGCCTGGAGGAAGGACTCCTCGTCGTCTGCTATCAGGAGGTGGCGGCCAGGTGTGCAAACGAGGCTCTCGGCACCGACGCTGGTAGATAGAATGGCCCGCCCCGTCGCCCAACCTTCGATGATTTTTATCCGGATGCCACTACCAGAAAAAAGCGGCACAATCAGAATATCCTGCGCATAGAGGAAGGCTTTGCTGTCTGGGACTTCGCCCAGGATGTGCACCTGCGGGCTGGCGTAGCGATGGAGAGAGGCGGGGCAGTTGCGCCCAGCAATAGACAGCTCCGCTTGCGGGTATCGTCGGGCAAATTCTGGCCACACCCGCTCCAGAAACCACGTTATCCCGGCCAAGTTGGGTAGCCAGTCCAGCCCCCCAATAAACCCAATGCGGGGATTCTCTTCCCGCAGGGGCGGGGCGTCGTATTCCTCTATGGCGATGGCGTAGGGGATGAGCGCCACCGGCCCCCGATAGCCGCTCTCCTGGATGAAAGCGACTTCTTTTTGGGAGATGGGGATGAGGCCCTGATAAGTGTGGAGGATACGGGTCTCGTAGTGGTGGATGCGGCGAGCCTGCGTGGTAAAGTAATAGCGGAGGGGCCAGGGTTTTTCGCGGGCGAGACGGGCCCAGATGAGATACTCCACATTGTGAAGGCGGTAGACGCGGGGAAGAGAAAGGTTTTCCACGTACGGCGTGAGGTAGGGCGATTCCAACTGAATCAGGTCGGGCCGGAAGGTGGCGAGGGTTTCTGCCAGAGCGGCCTGGTAAGCGGTGCTCTGAAAACGATCTACATGGTAGGGCCGGCGGCTGAACAAGAGATTTTTCAGGGCGGGCCACGGACGCGGCGTCGTATCTACGAAGACGCTTTTCTGGGGGAAGGGTGCCTGCGGGGAGGCAGGGTGCTTGGGCGTGCTCATGGCCAGGGTCAGGACTTCCCAGCCCAGCCGGCGCCACATTTCTACAAAGTGCAGAGATGCCAGGGCACCCCCATCCCGGGGGGGATAGAGGGGCTTCGCCGAAAGCTGTAAGATGCGCAAGCTTAGAACAACGTCTTAGGCTCGGACGGCGAGGCAGCCCCTTCCGAAGAGGGGGGGGCGCTCATTTCGTTTTGAGACGGGGAGGATGTAGGCTCCCCAGAAGGCAAAGTAGGTTCTACGCTGTATCCGAGAGCTGTAAGGGCAGCTTCCATTTGGGCGAGATGCCATTCGGCTTTCTGGCGGAGGTGGGCTTTTCGGGCAGTTTCCAGGATAGCTTTACGCTGGCGAAGCGCCTCCTTATAGGCGGCTTTGAGCTTTTCGTACTCCTCGGGCGTGTACGGCATGGACTATAAGAGGGGCTCTTTGGCAGGGGGTTCTTTGTCCGAAGGGGGATTAGGCGGGGTGGATTCCGAGTTGGTGGGGCTGGGAGGCATTTCCAGGCCGAGTTCGGCTTTGAGGCGGCTGAGGGATTCTTTGGCCTGGATACGCTCCATCTCTTCTTCCACTTTGAGCCGGGAGGTGTCGATGGAGTCCAGGGCGAGTTCTAAGCGGGCTTCGTTCTGGGCGGCTTTTTCTTGTAGGCGGCGAACCATCTCGTCGTGGGTCTGATCGATCCCCCCCACCTCAAACTTCTCAAAGGTCTCGGCGATTTTTGCCTGCCACTGGGCCCGCTCATACTGCTGAAGAGCTGCCCGCGCCTCCTGAATCTTGCGCTCTTTCTCCCGCATGAAGAGCTTTTTGATTTCTAGGGCTTTTTCGTAGGCTTTTTGGGCGGCTTCCAGCTCTACCTGCGTCTGCGCAATAGATTGTTTGAGCTTTTCTATGCGGAGGGCGTACTGCTCGGCGAGGTCTTCCCGGTTCTGGGCCAGGGCGGCTTTCACCCGAGCGATTAGCTCTTCATACTCTTTTTTGGACTTGGCCAGCTCCCGCTCTAAGAGGGTAACGGTAGCCTTGACGGAGGCGATATGCTGGTTCATTTTCGGGACCTGGTCGTTGAGGTCCCGGATGTTCTGTTCCAAGATGAGGCGGGGGTCTTCAATGGCTTCTACGGCTTTACCGAAGAGCGCCCGGATGGCCCGCTTAAACCTTTGCCACAGGGACATGGTCAGATAGGATTGGGGTGAGTTTTTCCAGAAAGGTTTTTGGCCCTAAGAAGAGAGCGGTCCGCTGGTGGAGTTTGGTAGGGGGAATATCCAGGATGGGCTGGACGCCATTGGTGGCGGCGCCACCGGCTTCTTCTATCAGCCAGGCCATGGGGTAGGCCTCATACAGGAGACGAAGCTTGCCTTCGGGCTTAGCGACCGTGCCCGGATACATGAAAAAGCCCCCCTTCAGAAGGTTCCGATGAAAGTCTGCCACGAGCGAACCGACATACCGCAGGGACTGGGGCTTAGCGCTGCGGCGATTTTCCTGGTGAAAGGTGGTGATAAACGTTTGCAGGGCGGGTGGCCATTCATGAAGCTGGTTGTCGTTGAAGGAGTAGTAGCTACTTTTTTCGGGCATTTTGACATCGGGGTGGGAGAGGAGGAAGTCGCCCGCAGCAGGCTCTAACGTAAAGCCATGCACGCCTTTGCCCGTCGTGTAGAAAAGGAGCGTACTGGTGCCGTAGAGAATATAGCCAGCGGCTACCTGGGCTCGCCCCCCTTGCAGGAAGTCGGCCTCCGTGCAGGGCGTCCCTACCGGCGTGCGCCGCCGATAGATGGAAAATATCGTTCCCACCGGTACGCCGACGTCAATATTGGAGGAGCCATCCAGAGGGTCCACCACGATGACGTACTTACCTTCGGGATTTAGGGGGGTGAAGGTATCGTCTTCTTCGGAGGCGAAGCCGGCCATGTAGGGGTTTTTAGCAAATAGCTGGCGGAAGAGGGTATTGGAGAGGTGGTCGAGTTTCTGGACGGATTCGCCCTGGACGTTAGTTATACCGAGTTCGCCCAGGATACCCGAGAGGGCTGCGCGCCGCAGATGAAAGCTAATCAGCTTGGCTCCTAAGGAAAGGTCGCGCAGAATTTTAGAGAAAGCGCCGGTAGCCCCTTCTATTTCCTGCTGGCGGTCAGCGATAAATTGTTCCAATGTCAGGACCTGCATGCGGAGAGAGAGGGATTCGAACCCCCGAGCCCGCTCTGGGCGGGCTACCTGATTTCAAGTCAGGCCCGTTCGACCACTCCGGCATCTCTCCGACTATCCTGGCAAAATTACAGAAAATACGCGTACGGCAGGGGGCGACGGCAGACACCTAATGCGAAGAAGGTCGTATCTTTGCCTTCCACGGCGAGATAGCTCAGTAGGTGAGAGCGCAGGATTCATAATCCTGAGGTCGCGGGTTCGATTCCCGCTCTCGCCACGTATGAACCGGTGGGCGGAGCTGGAGCGCTTTTTAAGCAGAGCCGACCGGCGGGTTTTACTAATTCTGGCCCGAGAAGCCCGTGAGCGAAAGCTCCTCGCACCCCTCTACCCCCTTTCTCACTATGACACGGCCGGGCTACGTCGGCTTTTGCGCCATCTGGGCAATAATCTGTGGGAATTGCCCTCCATCCGCGCCCATCTCGGCCTCGTCAAAGAAACCCAACCGCCCACCGAAGAATCCTACCCGCCCGCCATCTCCCTCGCCGAGCTGCGACAAAAGCTCTTCCCCGACCTCTACGGCATGGAAGCCGAAAAGGAATTCCTCATCGAACACCTGTACCTTCCCCTTCGCTACCCCAACCTCACCAAGAAATACGGCCTCTCCCTCACCCCCATGATCATCGTAGAGGGCCCGCCCGGCGCCGGAAAAAGTTACCTCTTTCGGAGCCTCTCTAAGGGAGCGCAGCTTCCTGTTCGATTCATTCATACACCGGCCCTCGCCTCCATGTGGTTCGGCGAATCCGAAAGACGACTCCGCCAGATCTTCCATAAAGCTATCCGCCGTGCGCCAATGGTACTGGTCTTTGAGGAATTCGATAGCCTCTTCCCGCCTCGGGAAGCCAACCTCCCCTGGCTCAACGGCATGACCAACCAACTGCTCCTCCTCATAGACGAGCTGAGACACCGCCAGAAACCCGTGGCCGTAGTGGGCATCACCAACCGCCGCCTCGCCCTGGAAAACGCCCTCCTACGCAGCGAACGCATCGACCATCGCCTCTACATCGCCCTGCCCGATGTGTGGGAACGGGAACTGATCCTGCGACAAGCAGCCCAGAACTTCCCCGTAGAACCCGATATAGACTGGGGGGCCTGGGCAGAAAAAACAGAAGGTTTTAGCCGGGCTGATCTCATAAGCTGGCTGCGGCGCGCCGCCCAAATCGCCTTCCTTCGCGATCGCCTTGAGGGGCAGCCCCAAATCATCACAAACACCGACCTGCAGAGAGCTTTTCGCGCCTAAAACCCCATCCCTTCACCCTACGACACTTTTTGCGTTTCTTTGAAAACATGAATACCCCCGCCCAGGAAGTGTATCGAACCGCCGAAACCGCTCTCAAAACCTACATCCGCACCCAGGGCCTCCGAGAAACCCGAGAACGCTATGCCATCCTGAAAGAAATCTACCTCAATCTCGAACATTTTGACGCCGAGCAGCTTTACAATCAGCTTTTAGCCCGGGGAATCAAAGTCAGCCGGGCTACAGTCTATAACGCCTTACAGCTTTTTTTGGAAGCTGGCCTGGTGCGGCGGTATCTTTTCGGTGAAGGACGCATGCTTTATGAGCGCAGCTTAGGACGGCAACAGCACGATCACCTGATATGCGTGGATTGCGGCGCTATTGAAGAATTCTGCGACCCCCAGATGGGCCTGGTCACCGAATCCGTAGGACGACTCTTTCACATGCGCCCCGAGCGCCATGACCTCGTGATCTACGCCGCTTGCGAAAAGCCCAACTGCCCAAACCGAAAAATCCACTGAACTCCTTACCTTTGACGTGACATGACCGGCATCAATCTGGACACCAGTATGATATACACGCAAGAGGTACACGGCACAGCGACTATCTTTCGGTTGGAGGGTTCCCTCATGGGAGATTCTACCCAGCAGCAGTTCAAAGACGCTGTACTCAAGCTTCTGGAACAGGGTCAGAAGCACATTATCTTAGACTTTTCCCGGGTGCGTAATGTCAATAGTGCCGGTTTGGGATCGCTCATCACGCTTTTTTCGCGAACGCGATCGGTAGGCGGAGAATTTATTTTAGCTGCCGTGCCCCAGAATGTGCGAAATCTTTTGCATATTACCCGGCTGGACACAGTATTTGTGATTTCCGACACCATAGAAGATGCCTTGAAGCGGCTGGGAAGCAGTGCGGGTTGATGTCGTTTTAGGGCTTCAGTGGGGAGACGAGGGGAAAGGAAAAATCGTAGATGCATTGGCAGAGGGGTATGAGGTCGTGGCGCGCTTCCAAGGTGGGCCTAATGCCGGCCACACCCTCTATCACCACGGTCAGAAGGTCGTCCTCCATCAGGTGCCTGCCGGCATCTTCCATGACAACGTCCGGTGCCTTATTGGAGACGGCGTCGTCATAGACCCGGAGATCCTCGTGCAGGAGGTAGCGGGGCTTTCCCAAATGGGAGTGCAAGTAGAGGAACGGCTTTACATAGGGCGGAGTGTGCACTTGATTCTACCGGTACACCGCTGGCTGGAAGCTGTGTCACAGGATGCAGAAAAGATCGGTACCACTCGGCGGGGGATTGGGCCGGCCTACGCAGACCGCTACGCCCGCCGAGGCATCGCCATAGCCGACCTGGAAAAGCCTGACTATCACCAGCGCATCTTAGAGCTGACAGCTTATCATGAAAAGCAGTTTCCGGGTGCGCCACCCGTGGAGCTATCTGAACGCTTCTGGGAGGCGCTGGAAAGCCTACGTCGCCTGCGCTGGGTCTCCACATACGAGTGGCTGCGCCAGCATCGGCGCATCCTGGCCGAAGGCTCCCAAGGAACCCTCCTGGATGTCTTCGCCGGAAGCTACCCCTACGTTACCTCTTCCCACACCACCGTGGCAGGAGCCTGCGCGGGCCTCCTGGTAGCCCCGCGGGAAATTGGGCAGGTGTGGGGCGTGATTAAGGCCTATGCGACGCGGGTGGGGGCCGGGCCGTTTCCAACCGAGATTACCGGGGAGCTCGCCGCCTGGCTGCAAGAGCGGGGCGGCGAACGCGGCTCTACCACCGGCCGCCTGCGCCGCTGCGGCTGGCTTGACCTCCCCCTCCTGAAATACGCCATTGCCATTAATGGGGTTACCGCCCTCATTGTCACCAAAGGCGATGTGCTATCCGGCTTGCCCACCGTCAAGGTGCGCGTCGGCGGCTCCGACGAAGCCCCCCGCTACGAGGAGTTCCCCGGCTGGGAAAGTATCGCCGACCCCAACTATGAAGCCTTCCTCCGCTGGATTGAAGCGCAAACCGGTATCCCAGTATGGGCCATCTCTACCGGCCCGCACCGCCAGGACTGGCAAATCCGCCGAAAAGACCTCCTCGTAGAAAAAACCTGACCTCCACGCCCACCTATGCTGGGCAAACTGGAGAAAAAGCGCCGATACTATGCCAGTTCGTATGCGCTGTACAGCGAAAAAGTCCCTCCTCCCGGTGAGTGGCGGGCTCAGCTGGGCTTTCCACAGGAGGCCGCTCTCATCCTGGAAGTGGGCTGCGGAAAGGGCGATTTCTCCTTAGCGGTGGCGCAGCTTGAGCCCCATGCACTGGTCATTGGATTAGACCGAAAGGCGGATCGCCTGTATGCAGCCGTGCGGGCAGCAGAGACCCTGGGACTCGCTAATGCGTATTTCTGGCAGGGGGATGCGCTGCTTTTAGAGGCGGCCTTTGCCCCAGGCGAAGTTTCCGAAATCTGGCTCGTTCATCCCGACCCTTACCCCAAACCCCGCCAAGCTAAACACCGCCTGACTCACCCCCGCTTTCTGCGCTTGTACCATCGTATCCTCAGACCCGGCGGCCTCCTCCACCTGCGCACAGACCATCAGGACCTCTGGCGCTACTCCGAAGAGCAGCTGACCATGCAGGGCGCCCACCTCCTTTGGAGCGGTATAGGGCACTCTGACAAACCCGCTTCCCCCTGGCTCACTATTGAGACCGACTTCCAACGAAAAAAAGGAGGCCCTACCTACTACCTCCAGACCACCTGGCTGTAACAAAACCCAACCTTAGGATAGTTCATTGTAAATTTGCCGCATGCCACAGGTGTACAAAGGGACACTCAAAAAGCCACGTACAATCGGCGAAAAAATCACCCAGGCCTTCGTGGACTTTGTGGAAGAAGTGAACGCCCGTTTCTCTGTGCATGGTAATCCCCCCGTCTATGATGTAAATCTTTTCCCCTGGGCAAAAAAACTGGAAGAAAACTATCCGCTCATCCGCAAAGAGCTGGACACCGTCCTGGCCTACAAAGACGACCTTCCGGCTTTCCACGAGATTACGCCCGAAGTCGCCACCATCACCCAAGACAAGCAGTGGAAGACGTTCATGTTTTGCGGGTATGGGCGGTGGAGTGAGGCCAACACGCGCCAATGCCCCGAGACTACCCGCCTCCTACGAGAAATTACGGGCATCAAGACGGCGTTCTTTTCTATCTTAGAGCCGGGTAAGTACATCCCGCCACATCGCGGGCCGTATAACGGGGTGTTACGTCTGCACCTGGGCCTCATCGTGCCCAAAGACCGCGAAAACTGCTGGATTCGCGTCCACGACCAGAAACTCCACTGGGAAGAAGGTAAGGTTATCATCTTTGACGACTGCTTTGAACACGAAGTTCATAACAACACCAACGAAACCCGCGTGGTACTATTTGTAGACTTTGTACGGCCGACCTACTTCCCAGCAAATGTTCTCAACTGGCTGCTGCTCAACGTGGCTTATTTCAGCTCGTACGTCACCGAAGCCGAGCAAAACGAGAAAGCCTGGGAGAAGCAGTTTTACGAGAAGGTCAAGGCCTGAGAGGCTGGAAAGCCAGCAGGGTCTTTTTCGGTTGGTATTACTCGTAGCGCAGAGCCTCTACGGGGTTTAAGCGGGCAGCCTCCTGAGCGGGACGATAGCCAGCTATCAGCCCAACGAGCGTGGTAATAGCAACAGCCAGCCCCACCCACTTCCAAGGCATAATAAAGCGAGCCCCCAGAAAAGCCGCTACGCCATTGCCAATTAGCAGCCCCAAAAGAATCCCCCCACTCCCCCCTATCAGGGCTATTACAATCGCCTCGCTTAGAAACTGCCGGGCAATTGCCTGGCGCGATGCACCCAACGCCATCCGCAGCCCTATCTCCTGCGTGCGCTCCTTCACAATGACGAGCAGGATATTGGTAAAGCTCAGCGTCGCCCCCAGCAGGGTGATCAAACTAATGCCAATCGTGGCGGTAGTGAGGGTTTTTAGCAGGTCTAAAAGCAGGTCAGCCACCTGTTCGCCTCGCAGGAAAGTAAAGGTATCCGCCATGCGGGGAGAGAGGTGCCGCATTGCTCGCAAGACCCGCCGGGCTTCCGCCATGGCCGCCTCCATATCCGAAATCCGCTCTACCCCTACATAAAAGTCTGCCCCGGGCGCCTTGCTGATAAACCACGCCGTCGTCCACGGAATAAAGCACTCTTCATCTAAGTTGAACCCGAAAAGGCTCCCCCGACTCTGGAGAACCCCTACCACCGTAAAGTAGCGACCCGCCACACGCACTTCTTTGCCGAGGGGGTTTTCGCGGGGGAAAAGAAGATCGGCGATGGCAGTTCCCAGGATGAGCACGTTCTGGCGCTGGGCGACCTCAACCGGGGTAAAGAAGCGCCCCCGGGCTAACCTCAGCTGCTGTATTTGGAAGTACTCCGGCGCTACGCCCAAAAGGCGCACGCGGGCGGGGGTCTTTCGGCCCTGGTAGTAGGCTCTCTCAAAAAGGGCCGCCGACACAGCGGGCGAAACCTGCGCCCCAGGAAAGCGATACATCGCCAGAAAATGCTGCACCTCCCACCACCGAAACGTCCGGGGACCGCCCAGCCGGATAAACAACCCCCTCCCCCGCCGACCCGCCAGCGGCTCCGACGAACTGTTTATCAAGAAAGCCTGCGTGCCCAGCCCCACCAACCGTGTCGCTATAAACGTGCGAAGCGCCTCCAAAGCCGTGAGAATCCCCACCAGCGCTGTAATCCCAAAAGCTAAAATAGACAGCGTGAGAATAGCCCGGATACGATATTCCCAGAGGGCCTTAAACGCCTCGCGGATCATGCGCGAGCGATATCGGTGCGATACTGCATGTCCGCAAAGGGCAGCCGCTCTATGACGCTATAGGCTTTCTGGCGGGCTTCTTCTAAGGTATCGCTCAGGCCTACGGCGGTGTAAACCCGCCCGCCCGTAGTCTCCAGCGCGTTGTCGCCTGCCTCACGCACGCCAGACCAGTACACATACGTACCCGGTGCGACATACGTGCCTCCCTCCGATAAAGAAGACATAGCGATCCGGGCACCGGCCTGTGGCGCCTCTGGATACCCCGCCGTCGCCGCCACCACCCCCACCGCATACCGCCGATGAAACCGCACCTTCAGCTCCGAAAGCTTCTGATAGTGATAGTAAAAGAGCAGCTCATCCATGCCATTCTCAATGAGGGGCAAAATCACCTGCGCCTCGGGGTCTCCCAGCCGAATGTTGTATTCCAGGACGTAAGGGTCCACCCCCACCTTCATCAGCCCAAAGTACAGAAAACCCTGGTAGGGACGATGGTTTTTTTTGAGCGCATGGAGTGTCGGTTCAATGATTTTTTCTCGCACGGTATCTATCCAGTTGGGTTCGTCAGCAGTGGGGGCGAGAGCGCCCATACCGCCGGTATTAGGCCCCTCGTCGCCATCCCGCAGCCGCTTGTAATCTTGCGCCGTAGGGAGAAGCACATAGCCCTTCCCATCAGATAGGATAAAGACCGAGCGCTCGACGCCAGGCAGGAACTCCTCTATGACCAGGGTCTGCCCGGCCCGGCCGAAGCGCTGGCCCAAGAGCGCCCCTCGGGCAAAATCCAGCGCCTCCTCTGCCGTACGCGCCACGAGGACGCCCTTCCCGGCTGCTAAGCCGCTCGCCTTGAGCACAATAGGGTAAGAGGCATCTTTGAGAAACTTTTCCACTTCTGCCCCCTGCGAGGCCTCAAAGACCCAGTAGTTCGCTGTGGGGATGTTATGAGATCTCATGAAATCCTTCGCCCGAGCTTTGCTCCCTTCCAAGAAAGTAAGCGCCTGGGGCGGGCCTACAACAGTCGCTAAGTCATGCAGGTCATCGTAGAGGCCCCGAACTAAGGGCACTTCAGGCCCCACCACGACGTAGCGAACCTTCTCCTGGCGAATGAAGTCGCGTAGGGCGGCAATAGCATTCTCCTCGATGGGGAGGCGATGGATAGGGGGTTGCATGCCGGCGTTGCCGGGCGCCACGTACACCTCCAGCCGGCCACTCAAAAGGGCTTTATGGGCGATGGCATGCTCGCGGGCCCCGCGCCCCACAACCAGGACTTTATCCACGCTACAAAGATACCGCAGGCGTACCAGCCCCTCGCCAAAAGAACTCGCATGGGTAAAAAGACTACTCCCCGCCCCACTGGCGGGAATAAGGAATGAGGCGGAAACTCCCCCGTTTACGCGGAAGGCCCAAAGGGGGTGAGGTTCATAACTTTGCCCAATGAACCTCACCATCTTGGCCCGCCTTGCTCCTATCCTTCTCCTCTTATCCATCGCCTGCGAGGGCAGAAAAAAGAGCACCTTCCAGCTCCCCCCTGACCTCGGGAAAGGTCTGAGTCCCGCTGACTCCCTGCAATCCGTCCTACACTACCTCAAGGGGCAAGAGGCATACGAGGCCGAGACGCTGCGTTTTCACTACATGTATGAGTACATCCAGACGCTGGTTTCACAGAAGCCGGATACCCTTCCTGCCTTGGTGCAAGAGCTACGGAGTTGGGCCCAGAAGAGTCAGTATCCCTTAGGGGAGGGGGTGGCAACCTTAGGAGAAGCAGTGGGATTGCGGAGTCAAGGGCAGTATGACTCGGCTCTGAGTCGAGCCCAAACTGCTTTGAGGATATTTCAAGAAAAAGAGCGCTTGGACTACGAAGGGAAGACCTACTACCTCATCGGTCCCATCTATCACGCTCAGAAGCGGCATGCCGAAGCCTTAGAAGCCTTCCAAAAAGCCCTCGCCATCTTTGAACGCATAGGCGACCAACAAGGAATAGCCAACTGCTACAACAACATCGGCCTCATCCACGCTGACCAAGGGCGGTACGCCGAAGCCTTAGAATCTTATCAGAAAGCCCTCACCATCCGCGAACGCATAGCCGACCAGCAAGGGATAGCCAGCTCATACAACAACATTGGCACCGTCCACAAGGCCCAAGGGCGGTATGCCGAGGCCTTAGAAGCCTTCCAAAAAGCCCTCACCATCCGTGAACGCATAGGCGACCACCAAGGAATAGCCAACTGCTACAACAACATGGGCGTCATCCACGAGACCCAAGGGCGGTATGCCGAGGCCTTAGAATCTTATCAGAAAGCCCTCTCCATCCTTGAACGCACAGGCGACCAGAAAGGAAGAGCCAGCTCATACAATAACATCGGCCTCATCCACACTAACCAAGGGCGGTATGCCGAAGCCTTAGAATCTTATCAGAAAGCCCTCACCATTCTTGAAAGCATAGGCGACCAGAAAGGAATAGCCATCTGTTACAACAACATCGGCATCATCCACGAGACCCAAGGGCGGTATGCCGAAGCCTTAGAATCTTATCAGAAAGCCCTCACCATCCGTGAACGCATAGGTGACCAGCAAGGAATAGGCGACTGTTACAACAACATCGGCACCATCCACGCCAAGCAAGGGCGGTATGCCGAAGCCTTAGAATCTTATCAGAAAGCCCTCACCATCCGTGAACGCATAGGTAACCAGCAAAGAATAGCCGGCTCATACAACAACATCGGCAACATCCACGCTGACCAAGGGCGGTATGCAGAGGCCTTAGAAGCCTACCAAAAAGCCCTCGCCATCTCTGAACGTATAGGTGACCAAGAGAATATCGCTCTATCCTATACCAACATTGGAACTCTCTATTTAGACCAAGGCCTCTACCCCATCGCCCGCTCCTACTTCCAGAAAGCCCTCGCTATCGCCCAACCCCTCGGGCTCCAAGACTACCTGGATGACATCTATCTCAACCTCGCCCAAACCGACTCCGCCCTCGCCGCCTCAGGACAAAACCACCTCTGGAAATCCGCTTACCTCCACCACCGCCTCTACGCCGCCTATAAAGACTCCGTCCTCAACAAAGAGTCCATCCGCAAACAAGCCCAGCTCGAAAGCCAGTACGAATACGAGAAGAAAACCTCCCTCCTCAAAGCCGAGCAGGAAAAAGAACGCGCACTCGCCACCGCTCAGCTTCGGCAGCGAGAAACCCAGCGCAACCTCTCCCTCCTCGCACTCGGCATCGCCCTAATAGGCCTCGTCACCTTCGCCATCCTGTACCGAAAAATCCGCCAGCAAAAGAACCTTATCCAAAAGCAATCCGATGAAATCCAGCAGAAAAACTTCGCGCTGGAGCAGTACAACGCCGAACTCAAATCCACCAACCAGGCCCTGGAAGAGTCTAATCGCATCATCCAGCACCAGGCAGAGACCCTATTAGAAAAAAACGAAGAGATTCTGGACAGCATTCGGTACGCCGAGCGGATCCAGCGGGCCATCCTGCCCTCCGCAGAAAAGTGGCAGCGGCTTTTGCCGCAGAGCTTTCTGCTCTACAAGCCTCGGGATATCGTGGCGGGGGACTTCTACTGGCTTGAAGAGACGGAGCAGTATATTTTTCTGGGGGTGGCGGATGCGAC
>Ga0209691_1001507_pt1 | contig 13682 bp, 10 predicted proteins | sample YNPMSBMetaG_FD_187120 | JGI IMG/M metagenome (GOLD analysis project Ga0209691, IMG submission 187120) | Anoxygenic and chlorotrophic microbial mat microbial communities from Yellowstone National Park, USA - YNP MS-B MetaG (SPAdes) (version 2) ... | reverse complement strand
GGGAGAGGGGCCGGGGGTGAGGGCTTGCTCCCCTCGCCCGCTGGGAGAGGGGCCGGGGGTGAGGGTCTGCTCCCCTCGCCCGCTGGGAGAGGGACTGGGGGTGAGGGCCTGCTCCCCTCGCCCGCTGGGAGAGGGGCTGGGGGTGAGGGTCTGCTCCCCTCGCCCGCTGGGAGAGGGGCGGGGGTGAGGGCTTGCTCCCCTCGCCCGCTGGGAGAGGGGTTGGGGGTGAGGGCTTGCTCCCCTCTCCCTTCTTGGGAGAGGGGTTGGGGGTGAGGGCTTGCTCCCCTCGCCCGCTGGGAGAGGGGCTGGGGGTGAGGGTCTGCTCCCCTCGCCCGCTGGGAGAGGGGCTGGGGGTGAGGGTCTGCTCCCCTCGCCCGTCGACGCTCCTAAGCGCCTTTGCTTTTTTCCCTCATCCCCAACCCTTCTCCCTAAGGGAGAAGGGAGTCTGTAGGCTGAGGGTGAGGGTCTGCACCTCAGCACTTTAATCCGAGAGGTACCGCAATGACCAAACAAAAATCTCAACTCAACCTGTCCCACTACTTTCTGCCCCTTGGGCTGTTTGCTTTGTTTTGGACACTAGCTCTGGTGCTCTGGCGGGCAACGACCAATTCCTTCTACCTGTTCAACTTTGGCTACATCGGCAGCGCGGTTGCGATTGGCATCGGCTTATATATTTCCCTGCCGGCGCGCAAGCGACCATTGGGACGCAGGGTGGCACAATTTTTGGTTGGAACTTATATGTTGATTTTCTTAGGCTTGTTCGCCCGCGAAAACATGCAGCTCGAGGGGTTCTTCTTTTATCTCCTGGCGGGGATGTTCTACGGGGCGGTAATTCACTATCTGGTGGCGAAAATTTTTGGGGTTTTCATCTTCAATCGGGGCTGGTGCGGTTGGTCATGCTGGACAGCCATGATCCTCGACCTGTTGCCCTTCAAGCGTCACCGTCAGGCGCCGCTGGTTGCGCCATTTTGGGGGTTGCGCTATGCCCATTTTGGCTTAAGCCTGGGCGTGGTGGCTCTCTTGTGGTGGGGAGCTGGCTATCGGGTGCAAGAGCAGAGCGTTACTGAACTGATCTGGTTACTGGGCGGCAATGCCTTTTACTATGCTGTGGGAATTGCCCTGGCCTTCCTGCTCAAAGATAATCGCGCCTTTTGTAAATACGTCTGTCCCATCCCAACCCTGCAGAAAATTCCGGCTCGTTTTGCCCTGCTGAAGATTGCCGGAGACATCAATAAATGTAGCGACTGTGGCGCCTGTCTGAAGATGTGCCCGATGGATATTGATATTGTGTCTTACATAAATAAGGGGCAACGGGTGCTCTCGACCGAATGTATCCTGTGTATCGAGTGTGTCAATGTCTGTGCTAAAGACGCCTTATCGGTCAGCTTTGCCTTCGACCCGCTCTCTGCCGCTAAGCGGGGGATTTAGGAGCACTTAGCCCCTGCTTTGCCTTCGCCTATCCACGCTTTCCCTGTTCACCAATTGGAGGATTTGCAACCATGCCCACCATCCAGCGCCGAGCTCTAAACCGCCTGGAGCCAACGCTCAAGCAATTTGGCTATCAAAAACCCACCTTCTCTCAAGCCTTGCTCGATCGCGGTTACTACGATTATTATCTCACCAAAGGAAGTCACTCGTTTCAGCTCGGTATTGAGAATTGGAGCGTGCAGGATCGGTACGTTCCTTTTTTGCGCCTCTGGATTGGCGTTGCTCACCCCGAAAGATTCATGATTTACACCGCTAATCTGCAAGAGATTGCCAATTCGCTCTTGTTTGAGACCTACTGGCCGAGAGAAACGCTAGACGATTTGCTGTATTTGGGGTTGAACGTCGTCTGCGAGACCCCATATGTGACCTCCCTGCGGAATCGCCTCCAGTCTCCTGTGATGCAGGCAGCGCTCAATTCGCTCCTGACAGCTCAGGACTCGTTTTACCTGTTCTCTGACTCAACCTACGGATTCCATTATGGCGTTGCCCTCTCTGAACCCCTCGAACGGCGAGCTGCCCTCTGGCTAAACGCGGCCGAGCAATTTGCCAGTGTTTTTGATAGTCCCTCCAGCCTGACCATCGCCCAACGGGAGCAAATCAAGGATACTTCGGCAAGAAACCTGGCGTTTTTGACGGTGCTTCTCTTCATCGGTTCGATTTGCCTGCTTTTTGTGCTGGCTGCGCTGCTAATTGGATTTAGCCCCTAATTCAGTGGTGAATGAGCAAAAGTGTCTCAAGCTGCACTCCCTGGAGCATGAAAGGTGTTGCTTTCTCCTTCCTGCTTTTTCTCCTTTTGAGCCTGCTCTCTTGTTCTTCGCCCCTCAAACCTGCTCCTATGGGCAGCTCAACGCCTGAGCCACCTCTTCCACCCGCAAGTTCTACCCCGTCAGCCACGTTTGGGCAAGGTAACACTCCTGCCGCTTCTACCCTGCCTCCGGCTGATGCGGAGAGCGTGGCGCCTCCAGCGCCTGCCTCGCCCTATCAAAACCGTTTCTACCGCAGCGAGCAATCCTATGTCTTCGAGTTTCGAGATGCCAGCTCAACCCTGCGCTACCTCTACACTCCTTCTAGCGGTTCTTTGCATGATCTGATGATCCAGGTCAACGATGAAGCGCCTTTTTACCCCAGCAACTATGGCGGACCGCGCTTTCTTGTCGCAGAGAAAGATGTGCCGATTTGGGAAACCGAACCCCATCAGTTCACCTATACCGCCCAGGAAATCGACGATCGCGCCTTACTGGTCACCTGGCAGGTGCAGATCGGGCAGCAAACCATCTCTTACACCTATCGCTTCTCTCTCCACGGAAAAACTTTGCGCCTGGAAGTGACCTCGCCTTCGGCTGCGCTGGGGGCTTTTACCCTCGATCGCTCTGAAGAGACCCCAGAAGCAAGCATTATAACCCTCCCTTACCTCCCTTCGTTCAATATTCTCCTTCATCAGCGTCATTTCCTTGCGGCTTATTTTGACTGGCTGCAAACCGAAGCTTCCAGGCTAGAGACGATGAATGAAGTTATCTCGGATCAGTCCTTTGCTTTCAGCCAAACTGCCTATTATCAACCGAACACTGCTGGTGAGCTGCATTCCCTCCATGAAGTTGTATACCTCACCCTCTCTGATTCGCTCGATGAAGTCCTCCCAGTTTTACCGGCTCCCGTTTCACCTTATAGGCAAAGTTTAGCCGGAAAAGTCGTGCTGGATTTGTGGGCAGAACGACCCTTTGCAGAAGATGCCAGCCTGTTACGGGAACTGGCGAGCAAGGATATCGAAGATCTGATTGTGATTCGCCACAACTGGCAAAACTGTGGTTTTGATGATTGCTATCCTTCTGTGTTGCCGGCCAACCCGCGCTGGGGGGGAGACGAGGGTCTGTTGGAACTCAGCCGCGCCGCCCGGCAGGCAAAATCTCTCTTTGCCCTTCATGAAAACTATGTAGACATCTACCCGAATGCGGTTGACTATTCTGCCGAGCTGATTGCGCTGGATGCGAACCACAACCCTATCCCCGCCTGGTTTAACCATACGACCGGCATTCAATCATTTTTACTGAGCCCCTCGCGAAGCCTGGAGGTGGCAAGTCGCTTTGCTCCTGAGATCCATCGCCGCTATCAGACCACTGCCACCTACCTTGACGTTTCAACTGCGGTCAACCCCGGCGAGAAAGTGGATTATAACGCGGCGATTGCCGGCCATGGGCGCTGGAAAACCACCCTAGAAGCCTATCGTCAACTTTTGTCTTACCAGCGTCAAGCCCATCAAGGGCCGCTGATCGGAGAAGGAGGTTTCCATTTTCTCTATGCGGGTTGGGCCGATTCTGTGCTGGCTGAAGACCAAGGGCGACAGCAGGCCGGCGCTCTGATCCCGCCCCTGGTGCATTTTGACCTTTACCGCCTTCATCCTCACCTGGTGCGCTTTGGAATGGGGTGGTATCCTTGGTACTTTGCAACCCCTGAAGGTCCGAAATGGTTTGGCTATTCAACTGAAGAGCACTATCGTTATATGGCAAATGAAATCGCCTATTGTCATGGGGGGTACGTGCCAACCCCGGATTCATTGGGTGAGATCGAAGACGTGCTGGGATTTATCCAGCGAGAGGTAGCTCTGGTCGCTCCCATTCATCGCCGCTGCGCCCTAGCCCGCCCCCACCGTATCCTCTACAATGTTAACGGGACAATGGTAGGTGTTGAACAAGCCATCCTCGCCGATGCTCTCTGGCAAATTTTCATTGAATATGACAACGGATTGCAGGTTTGGATCAATTTACACCCGACCGAAAACTGGTCGGTTTCCCTGCCATGGCGACCGTCCTGGGTTGCCTATAGCGCCCTGCAAGACGGCAAACGGCAAGATAGCGTGGGTGGCGCGCAAAGCGGGGTAGACTATCTTCTACCCCCGGCGGGTTGGGTGGCTGCCCAGCCATGATGTAATGCCACATTTCCTCTGGCAATATTTCTGTTTGTGCAAATCTGCAATTCAATTGCGTTTTTTCACAAACTGTGCTATGATGGAATTGACATCCTCTCTATCCTTTTGGAACAGGTATGATCCCGCGCACACTTCATTCAAAGCTGGTCGATTTGAGCCAAAAATTTCCAATTGTTACCCTGACCGGTCCGCGCCAATCGGGAAAAACGACTCTGGTGCGGGCGGCTTTCGCGGATTTACCTTATGTCTCCCTGGAAGAGCCAGATATGCGCCAGTTTTCGATCCGCGATCCGCGGGGGTTCCTCTCCAACTATCCCTACGGCGCGGTCATTGATGAAGCGCAGCACAATCCCGAACTGTTTTCCTATCTGCAAACGCTGGTTGACCTGAAGCCGCAGGTACGATTCATCTTGAGCGGCTCATCCAATTTCTTGCTCTTTGAACGCATCAGTCAATCTCTGGCTGGTCGCACAGCTCTGCTTGTCCTGCTGCCGTTCTCTTTTCAAGAAATCCCTCCGCAGGATGAACCCTATGAAAGACGTATCTTCCTGGGTGCCTATCCCGCGATTTACGATCGCTCGCTGTCGCCAACCGATTTTTATCCAGCTTATCTGCAGACCTATGTTGAAAGGGATGTGCGCCTGATGAAAAACATCGGCGATCTCAATACTTTTATCCTCTTCACCCAATTGTGCGCCGGGCGGATCGGACAACTCATCAACTACACCAGCCTCGCCAATGACGCTTCCATAAGCCCCAATACGGCCAAAGCCTGGCTTTCGATTTTAGAGAGTTCGTATGTCGTTTATCGTTTACAGCCCTACTATGAAAACTTCAGCAAACGCCTGATCAAGTCCCCCAAGCTCTACTTTTATGACACCGGTCTGGCTTGTTCCCTGCTGGGTATTCGCAACGAAGGTCAGGTAGCTTTGCATTATCTGCGCGGTGCTTTGTTCGAAAACCTGATTCTCAACGAGCTTGTCAAGATGTATTTTCACCGCGGCGAGCGTCGCTTTCCGTATTTTTGGCAAGATCACCAGGGAAACGAAATTGACTGCCTGATTGTCGAAGGGCAAACCAAGATTCCAATTGAAATTAAATCCGGAAAGACCTTTACGCCAGCTTACTTTGATCAGCTAAAAGATTGGCGAGAGCTCGCCGGCCTGCCATCTGATCAGGGGTTTGTCATCTACGGCGGCGAAACCAGTTTGCAAACCAGCGCCGGGCGGCTCGTCAGTTGGCGAGATTTGACACAGATCAGATTGATTCCCTAACCCAAAACTTGTGATAATTATCACTATAAACCAGCCATTTGTTGCGCTATGCTTGCAGTGTGACGACCAGAGGGTGTTTGCAGTGCATTCCTGAGCTGTTATTTGCTTTTGTGGAGGTATCGTCCGCATGTCGAACTACCGCATCCAATCTCATCCCATCCTACCCATTCCAGACCGGCAACTGATTTCGTTCACCTGGCAGGGCAAAACGCTCCAGGGTTTTGCCGATGAGACCATTGCCGCAGCGCTGTTTGCCAATGGCATCCGCATTTTTGGCTATCATCCCAAAGATGGCTCACCGCAAGGCATCTTTTGCGCCAACGGACAGTGCGCCCAATGCACGGTCATCACCGATGGCCTGGCGGTCAAAGCCTGCATGACCCTGCTGCGGCCGGGCATGAACATCGAGCCCTTACGAGGTTTGCCCAACTTACCTGAGGTTGCGCCGGCGCGTGAATTTCAACCAACCCGCATCGTTTCCACCGAGGTTTTGATCATCGGCGGCGGGCCGGCCGGTTTATCAGCCGCCATCGAACTAGGGCAGCGCGGCATTCGCACCCTGATCGTGGACGACAAACATCGTCTCGGCGGCAAGCTGGTGTTGCAGACCCATCGCTTCTTTGGCTCGATCAACGCCTGTTATGCCGGCACACGCGGCATCGATATTGCCACCCGTCTGGAAAATGAAGTGGCGCAATATCCCAGCGTGACCACCTGGCTCAACACCACCGCTGTTGCCGTGTTTAGCGATCGGCGGGTCGGTGTGGTGCGTTCTCTGGTGGATGAGCGCGGCAACAGCGAATACGTGCTGATTGAACCGCAGGTGCTGCTGGTCGCTACCGGAGCGCGAGAGAAGTCGCTTACCTTTAAAGGCAATACCCTGCCGGGTGTCTATGGGGCTGGGGCATTCCAGACGCTGGTCAATCGCGATCTGGTGCGCGCCTCGGAGCGTTTGTTCATCGTTGGCGGTGGCAATGTGGGCTTGATCGCTGGTTATCATGCCCTGCAAGCCGGCATTCAGGTTGTCGGACTGGTGGAAGCGTTGCCTGAATGTGGCGGTTATAAGGTGCACAAAGACAAACTGGTGCGTATGGGAGTGCCGGTGTACACTTCTCACACCGTTGTTAGCGCTAATGGCAAAGAATCGGTTGAATCGGTGACCATCGCAAAGGTCGATGAGAACTGGCAGCCCATCCCCGGCACAGAGCGCACCTTTGAATGTGATACGGTCTTGATTGCTGTCGGTCTCGACCCGGTGGATGAGTTTTACCGCAAAGCCAAAGAATTCGGTCTGGTAGCTTACGCCGCAGGAGATGCCGATGAAGTCGCCGAGGCTTCGGCAGCCATGTTCTCCGGCAAGATCCGTGGCTTGGAGATCGCCCGCTACCTAGGGAAAAATGGCTTTGAAATTCCCTCCGAGTGGTTCCGCACCGCCGAAATTCTCAAGTCTCGTCCTGGTAAAGTGATCCAGGAGACTGTTCCCGAGGAGGAAGCCGTTTTCCCGGTGCTGCACTGCTCGCAGGAGATCCCTTGCAACCCCTGCACTTCTGTCTGTTCCCAGGGCGCCATCTATATTGACCCCGAAGACATCCGCAAGGTGCCGGATTATATCGCTAAAAAGCTTGGGGTCACGTGTATTGCATGTGAAAAATGCGTCACAATCTGCCCGGGTCTGGCGATTACGCTGGTTGATTTGCGCAAAGAAGCAGATTTTGCCCATGTGACCATTCCGTATGAGTTCGAAAAGGAAAGCCTAAAGGCGGGGGATTGGGTGACCGTAACCGATACGGCTGGCAATCTGCTCGGAGAAGTGGAAGTGATCCGCACGCGCATCGCCAAAGCCACCGATCGGACGATGCTGGTCAAAGTGCGCGCCCCGCGGGAAATCGCCACCCGAATCGCCGGCATCCGCGTCCAGGAGCATTGGGTCAGTCAACCTACCGAGCAATGGGTAGAACGCTTAGAAGATGACACGATCGTCTGTCGTTGCGAGCGGGTCACCCTGGCAGAGATCAAGGAGGTGATCCGTTCGGGAGTGCGCGATATGAACGAAATTAAAGCCATCACCCGGGCTGGCATGGGCGCCTGCGGCGGAAAGACTTGCAGCAGCATCATTAAGCGCGCCTTTCGCGAGCTCGGTGTACAGCCGGCAGAAATTACCGAAAACACCTTGCGACCTTTGTTTATCGAAGTTCCTTTGGGTGTTTTTGCCGGGGTAAAGGATGATTAAGCTATGAACCGCGGAGATGGAGAGCAAGATGAGCATTCCCTCGTATGACGTCATTATCATCGGCGCAGGCAGTGTCGGCACACCGCTGGCATGGCAACTTGCCGAAGCGGGGTTGAAAACCCTGGTCATTGACCGCTACGCCAGCGTGGGACAGGGTTCCAACAAAGCCGCCATTGGCGGCATTCGCGCCACGCACTCCGACATTGCCAAAATCCGCATCTGCCTGAAGAGCATTGAGATTTTCTCCACCTGGAAAGAGACCTATGGCGATGATATCGGTTGGTTGCAAGGAGGGTATGCCTTTGTCGCCTATCGGGAGCAGGAGGAAAAGACTCTCAAGGACCTGCTGGTGATTCAAAAACAGTTTGGGCTGGATATCGACTGGTATGACCGCCAGGATTACCTCAAGATCATCCCCTCGCTCAACCCCGAAGGCTTGATCGGCGGCACCTTCTCACCGGGCGATGGCAGTGCCTCACCCATGCTCTCAGCGCTGGCTTTTGAGCGCCGGGCAAGGCACCTGGGCGCCGAATTTCATTACCGGGAAACCGTCACCGCTATTCGCCAGGAAAATGGCCGGGTGCGCGGGGTAGTTACCGATCAAGGGCAATATGCAGCTTCGCTCGTGGTCAATGCCGCCGGCGGTTGGGCAAAAGAAGTCGCAGCAATGGTAGGAATCGAGGTGCCGGTGCAACCCGATTCGCACGAAGGTGGCATCACCGAACCGGTAGCACCCTTCCTGCGCCCAATGGTAGTCGACATCCGCCCGCTGGAACCCACTCCTGAGATGGCCGGCTCGGCAAACTATTATTTCTATCAACATCACACCGGGCAAATTATCTTTTGTATCACGCCCAACCCACCCATCCTCGGCACCGACACACGCGAGACCTCCATCTTTCTACCACAGGTCTCGCGGCGGATGATCAACCTCATGCCACGCCTGCGCAACATTCGTGTCCGCCGCACCTGGCGCGGCTTATATCCGATGACGCCCGATGGCTCGCCCATCGTGGGCGAGGTCGAGGCGGTGCAAGGGTATCTCAACGCGGTCGGAATGTGTGGACAGGGCTTTATGCTTGGGCCTGGCCTGGCGGTCTATCTGCGCAAGTTAATCATGCAGGAGGTGGACGCAGAAACGCAGGAGATTTTGGACAAGCTGAGCCTCTATCGGGAATTTGCCAAAGCCGAAAAATTGAAATAGGCTTGTTTTAGAGACTATTCCTGCGCTTGGGCCGGCGGCCGGGAGAGTTCCAGTCCTTGGGTGAGCAAACCAAGCTGGGCGGTTGCCAGCCAGAGCCAGAACAGCGAGAGAAAGAGGCTTGCCCAGCGCATCATGGCAGGAATAGCCAGGCGAAAACGCTCGAGCTGCTCGCCGAGGGTCAGGGAGGTTTGGCGGTATTGCTCAAGAATCTGCTGAGCTTGCATCAGGTTGTTTTTCACCTGAATGACCTCGCCGCGCACGCGTTGAATGTCTGCCTGTGCGGTAGCTAAATTGGCGCTCGATTTGGTCAGGTTGTCTTGCATCGCCCGAAAGGATGGGGGTAAACCATTCAGGCTGCGCGAGACCTCGCTCAGAGCAACATGCAGCGGCACTTCAGGTTTGTACGGGTCGCCCGGAAAAAACGGGATGGCCGTGACCGTCCGCAAAACACCATCAATCACGCGGGCGCTTTGTTGGGCCGAATCGAGCGAGGTTTGGGTGGACTGGATCGTTACGGGCAAATCATCTCCGACAACCACCCCAATCGTATCCAGCAGGGGCAAGGTATTGGTGATTGCCTGAGAGAAGGTTTGCACAGTTTCATCCAGGGTTTGGATCGTCAGACGGGTCGAATCCAGGGTTTGAGAAGCGACTTCCAGGCCTTGGGCAGTGGTCTCCATAACCGATTCGGCAAGCTGCACCTGTTCCTGGAGGGTCTGGCTGAGGCGGGGAGTATAAACCCAGGTGGCGATCAACCCGCCAAGGGAAAGGATCAACCCCAAAGCGGCAGCAAAGATCAGGCTGTATCCGATAAGGGTGGGGAAAAGGCGTTTCATAAACGCTTCTCCTGAAGGGTTCCCGAACTCGCTTAGCTCTTTACTTTTTGCTCCTGCTCGGCGCTGGATTCTTCCAGATAGCCGATGAGCAACACCAGAAAGCCGGCCAGGTTGGCAAGGTCGGCGATGTTGAAGGCGTTGGGTAAGAGGACGACGAAGATATCGGTCACATATCCCTGCCACAGGCGATCGATCAGGTTGCCGCTGAAGCCTGCCAGCAACAATCCAAACGCCCAGCGCATATACGGCTCTGCGGCAGCAATGCGCGGGTAATAGAACAGGATCAAGCCAATTGCCACAAAACCGAAGATGGTGATAAAAGTGCTCCCTTCTTCGCCCAATAAGCCAAAGGCGGCGGCCGGATTGTCGATGTGGACAATGCGCAAAGCGCGACCCAGGGCGGGGATCAGCACGCGCGACTCCCCCAACGGAATGGTCGCCCGCACCCACGCCTTACTGAGCTGGTCGAGGAGCAGGAGGGTGAGCGGCAGGAAGATGAGAGCTGTTTTGGCTTTTACGATAGCCTTAAGGCCGGAAGGTCTCTGCATGGGCTCCTCAGCGATTTACTGGGGATTCGACTGCAGGAAGGTGATCCACTCTTGAGCCTGAGCATCCAGGTCTTCGTTTTCACTGATTTCGATGACTTTTTGAAAATCGGCAATGGCGTTGCTGACCAGGCGTTTCTGGGCATAGATCAAGCCGCGCAGAAAGTAAATTTCGGCCTCATCAGGTAATATCTCGATGGCTTTGTTGATATTGAACAGCGCTGTGTCGAGGTCGCCCAGTTCGGCATAGGCGCCGGCCAGGCGGTAATATCCCCAGGGGTCATCCGGCGCAAGTTCAATATACTTGCGGAAGTCTTCAACCGCCTGGTCAAATTGCCCCATGAGTCCGTAGGTGGTGCCCCGATTGTAATAAATATCTGCCAGCTCCCCTTTGAGTTCTAAAGCCTTGTTGTAGTCGGCAAGAGCTTTTTCATATTCTCCCATATCGGCGAAAATATTTGCCCGATTGACGTAAGCACTGGTATAATTCGGATCCAGTTGGATGGCTTTCTCGAAATCAGCCAGCGCTTCCTCGTATTTCCCATAGCCGGCGAAGAATCTACCCCGAGTATTGACAATGATCGCATCCTGCGGACGCAGTTCAACTGCTTTGTTGAAATCGGCTAGGGCAGCCTCGTAATCGTTTTGAATAGATTTAGCGATTGCCCGTTGGACATAGGCAGATGCGTCTTGCGGGTCTGAAGCGATGATCTGATCGAAGATTTGGATCGCTTTTTCAATCTCTCCCGATTCGATCAGAGCTTTTCCCTCTTCTATTTTTTGTTGAAAATCCGCAGAAACAGTTGCTGCTGGAGTGGCCGTAGAAACGACATTCTCCTCCGTAGCAGGGATGGCGGCTGTTTCTGGGAGATCGGTTGGCGAGGCCCTTGAACTGCAGGCTGCCAGCCCCAGAGCCAAAACCAGAAAACCAAAAACGCGAAATCGTAGCATTGATGGGACGTTGATCTTCATCATTGAAACGAGCCTCTCATTCTATTTGCATAGACAAATTATTTATTCTGAGATGGTTCAGCCAGGGATATTCTATTTCTTGCTTTGTCGCTAGCGCTATTCAGAAAGAACTTGTCAATCTCTGACTGAGGGAACAAGGATACAGAATGGGTGTAGAAACCCATGAACTTAATTCATAACACCGTATTGTATATTATTGTCGTATATACAGAGGTGAATTATACCAAAAAAAAGCTCCACCGCATTCGGTGGAGCTTTTTTTGTCACAAAACTTAAGTCTTAGGGAAGATCGTAGAGGAAGCGGAAAGCCTGCTTGGTTCTTGCTAGATCCTTGAAGTTATAACCACCCCACCAGCCCGAATCGGGAGGCGTAAATTCTGCACCGTTAGGAGCAACGAAGAAGTTAACTTTCTCCATGGTGGGCTCGCCCCAGAACTTCGCGGTCCACTGCTTCATGGCGGTGCAGTTCGGGAAGACCAGGCGAACATTAGAAGCCATGCGCAGTCGGCCCCATTTTGTGGTGGTTGCACACGCGGTGACCTGAGCAGAGTACGTGCGGCGGACAAGCTCGAAGACAGAGACCTGGTAGTCAGGGCTGTTCCCCTTGGGGGTGGCGGTCAGGAAGTACTTCTGCTCGCCGCGGTACTTGAGGGTGATGTAGATGTTATCACCTGTGTAATTATAGACTGTCAGAACCGCCGGCCAGGGGCTGGCTGCCGAGAGCAGCAGGGCTGCAAGCAGTACACCGAAGATGATCAAACGCTTATTCACAATTAACCTCCTTGAAAAGATTTTTTAAGGTTAGGATGTTTTGCCTTGCGGCTTCTCCACATTTAATCTTCGCTAGGCAGCACCTCCTTTCAGAGAGAATCCCCTAAGGAAAGATTAATGTTGGATTAGGGTCATTATAACTTAAACCAAAATGAGAGTCAAGGGTTTTTTGCTCATCAAAGATTAATATTTTTGGGGTTTATCATCCTTCGTGGCCGGCTTTTTTTAGAAACGTGATAATTACCTAGCATAGGTTCTGCTTGGCGGGGCAGACCATCCACGAATATTTCACGAATACACGAATAGTGCTGTCATTCGTTTATTCGTGGTCCATCCGTGGACGGTTTTCTCAGCAAATTATCAACACACCTCGTGATGGGATGTTGTTATGACACGAGACTTGTTTTTAGAGTGCTGAATCCGTCCTTCAGTGGGTTGGCGAAAGCGGGGTTGATTGCGCAAACGTTGCTTTCTCACTCCAAAATTTTGTCCTATCTCTACGTGCCCTCTTCCCACGAACTCAGATACCTGCGTTGTTCTTCGGTGAGGGTGTCGATGCGCACGCCCATAGCTTCCAGCTTCAACTGGGCGATTTGGCGGTCGATCGCTTCGGGCACGGCATAGACCTTTTTCTCCAGCTCTTTGCCGTGCCTGGCGATGTACTCCAGGCTTAAAGCCTGATTGGCAAACGACATGTCCATCACACTGGCCGGGTGTCCTTCCGCCGCCGCCAGGTTGATCAACCGCCCTTCGCCTAGCAGGTGAATGCACCGCCCGTCTTTCAATACATATTGCTCAACAAAGGGGCGCACCAGGCGTTTCTCGACCGCCATCTCTTCCAGGGCGGGGATGTTGATTTCCACGTTGAAGTGGCCAGAATTGGCGACGATGGCGCCATCTTTCATCATCTCGAAGTGGCGGCGGTCGATCACGTTGATGTCGCCGGTGACGGTGACGAAAATATCCCCAATTGGGGCGGCTTCGTCCATCGGCATCACCCGATAGCCGTCCATCACGGCCTCCAGGGCGGGCAAGGGATCGACTTCGGTGACGATTACGTTGGCGCCCATGCCGCGCGCTCGCATCGCCAAACCACGTCCACACCAGCCATACCCGGCAATGACGAACGTCTTACCGGCCAGGAGGATATTGGTGGCGCGCACGATGCCGTCAATGGTGGATTGCCCGGTGCCATAGCGGTTATCGAAGAAATGCTTGGTCATGGCGTCATTGACGGCGATGACCGGAAAGCCCAACGCCCCATCCGCAGCCATAGCGCGCAGGCGGATCACGCCGGTGGTCGTCTCTTCCGTGCCGCCCAACATGTTCTCCAGCAATTCGCGGCGGGACTTGTGCATCGTGCTGACCAGATCGGCCCCATCGTCCATAGTAATATGGGGGCGATGGTCGAGGGCTGCGTCGATGTGTTTGTAATAGGT
>Ga0209691_1001502_pt1 | contig 13719 bp, 12 predicted proteins | sample YNPMSBMetaG_FD_187120 | JGI IMG/M metagenome (GOLD analysis project Ga0209691, IMG submission 187120) | Anoxygenic and chlorotrophic microbial mat microbial communities from Yellowstone National Park, USA - YNP MS-B MetaG (SPAdes) (version 2) ... | reverse complement strand
CTCAGCCGGTCCGATGACGCAACTATACTGTAGTTGCCATTGCAAGAGGTAACCGATCTTGGGTAGATCGGCGAGAGACTCCTTCTTCAGCGCTTTCAATTTGATGCGCAGGGGGGCGAACTCGGCAACGTAAGCGTCGCAAATGGCAACGGCGATGTAAGTATGCGAAGCCCAGTAACGTCAGTTCGGGTTTACATGATTCAGGGATTCTCACGCGAAGACGTGGAGAACGCAGTAGAAAGCAGTGCCGACATAGAAGGGGAACTTTTAGTTTCGCCTATCCGCGATTCCGCGCGAGGAGTGGAAGGTGAGGTTCATCCGAACTCACATTATGTTATGTAGAAATCTCTGCCTCTTTCGCGTCTGTGTGGCGCGTGTTTCTGATACACCATCTTCGCGTGGCGCGCTCCCGACTCGTCGTTTGGTGAGATAATTATTAAATTCAGAACCTGCCGAGCGCTCGCATCCCGCTGTGGCAGGATGAGGAACTCCGCAGAGCACGGCGCTGGCTAATGGCCAGGCGGGATGACCCGACGGAAAGTGCAACAGAAAACATGCCGCCTCTCCGCGCTTAAAGCTGTGGTAAGAGCGCACCGGCGTCGCAGTGATGCGGCGGCCTGGCAAACCCCACCGGGAGCAACGCCAAGACGCGCAGATGAGGCAGATCGCTGATGCGCAGGTAGGCGAGCAGAGACGCACAGCAATGTGCGTCCCAGAGAGATGACCGCGTGTGTAGAACAGCGTCACAGAATTACTTGAACGCCGAGCATGATACGCACGCCAACGCCGGCATCCCGCTCGACCTGGCTTGGGTCAACACGGCGCGGGTGAACCGCAGCGCGGTCGATCATCGGCGCGTTATGACACTGCCCGGACAGCGCACGGTTAAGCAGGCGTGGCTGCTGCGCGCGATCACGCTGATCGACCTCACCACGCCTCAGGGGGATGACACGCCCGGCAATGTCCAGCGGCTGTGCGCCAAGGCCCTGCGTGACGATCTGTTAGCGGCGCTAGGTGCAGCGACGCTGCCGATTCGCGTCTGCGCGTATCCGGAGCTGGTGCCGGCGGCGGCCAGGGCGTTGAGCGGCTCCGGCATCCCGGTGGCCAGCATTGCAGCCGGCTTCCCGGCCAGCCTGGTGCCCTTCGACCTGCGCGTTAAGGAGTCGAATATGCGATTGAGATGTTCGCGCAGGAGGTTGACGTGGTGATCTCCTGCCGGCATGCTTTGCTTGGCGACTGGCCGACGCTCCACTGCGAGGTGCGCGCCTTCCGCGAGGCGTGCGGCCAAGTCCGGCTGAAGGTGATCCTGGAGACGGGCGAGCTGGCCCACACGAAGTAGTTTGGACCTCCCATGCGCTTAATGACGATGCCATCACCTGGAAGCGTGGAAGACTTCGTTAAGTCTATTCTTTGACTATGCCACGACACGAACAGCTTTCATTCTTCTCTGAACAAGAATATCAGTTACGGCCAGTGAATGTTGCTTCCGTCTCACAACGAAGTCCCTTCCGTTATCCAGGCGGGAAGACTTGGTTTGTGCCAACTTTCCGACGTTGGATGGCGAGCCTAAGGACTAAACCGCGCGTTCTGGTTGAGCCGTTCGCAGGCGGTGGGATTATCAGCCTGACTGCGCTGTTTGAGAATTTGGTCGAAGTTGCGGTGATGGTTGAACTAGATGAGGACGTGGCCTCAGTCTGGGAAACTGTGGTGAACGGTGATGCTGAATGGTTGGCTCATCGAATTCTTACATTCTCGATGACCAGAGAGCACGTTGAATCGGAACTCCAAAAGCAACCAACCACGAGAAGAGAGCGGGCTTTCCAAACAATCTTAAAAAACAGAACGCTACATGGCGGAATCCTTGCCGAAGGCGCGCGCTTTCTCAGATACGGGGAGAATGGGAAGGGTATAGGGTCTCGATGGTACCCAGAGACGCTTGCTCGTCGTCTGCTCGATATCAATCGTCTTGTTAGCCGGATTGATTTTCGTTGTGATGACGGATTAAAAGTAATGGCTGAATTTGCTGACCGCAAAGATGCTGTCTATTTCATTGACCCTCCCTACACTGCTGGCGGAAAGAAGGCCGGCAGGCGGCTGTACAAGCATCACCAGATTGATCACGAGCGCTTATTTGCGATTTGCAAGTCCCTCAGGGGTGATTTCCTAATGACCTATGATGAAGCTGAAGAAGCAAAGAGATTAGCACATAAGTATGGGTTCCAAATGCGCGCGATCCTTATGAAAAACACACATCATAACATGATGAGGGAGTTAGTTATCTCAAGAGATCTGTCGTGGTTGGATGGCTTGCCTGCTGTTGACGAATCCAGACTCAAGCACATCGCAAAGAGACCAAAAGAATGAGCAAAGCTCGCTCTTCCAAAGTCAGCACCGGAGATTACCCAATAGCTAGGCTGGAGGCGCGCCACCTAACTAATTTCTACTTTGGCAGACAGATTAGCCGGCCGCGCCATGCACTAGTCCGCGATCGCGAACAAGCTGACGAGTTGGTCACGTTAGCGGGCGAATCTCACGCAGAATTAACCGCTTTGTGAATGCAACCACAGCCTTTTCCGCGCCAGCTTATCACATCGCTCGTCAGGTCCCACCAGCTGCCCCGCCATCGCCTCACCACCGTTGGATCGTCTTCGTCCATCAAGCAGCTAGCCTGATTGGATGTAATTTTTATTTATTAAAAATTAATTTAAAGTGTAAATTATTAAAATATAAAATTAAAATCATTCTGCGCCGCCTACTGTCCCCCTAAAATGTAGGCCAGTTGTATAATATCATATATGACGGCTTCCCCACTCATCATCCACAGCACTACCCCTGCGCCCAGCGAGGGCATCCGACGCACCATGAGCATCCACCAGTGGATGCGTCGGCTGATTGACCAAGCATCAACGCTTCAGCTTGGCCCACAAATCCGTCATGGGGTCTTTGACGAACACTACGCCGAGTTGGCACTGCTCGCGCTCGTCTGCACAGACCAAAAGATCGAAGCGTTTGTCTCGCCGAAACTCATCGTCCGGTTGCTTGAGCACCACAAACGCGCCGCGGCTTGGCATGGCACCAGCCTTCCCCTTGCCCCAGATGACCCCTTGCTTGCAGGAATTTTCGGCAATCCAGACATGGCGAGCGAGCAAGTGAGCGCGATCAACGCAGCTCTTGATGTCCTCGACAAACACATGGAGCAAGCCGGCGTGCTCTACCAGCCGCTCATGTATCGCCTCATTCACCACATCAACAGGCTCGATCAACCCACTGTTGACTATCTCTGGCGCGCCTGCGGCTTTGGTAAGGATATTCACTTTGTCGAAGTTGAGCGATATCCGCTGCCGCTGCTTGGGCCTATCGCCGAGATCGTCGACAAGGCCGGCGCACAGACAACCTGGGAATACGACCCAGCCGGCAGCCCATTGGGTTACCTCACGCTAATGGATAGCCCCGCTGAGGGCGTCGTGCACATCGAATCAACGCTCCGCCCCACCGGTCGGCTGATCGCACACCAAGCTGATCTAGAAGAAAATTCGCTACAGAAGTTTGTCGAGTTTGTCGAAACAAAGGGATTCATCCTGAAACGAGATTACCAAACACAAGCGCAAATTCATTATGTGTATGAGTGCGACTATTATGACGCCGTCAAGCGCGCACGGGAGATCCTTCAAGAGGGCAGCAGAAAGGTTTGCGTCCTCGTGCCATACTACGACGCGGTGACCGAGTCGCTGCTGAGCGAGGGCGAGCGTGACGTCGCAACCAATCCACCCCATCGTAGCCTGTGGTCCTCACCGCTCATCCGCGCCCTCTACGTCCTTGCCCATCCCTCGCCCATCCATATCCCCATGCGCCATGTCGACAATAGCGCCTACCAACACTGGCACAAGATCTATGCCCAGGCGCTGCACTGGGCCGCTCCGCAAGAGATGTCAATCGGCGAAGTCAGCGCGATTGCGCGCGCCGTCGTCACCTACACCCAGCCACCTCCGGGCGCGCTCTCCGAGCGGGCCGTCGAACTTGCCAAATCCCTGATCAGCTACAAGACAAGCGAGCACCAAAGCCTCTATGACCGTTTTGCCGAATTCCTGTTCAGGGTCTCCGACCCCCATGGCTTGCGCTTCACCAACCACGAACACTACCGCGTCCAGAGCTTCGCCTTCCTCAACCTGATCAGAGACGCCGAAGCGATGTTCCGCTTCATCGGCCTCGACGTCCCGCCATATGCCTTTCAGCGCGCGTTCTGGGAATTGCTCTCCGGTGAGCGCATGAGCCGCGCCCTGATCGGCGGTCCGCTTCAGCCCTTGTTCCAAAGCATCGCGTCGCCCATGTTCACCGTCTACCAGTTCATCAGCGTTACCGAGCCCTTCGACGACGTGATCGTCCTCGGCGCCGATCACGATAGCCTGCTGCGCGACCCGCGCGGCGCGACCCGCAACGTCGAGGATTACCTGCACCTCCTCCACGCCATCGGCAAGCAGGCAAAGCGCATCTGGCTGATCGGGAGCGACTACGACGTCCGCGGCGTCCGCGCCCGCAACGACTTCCTGCGCGCGATGCTCTCCGCCCGATCTCAACGCTACTATGCAACCCCGTGAGTTCCACGACCTCGCCTGGGACCGCCTCTTCGGCATCCTCCACGCGCTTCGCCAAGGCGTGACCATCGGCGAGTACATCGGCTTGGCACACGCGCCGCCACCGGCAGCGCAGCCACCTCCCTCGATGCGCGGCCAACAGGCGCTCTTCTTCGCGCCTCGCGACTGGATCGCCTCAGAAGAAGGACGACTCGCCTTTAAGCCATGCTACGGCCCAACCTTCTACTTCGTCCCGCCCAATCAGGTCGTCATCGGCAAGAAGGCATACAACCTCCACGAGACCATGGCACAACTGGGCAACGCGCGTCTCATCTGCCCACACCCTTACGACGTCCACGAGATCAGCTTGTGGCTCAAGCTTGATTTGAATGCCGATTTCCCAAGTGGGTTTTGGGCGCAAGCCCTCGCCCAGCCCAGTGGACTCATAGCAATGTGTCGCGCCTTTCAGTCACTGGGACCGCGCGACCTGCGCCGCTGGCGCGTTAGCAGCTTTGACTATGCGCTCTTTGAGCGATATGGGCCAGCCTTTCCCGAAAAGCAAGCTGAGAGGCTGTGGAAGAAGCTGTATCACAACAACCAATACGCCGGCAATTGCCCACTCGCCGACCTTGAGCTAGAGCGCGCTATCGCCTTCCGACGCGGCAAGCACGGCCTCGCTATCAAGCGGATCCTGCGCGACGTCCACCTCAGCGACCTCGGCAGGCTCTGTCCGATCAGCACAGCCGAGGGAGAGAACGTCGGGCGACTGGTCGCACTTGCGGAAAGTGCCCGACTTACCCCGCTGGGTTACATCGCCGCTGCGCATGAGGATGACCCATCGTCGTTCTATCATCCCCCCTTCTCGGATCTGCCTGCGCATTGCACATACCGCGATATGTTTTGTCGAACGGCCAATCGCCTGCCGTTCGTCATCTATGATGACCCAACGCGCGCGCTGATGGCAGCGAATATGGCGCGCCAAGCGCTGCGCATCGGACGATCGGCTCCTAGCCTTGTTTGCTGCACAGCGCCGCAAGACCCTCAATTTGACGCTGCGCTTGCGCAGGTCAGGACGACTGCCATGGTCGCGTACTTGGCTATCCCAGGCGCAACGTTTGAAGACGGCTTCCTCGTCAGCGAGGGCTTCGCCCGCAGCCCGCGCGCGTGCGTCCTGAAGACGTATCGCTATGCGCTCGTCACACCGAAGGTCAACGCGGAACTCGAATCCCTAGAGGTCGGCGACGCAGTCCATCCGAACCGGGTCTATGAGCTAATCGGCGCACAAGGAAAGTTAACCTTCCTCCACCGCAGCAGCGCGGGCTGGCTCTCAGCCATCGACCCCAGCGAGGAAGAGCCAACCTGCGAGATTGCCTGCATGATGGAAGCGCGGATGGGCGATAAGCTGTGCGGCGGACACGGCAACAAGGGCGTGATCGTCCGAATTGAGCCCGACCCCAGCATGCCATGCCTCCCAAACGGGCACGTCATCGACATCTGCACCTCGACCCTTTCCCCACTCGCACGCCTCAACCTCGGTCAGCTGTTCGAGGCACACCTCGGCTTGGCCGGCTACGTGCTCGGACGAACCTATCTCATCGACCACGACAGCCCAGAACATCGCCCCGCCGTCTACGCCGAGCTTGCCGAAGCGTGGCGCTGCTGGATGGGGGCGCATCCGGAGCTGGCAAGCCAGACCTATCACCCCGCCCTGCGCGAGCTGATCCATCGGGTCGCATGGGAAGAGGTTGCCCCATATGCGCCCCAGTCCCTCCGAGAGGAACAAAAGGCGCGGAAGCTGGAAAACGCCGAGGCGATGGCGCGGATCGTCGCTAGCTGCCGTGCCTACGCAGCTTTCCTCAACGTCCCATGTCCAGAGGAAGCGAGCTTGGAGGGATGGGTCGCCTGGGCCCGTATGGCCGAGGCGCTCGTCGGCTGGCCGTCACCCATTGGCGGCAAGATGCTCGTCCGCGACGGCAGCGGCGGCGAATTCTTCAGCGCACCGCTCGTCGTCGGCCCGGTCTCAGTCATGCGCCTAAACCACCTCGCTATCGATAAGCTCTCGATGCGCGCTACCGGCCCATACAGCGTCGCTCATATGCAGCCTCTGCGCGGGCGCAAGCATAAAGGCGGACAGAGGCTCGGAGAAATGGAGGTCTGGAGCTACCTCGCCCATGGGGCAACCCAGAACTTGAGCGAGGTCATCAGCTTCCGCTCGGATTACACCGCTTCCCCCTCGCAAGCCTACGTCCAGCTTGTCGAGCGCGGTGACTTGGATCCACCAAAAGCCTACCGGCTTGAGCAGCTTCGCGCCATCCTCGAGAGCATCGGGATTACCGTCGACCTCCAATGAACAAGCCAGCGCAGCTCAGCCTGTTTGACCTGAGCCCAGCCCAGATCAAGCAGCCATGGCTTGGGGATTGGCAGATAATCGCAAGCGACCACACGCGCTACGCCATGAATGCCCCGACGATGGTCGAGGCGCTGCGAGTCGTCTGTTGCGCACGGCTCGCCTTGGAGTCACAGGAAGGATATCTCGCGCACGCCGATGACCACCCCGAAGCTATCAATCGCCTCAACGCCTGCGCTTGGTGGGCGGATGACGCGCCCCAATCGTTCGCGCTGGACTTTGACGCACAAGGATATCTCGCTACCCCAAATGCAGCGCTCTATATCGTCAATTACACCAAGATATGCAGCGTCCGCTTCGCGGATGGACCCGCGCAAATCGCTGTGAAGCTCGCCCGCCAGCGCGGCCACGGACCGTTGCGGGAGGTGCGCTGGCAAATAAAAAGGGGGATGGGCTGCCTTCACCTGATCCTAGACATCCGCCACATCCCCGGCTATCTTCCCCAAGACGAGATCCCGCGTGTGTTGGCAGCTTACCAAGCGAGCTTCGATCACCCAGAGGGAGATGAGTTGGATAACTTGCCGCTGACCAGCTACGCGCGCCAGCACTTAAGACGTGCCGGCATACGGACGCGCCAAGACGCCATCGCGCTCCTGCTCGGCGTGCGGCGCACTCGCGTTAACAGTGCGACGTTGGCTGAACTGCGCGCCTGTTTTCGCCTTCACTAGCCCACAGGCAACGCAGAGGACTGCGCAAGACACAAGCAGCGCGCTGGGCCACCAGAGCCCGACAAGCAATGCCCCCCCGTTCACGCCGACTGCTGCAAGCAAGGCCTTTTGCAGCCTCCCCTTCGTCCACGGCAGCGCGCTGAACGCGACCAGTGCAGCGGTGTAATCTGGAAGATCACAGGTGAAATATGGGACGGTAAGGGCGAGAAAGAGGAGGCGAAGCGGAGCGCTTGGTATGGATATTAGCGCAGAGATTATTGATATAACAGCAAAGTAGATTGTGTACGTCGGGAACAGAAGGCCGCCGAGGGCGGCGATGATGCTAAGGACTTGTGCTATCTGCATGAGCTATTATAGCGACACGGCTTGCCCTCTGGGGTCATAATAACTGTATGTGATATTTGCGAGGTTACTCATGTCGACGCGGTAGTGGGGTATCTTCTCTGGCCAGTTGCCATGCTCGTAGAACCTCAGAATGAGCAGGGGGATGGGGATCTTGAGCCATCCCTCGAGGCCGGGGGCATCATAGCCCGTTACCCCGTCCGTGATCATGACTACCTTGTCCGGCTGTTTTCTATTCTGTTTGAGGAAGGTGTTGACTTTGCTATAACTAATCTTATCTTTTAATTCTTTAAATTTAATTTTTTTATTTGTTTTTCTCTCTATAAATTTTTCATATACATATAACAAGGCGTTTTCCATCGCTGTGCCGCCGCGCCCCTTGTACGATTCGAGGGCTTTCATGAGGTTATGGCGTTGCCCAGGCTCGATGAGGCACTCGCGCTGCAGGTCGGCGTCGTACTGGATGATGATGATGTGCGTGCTGTTGGAGGCGAACAGCGAGCAAATCGACGGGATGGCGTAGCGTGATAGGTCATCTTCGTTGATGCTGCCGCTGGTGTCCAGGACGAGGACGCTGTAGCTCGCTATTGGCTCGCGACCAGGCAATGGGATGCCGGAGACGCGGCCAAGTGCTGAGATCGGGGGAATTTTGTAGCGCTCTTCGCGGCTCGTCAGCTTAGAGCTCGTCGTGCCCTCGATCTGAGACCTGAGAGACCGAAAAATCTGCCTTATCCTTGAGTGTATCCCAAACCTTGCATTTAGGATTGTCTCCTCTCCGCCCGGAGTTGTCCCTTGTGTCCGCGTTGACTCACCGGTGATCTTGGCGATTTGCTCTTCCACTTCTTCCATGGCCCCCCTGAAGCTTTCGGAAACCGGTTCCTCGTCATCGATGACGATGTCCCCGAGGGGGCAATCTTTGGAAAAGTTTTTGTTGATGAGATCTTCGGGGAAGAATTTTGAGTAATAATTAGACTGATTTTTTTCTTTTTCTATTAGTTTGCTTATAACATCTCTACAAAAATTCTCAAAATCTTTTAGTAATTCGTCTTGGCTTATTTTGTTTTTACCTTCTTTTGCCTGATTTTCAGAATTCCCTGAATTTTTCTCTATATTTTCTATAGTTTTTTCAATAACATTTCTGTAAAAAGATTTTTTGTTAAAATATGTTGAATTTCTAATTTCGCTATATTTTTCAATTAAACTATTTATTAATTTTTTCTCATCTTCTGTGAGCTTTTGTCCTTCTTCATTCGTCCCTTCTCCGTCATTATTGTTTGCTTTTTTGTTAGAAGGTACACCAGATTCTTTTTTCCCTTTGCTGCCACCGCCGAAGGAGCCTGCTATGTTCCCTTCCTGATTTGTCCCTTCTCCGTCATTATTGTTTGTTTCCTTGTTAGAAGATGCACCAGATTCGTTTTTCCCTTTGCTGCCACCGCCGAAGGAGCCTGCTATGCTCCCTTCTTGATTTGTCCCTTCTCCGTCATTATTGTTTGTTTCCTTGTTAGAAGATGCACCAGATTCGTTTTTCCCTTTGCTGCCACCGCCGAAGGAGCCTGCTATGCTCCCTTCTTGATTTGTCCCTTCTCCGTCATTATTGTTTGTTTCCTTGTTAGAAGATGCACCAGATTCGTTTTTCCCTTTGCTGCCACCGCCGAAGGAGCCTGCTATGCTCCCTTCTTGATTTGTCCCTTCTCCGTCATTATTGTTTGCTTTATTGTTAGAAGATACACCAGATTCTTTTTTCCCTTTTCTGCTATCGTCGAAGGAATCTGCTATGTTCTTTTCTTTCAAAAATTTTTCTACCAAATTTTTACCTATTTCATTTTTTATATAATTTCTTAGCTTTGACGTATTTCCTTTTGAAGACCTCTTCTCTCCAATCTTTTCCATGCTTTCATCTGTCAATTTTTCTACATCCTCGTAAATTATTGCTTTGTTAAGTATATCATCTAATATTTTTTCAAAATCCATTTTGTTTTCTTTGCAATATTGCTTTAGCTCTCTTATTGTCTCTGAATATTCATCAAAATCTCTCCTTTCATCGGCTCTGAGCAAATGCTCGAACATGATGTCATCCCCCTCTTCGAGGTTAGGTGCATCCGGGCTCGGCTCGGCAATCGCCAAAAGCTCCTGCGCCGTGCTCAAAAGCTCCGCCGTCAACGCCTCAACTACGTCCTTCGTCGGCGTTATGCCCCTCAGAGATTCATTCAGCGACTTCAGCATAATTATATTATACTCCTAAAACGCTTATTTTCTGTCTCTGAATATTTATCCAAAAAACTTCTCATTTCGTCGGGGCTGAGCGGATCCTCGAACGCGAGTTCATCCCCCTCTTCGAAGCTACATTCATCTGCGCTAATCGCCAAAAGTTCCTGCGCCGTGCTCAAAAGCTCCGGTATCAACGCCTCAACGACGGCCTCCGCCGGCATCATGCTTGACAGAGATTCACTTAGCGACTTCACCATACCTATATCACATCCCTAAACCGCTCTGATATGATGCATTTTCTCTTGTTCTCTTTGAATATTCATCCAACAAGCTTTCCATTTCATCTTCGCTGAGCAGATCCTCGAACAAAGGGTCATCCTCTTCTACGTTCATGCTATATCCTTTCGATTTCTGCTCAGCAGTCGCCAAAAGCTCCTGCGCTGTGCTCAAAAGCTCCGGTATCAACGCCTCAACGACGGCCTCCGCCGGCATCATGCGCCTCAGAGATTCACTCAGTGACTTTGCCATGCCTATATTATATCCCTACACCGCTCTGGTATAATACCCAGGGATGACATACGACGAGCCAATCCTGTGCGGCATTGACCTCGGCGCAAGCAGCCTGAAGATCACCTCAGCCCACGGCGAGACCATCACCCCAGCCCGCGTCGGCTTGCTCCAATCCCCACAACCAGCAGCGAAATCGCCCAAAGACCAGCCCTTCAGCGCCTTCTCCGGATACACCACGCAATACTTCGAAGTCGCCATCGGCAAGTCAACCTTTTGCGTCGGCGAAGATGCTTATGAATGTGCCTTCCCCCTCGAAAACGTCAGCACCGACCGCTTCGGCGACTATCCCACCATGCGCGCCATCCTCTACGTCGCCCTCTTCGCCCACCTGCGCGAGTGTAAAATTGTTCAGGATAAAAATAAAAAATTTAACCTGCTGTGCGCCATCGGCTTGCCCCTGAGCGCATGGGGGGATAACCTCAAGACGATCATCCATTGGCTCGAAGGGACTCACACCGTCAAAATCCGAGGCGCGCACGAGCCATACGAGCAAATCACCTTCCACATCCACCGCCCACTGGCATTCCCACAAGCCGTCGGCGCGCTCTATGACTGGGCAATCCAAGACGACGCAATCCGCCAAGAGTTCTACGATTCCACCATCGGCGTGATCAACATCGGGCTGAGCACAACTGAGATCATGATCAGCGACCGCGGCAAACCCATCGCGCGCGCATCGATTTCGCTGGAATTCGGAGTCAAGCACTATATCCAGATGTACGGGCTGCCGGGCTATGCCTTCGGTGAGATCGACCGACAAATCCGCACCAAGGCATTCGAGCATCGCCCAGAAGTGCGCCTCGCCTGGGAAGCTAGGCTGACCGGCCTGATCGAGCCACACTGGGCACAACTTAAACACCGGATCACGCACTACATCATCACCGGCGGCGGGGCATATCTCTTACTGCAAGATAACAGAAGCGACCTCAACCCACAAATGCGCAAGTTCCTAGACACCGCCGATAAATTCGTGTGCGTTAACGACGTGCAATCCACAGCGCGCGGCTTGTTTAAATTGCTCAAAATCTCCCAGGAAGGAGGCTGAACAGTGCATCCATCTCGCTTGGCAAACGCCACTCACGGCGTTCGCTGATGACGCTTTTCCCATTATATTTCTTTAATCTCAATTCAACTTCTGATATGTGTACAGATATCGGAAGTAAATGCTTTCCCCTTATCGTCAGCAAGACCGGTAAGCACTCCCAAGGCCAGATCGACTACGAAAATCGAAGATCATGCATTGCCAAAGTGAAAGTCGTCGTAACATCAGCCTTTGACAACGTGTCCCAGTAGGCGCAGGTCAGCTTCCACGCGCTTGGATCGATGGTTCACTTGGCAAAGTGCTTGCAAGAGGGTTAGCCTGACTTGCGAGCATAATATGGGATGACTCGATCTCATCCCAGCACGCAGTCGCCTAACACTATTCCAACCAAGCGCGAAATTCCGTCCTCCGACAAGCATGGAAGGATATGACTAAGCCCGCGCCGGCCTTGGTCGCTCCACGGTCTTTGCCTCGCCCAAGATGACGGGGGCATAGGCCTAGCAAGTCATCATCGCCGCGAATCGAGCGCCCCCGTGCTCTGATGTGCTCACCTCTGGTGCGTTCAAAACGCAATGCAGCGGGCGCGCGCAGGCGCAAGCTGAAGAACGCTGTCTGCGCTGCCTCGCCAGCGTAAGACAATCCTCTGTGATATAGCCAAGATAAAGAACAAAGTGATAACCCTGCGATTGGTATCGGTAATGCGTTGGGTCGCGGTTTTCTAGGTGCGTTCTTCAGCGCAAGCCGGCCAGCAGCGATTGCAGATAAAGAACATGACGTAGGAGGACTTGGACCTGTCCCTGCCTTGTCGAATCGTCCTACGTCCAATCAGCTGCCGCCGACGCAGGCATTCGCGTCGATGACTGCCAACTTTCAGCAAGTCGCCTGCCGATGTTTAACAGTGCGCCGGCTGGAGATCGCCAGATCAGAACGGCTGCATAGAACAGACAACAAGCGAAGACATCCTCTGCTTATTTAACGTGAGTTCGGATTAAATTCACCTCCCGCGGAGAACGTAGGAGAAAGTATTTTTAGTCGCCTAGCAGGTAAATTCTATAAAATCGTACTTCGAATAATATATCAACATGAGTGAGAGAGCCATATATCATGTACAAGTTAATTCAGCAATTTTATTACCCCCTCTCGCTGTGAGAACTGTGATATGTATAAATCCCTGCGACTCCACGCGAAACCTGAACTCACGTTAATCTAAGCCGCTGATATGCCGAAGATACATGCTCTGGTCCCATTCACCAACAGGGACAACACGCTAGCTTCCCGGCGAATGTGAATCGTGGCGACGGCAGCGCCTTCGCCGACACAAAAGCGCAGACTTGTGTTCGAATTATCCCAGCTCGGGGATGACAGGCCTCGACGGATTGTGTAGTGGCGAGCCGAGATGCAACCCTCGTTAAACAGCGCACCACACAGAAGTGCGAAGGAGAGCAACTGGAATGCGGTTCCTCTGGCTGCATAAGCGGCTGAGGAGCGCATCCGCAGCGCCGCCTGTCTCCCCGCGCCGGTGGGAGATACAGCGGCGTGATAGCGCTTCCCCGCCGAGGTTCGTAGGCGGCTAGCGCGGGCTGATCGCCAAAAAGTACGAGCTAGAGACCAGATAACCCCGTCCCCGGAGATGCTGGACGTATACGCTCGTAGGCATTCGCGGCAAGCACACTTCTCGATTCCCGTCATCTCCATCACGCGCCCGGCTTGTCCTCCGCTCAACTTCTGGTATAAGAATAAGTTGAACCAAGTGGGACATCAAATGCCGATGAAAAGGCTTTCTCGCCGACTTACACATTCGTCGCCGACCATTATGACATCGACACGAGAACGAGGCTGGCATAGCGGACGACACATGCGATACGACGCGCTCAGGATCGCCATCACAAACGACAGCGCACCATGGTCCAG
>Ga0209691_1001486_pt1 | contig 13806 bp, 9 predicted proteins | sample YNPMSBMetaG_FD_187120 | JGI IMG/M metagenome (GOLD analysis project Ga0209691, IMG submission 187120) | Anoxygenic and chlorotrophic microbial mat microbial communities from Yellowstone National Park, USA - YNP MS-B MetaG (SPAdes) (version 2) ... | reverse complement strand
AGCCGTAATACCGTTGGATGTGGGCTGGCACATTCTGGCTTGCTCATCCACGTCCAACGGAGCTGATATTAAGCTTTAGAAAGACGCGATATGGAAACCTACCCCATTACAATAGGCAAAATTACTCGCCACGTGCCAGTGGTTGAAACGCTGCCTGGGGTGCACATCCCCCTGGTCGAGATTATGGGTGATGTGGATCTGGTGCAAGCAGCCGCCGAAGGGCTGCTGAAACACCTGCCCCCAGAAACCGACGCCTTACTTACCCTCGAGACCTCTCCTATCGTTCTGGCCCACAGCATAAGTGCCCTTTGTGGCAAGCCCTATGTGGTGGTGCGGCGCAAGCGCCGCCCATACATGCAAGACCCTATCATCCAGGAGGTAGAGTCACTTACCCTTGGGGTAAGCGAAACCCTCTGGCTGGACAGCCGCATGGCCGAGAAGCTGATGGGCCAGAACGTGGCTTTGGTCTTCGACGTGGTCTCGTCAGGCGGCACCATGATGGCCTTGGAAAAGGTGGCCAAAAAAGCTGGGGCCAATGTGGTGGCCCGCCTAGCTGCTTTTCACCAGGGCAACAGCAAGCTACCCGTCACCTTCCTCTCGGAGATACCCATCCTGCAGACAGCCTAGCCCTCCTGTGCCTCGCATGGCCATGCCCTGTGTGAAGCAGTTAGGGAAGCCGTTTCTTTTGATGGGTGGAGCTTGAGTTGGCTTCACACCAGTACCGGTTCCTGGTAAACTCCGTAGACAGCCCTCAGCTCGTCCATCATCTCGCCCAAGGTGCAGTAGGCTAGGGCGCAGTCGACGAAGTAGGGCATGGTGTTGCGCCCCTCCCTGGCGGCCTGCTGAAGGGCTGCCAGGGCTTGCTTGACGGCTTCTGGATCGCGTTCGCGCCGCACCTGGGCCAACCGTTCGGCCTGCACGCGCTCCACCTCGGGGTCGATAAGCTGAATGGGTACGTTGATTCCTTCGTCCTGGAAAGCGTTTACCCCCACGATAATCCGCTCACCCCGCTCCACCTCTTGCTGGAAGCGGTAGCTAGCATCGGCAATTTCGCGCAGGAAGTAGCCTTCTTCGATGGCCCGTACCACCCCGCCCATGCGGCGTATTTCCTCGATGATCTGCATGGCCCGGGTTTCCATCTGATCGGTGAGCCACTCCACGTAGTAGCTGCCCCCCAGGGGGTCGGCGGTGTGGGTTACGCCCGACTCGTAAGCGATAATTTGCTGGGTACGCAAGGCGATCTTGGCCGATTCCTCGGTGGGTAGGGCTAAAGCCTCGTCGTAGGCGTCGGTGTGCAGGCTGTTGGTGCCACCCAGCACCGCGGCCAGGGCCTGAATAGCCACTCGAGCGATATTGATGAGGGGTTGCTGCGCGGTGAGCGAGACTCCAGCGGTCTGGGCATGGGTGCGGAGCATCCAGCTCTGGGGGTTTTTGGCCCCGTAGCGGTGCCGCATCTCTTTAGCCCAGATGCGCCGGGCGGCCCGAAACTTGCAGATCTCCTCGAAGAAGTCGTTGTGGGCGTTGAAGAAAAAGGATATGCGCGGGGCGAACTCGTCCACATCCAGACCCCGTTTCAAGGCCCACTCCACGTACTCAAAGCCGTCGGCCAGGGTGTAGGCCAGCTCCTGTACGGCGGTGGAGCCCGCCTCGCGGATGTGATACCCCGATACCGAGATGAAGTTCCACCTGGGCACGTTTTTGGGCCCCCACTCAAAGGTGTCTATGACCAGCTTGGTGGAAGGCTCGGGGGGGAAGATGAACTCTTTTTGGGCGATAAATTCCTTCAGGATGTCGTTCTGTATGGTGCCGCCTAGCTTATTCCAGTCGTAGCCCTTTTTCTTGGCAGCGGCCAGGTACATGGCCCAGATGGCGTTGGCGGGAGAGTTGATGGTCATGGAGGTGGTGACCTCTTCCAGGTTGATGCCCTCGAAGAGAATCTCCATATCGGCCAGGCTAGAGACCGCCACCCCACACTTACCCACCTCGCCCTTGGCGAGCGGGTGGTCGGAGTCATAGCCCATCAGGGTGGGCAGGTCGAAGGCAGTAGAGAGGCCCGTTTGACCAGCAGCCAGCAGCTTCTTGAAACGCTCATTGGTTTGCTCGGCGGTGCCAAACCCGGCAAACATCCGCATGGTCCATAGGCGGCTGCGGTACATTGAGCCGTATACCCCGCGGGTGTAGGGATACTCACCAGGATAGCCCAGTTTCTCGGCATAATCGAAGTCCTTTAGGTCCTCGGGGGTGTAAAGCGGCTCAGGGGCGATGTCTGAGAGGGTTCTATGGGCGACCTTGCGCTCGGGCATTTTGTCCAGCGACTTTTGATAGGTCTCCCGCATCCAGGCATGCTTGGGTCTGGGCTGTGACATGATGTAATTATATAACGCATTTGTGGCAGCGGATTGTTATTCCGTTAGATTTAGGGCCGCACCAAACTCAGCTGGGCGCCGGGGTAAAAGTGCTCGAGGATCTTTTGGTAGCGGTACCCCTGCCGGGCCAGGCCCAGTGCCCCATACTGGCTCATACCCACGCCATGCCCGAAACCTCCGCCCCAGAATGTGAGGCGCCTTAGCCTTCCCAGGGAATCTCGCTCCTCCTGCAGGGCAAAAGCTGCGCTGGGCAGGGCAGCGAAGTTTAGGCGCGGCGGTCCTTGCCAGAGCTCCAGCACCACATCTCTACCTCCGGTGAAGGCCTTGTCCGGGCGCAGCAGGCTGCGGATGTGGGATTCGCGCTGGACCCGGTAGCGTCCAGTAGAGCTTTGGATTTCCAGCTCGGTGACATAGCCGCTGCTGGTTCGGCTGATAACCCGTAGCTGCTGTAAAGTACCCAGCGAAAATCCGGGTGCGCCTGGCGAAAGGGGGCCTTCGGGGGTTTGCACAAAGGCGGGGGCGCTTTGTGCCCTCTCGGGGAGGGTGCGGCTCAGAAGGGCCTCGAGCTCCTCGCGGCTAAGGCTCAGCTTCCACCGCCAGAAGGGAGACTCGGCCTCGTAAAAGCCCGCTGGGTTCCAGTTTTGAAAAAAGGCCAGTGCTTCGGCCTCGTTATGAATCGAAACACCTGTGGGTCTGCGCAGGGTCCGCGCTTTTAGGTAGGGTGCTGCTGGCCGATCCATCCAGACTTCCTCGATATTGGCGGTTGCGCCAGGGCTGGTGGAAAAGAAAAAGCTCTGAATGGGAGCGCCCGCAAAGGTCAGAATCTGATTCTGGGTAGCTTCTACTGCGGCGTCGGTGGCGGGATGGGTTCGGGTACGGTTGTAGGCCTGCTCGCTCACCGAGTCATCCAGGTCGGCCCCGAACTGTTTCCAAAAAGTCCGGGTCTGTTGACGGGCAAAGGCGTAGGTGCGAGCTGCTACAGCCTGGGCTTTAAGCGCCTCGGGATGGAAGCCGGCAGGCATCTCGCTGGGCAGTACCCGCTTGAGGTAGTCCTGAAAATTGACCCTATTGATGAGCAAAAGCCCGTTGCCGCGGTTCTCTAGCCATAGCTCGCCGGGATACTCGGGGAGGCCTTGCCGAGGGGTGTTGAGCAGGCGGTAGTGCACAAGCTGGGCTGGGTCGGCTGGCTTAAGCAAAACGAAGCTGTCTAGGGCAAACGACAGGCCATCGAAACTTGCCACCAGGCTGCCATTTTGTAGCTTAAAGGCCAGTGGCTTTCCAGCAGGTATGCGCATGAGAGGCCGAAGGTTGTCACTCCGCCCTGCGCTAAGCACCTGCACGCCACCTCCCAGGGGCAAAAGTGACAGTTCTGGGAAGAGGTACCGTTCCTCAAAGGTGCCTGCGCTTTGCCGGTAGGACAGCAGTACCCGAATGTGCTGCTTGCTAGGTTGTGCGGCTGGGGGTGGACTGTGCAGCCGGGAGGTTGCCAGCAGGCCTACGCCCAAGGATACCAGTACCAAGGCCCATTGCATCCGGGTCATTTTTACCCCCTGGCATGAGAAGAAACCAGGAGCTGAGCTGAAGCGGGTTCTCCTACCGAATAGCACACATGCGCCAGCAATGCTTTTTGCAAGTGCTCTAGCGGTGCTTCCGCTTCCAGGCAGGCGATGGCCTCGCTGCCGGGTAGCTGCAGTATGGCCGCCAGGGCTTCCATCCCCTTTGGTCCCAGGTAAACCCCGCCCTGTTCTACCCGTTCGCCGTCTAGTAGACAAGCCCCCGTGCCGCTGAGGTTGGGAGCCAGGCCAGCAGCCTTGAGCACCCGCCAGCTGGCCCAGAGAAAGGCGATCTGGGGGTTGGGATGCTTGGCAACCCCCCTGAGACCTGAGGTGAGCAGGGGCCAAATTCTGCTCGCAACCTCGGGTGATGCGAGGCGAAAGGCTAGCTCGGCTAGGTAGCTGGCGTAGGGAAAGCGCCCAGGGGCTTCCAGACCCTCGAGCCGTCCTACCAGCTCGACCTGGGTGAGGATGGGCAGGTCGTTACCCGGCTTCTGGTAGAGCTGGTAACGCAGGTGATGGAAAAGCGAGAGCCTGCCACTGCGTCCGCTGGGTCGCAGGGCCTTGCGTGCGATGGCCTGGATCGAGCCCTGCGGCCCCACAAATGAGAGGATGACATCCCCTGCTGGTAGCGATTTACGCCCCACCACCAGCCCTTCGCTTAGCCGATAACGCTCCACCTCCCTCATGGTACGTGAGGGTGGCCTTGATTTGGGCAGGCCCGCTTCACTACAACGCGTGAGGTATAGGCGAACTTGGCTTCTCCACTGTGCTTCATCCAAAAGGGGGATGAAGCCAGGGAACATTGTGTTATCCTGAATTTATGAATGAGCGTTCGCTACAGGACATCCTCGAGTGGGTGGTGTTGGGCCTCTTAATCGCTGTAGCCGCACTGGTGTTGCTCTGGGTAGGGGGCTGGCTCTTCACGTTCCTGGGTGGCATTCTCAAGTGGCTGGCTGGTTTTGTCTGGGCGGTGCTGCGTGTGTTGGTTCCGGTCCTGGTTGTGGCGGCGGTAGTGTATTTGATTGTGCGCTTCGTGCAAAAACCCAGGACTGCTTGAGGAGGATTGTTCAGTAAGGAGCCCTCTAGTTTGGCCGCTTTGTGTTGATGGAAGTGTGCCCTCAAGCCCTCCCGGCCAGAGTGGCTTCATCTGTGAGGCCCTTCTGGGTTTAGTGTGCGCTGCAAGGACATTTGTCCTAATGGCACCCCCCCAACGCCTCTGGTAAAGTACCTCTGGGGTTTTTTCTTATGCCGAACCGAAACTTTGTTCTGTATGCCTGGGGGGTGGTGGTTTTTACCCTCGTGGTCATTTTGTGGGGAGACGTGGTGCAGGCTACTGGTTCTGGAGATGGCTGCGGTGCTCACTGGCCCACCTGCAACGGTGAGGTGCTGCCCCTGCTCAAGGGCCGCGAGACCTTCATTGAATTTTTCCACCGCATCACCAGTGGACTTTCGTTACTGCTGACCGTTGGGCTTTTGGTCTGGTCGCGCCGGCTCTTTCCCAAAGGCCATCTTGTTCGGCTAGGAGCTGGCCTTTCCATGTTCTTTATGATCACCGAAAGCCTGGTAGGGGCTGGCCTGGTACTTTTTCGCTTGGTAGGAGAGGATGCCAGCATTGCTAGGGCTATAGTGGCTCCTATTCACCTGGTCAACACCCTTTTTCTGATTGGTTCGCTGGCCCTTACCGCTTGGTGGTCGAGCCACCCAGAGCACCGCCCGATCTGGAGAGGCCAAGGGCTGGTGAGCTGGGCCTTAAGCCTTGGCCTGGGAGGGATTCTCCTGGTTGCTGCCTCGGGGGCGCTAACTTCGCTGGGTGATGCCTTATTTCCGGTTCGTAATACCGCTGAGGCAGTGAGCTGGGCTTTGACACCGGGTGAGCATTTTTTGGTGCAACTTCGCATCTATCACCCCTTTATTGCAGTCTTAGTGAGCGTGTATTCAGTCCTGGTGGCCAACTTGGTCTCGCGCTTACGCCCCAGCCGCCACACCAAGTTGTTCGCTCGCTTGGTTGGGGCCTTGTTCATTGCACAGCTTGGGGTGGGCTACCTCAATGTGTTGCAAGCGGCCCCACTTTTTACCCAGCTTCCTCATCTTTTGCTCTCCGACTTGCTCTGGATCACCTGGTTGCTACTTACGGTCGCGGCCCTGAGCCAGGCTCACCGCACGGGATCGGTTTTGCCTAAGGCCGTTGGGGCAAGATAGACTACTATGGTGGTTTCTGTAACTTCTGAACGTGTCACCTGGCGTGATTATTTCTGGTTGACTAAGCCCCGCGTTATCAGTCTGCTGCTTTTTACCACCCTCGTGTCCATGTTTATTGCCGCGAACGGATGGCCTGGCCTGGGCTTGTTTTTAGTGGTTTTTGTAGGTGGGTACATGGCAGCTGGCTCAGCCAACGCCTTCAATATGGTCATTGACCGCGACATAGACGGCCGCATGAAGCGTACCGCGCAGCGCCCGACTGTTACCCACAAGATCAGCACCCGCAACGCGACCATCTTTGCAACGCTTCTTATGGTTGGCTCCTTTTTGCTGCTGTGGTGGGGAGCCAACCTGACCACCGCCCTTCTGGCCATGGCTGGGCTGGGTTGGTACGTGCTGATCTATACCCTCTACATGAAGCGCCGATTCTGGAACAATATCGTAATCGGAGGGGCAGCGGGAGCCTTTCCACCTCTGGTGGGCTGGGCTGCAGTGACGGGAGAGCTCAGCCTGTTCGCCTGGTACCTCTTTCTGATCATATTTTTCTGGACTCCAGTACACTTCTGGGCTCTGGCTTTGATGATCAAGGACGAATACGCGGCTGTAGGTATCCCCATGCTGCCGGTGGTGTTGGGAGAGCGTCAAGCAGCCTACCAGGTGGTGCTCTATGCAATCCTTACCGTAATTATTTCGCTGATTCCTGTACCGATGGGTGAGCTACGATGGGTCTACTTGGTGGTGGCACTCCTGCTGGGGGGGCTACTGCTGGCGCGTAGCCTGTGGCTTTACCGAACCTTGGACCGTCCCCAGAGCCTGTCTTTGTACAAGTTTTCCATGCTGTACCTAGCTTTACTTTTTGTTGCCATGGCTATAGATCGGGCAATGTGGATTTAGCTAGAATACCCTAGCGGGATAGGGTATTTTGCTCCCCTCGAGCCAATACATTACAATGATTCCAAGAAACATCTGCTAGAATACCCCAAGACTGAGGGAGGACATGGTAATGCTGCGACGAAGTCTTGGTTTGATGGTTCTGCTGATGCTGGGCCTAGCACTGGCTGCTGAACCCGGCCAAGCCGGGGGGCATACCCTTTACATCTTGGACCCAGATGCCTCGGCCTACAACCGCGAAGTTAGAGGCTTGCTGGTCTGGGTGATGGGTTTTGCTGCCTTGGTGTTTGTGGTGGTTACGGGTGCACTAATCTATGTAACCATCAGGTTTCGGCGAACCGGTAAAGAGACTGCGGAGCCCAAGCAAGTTCATGGTAACGACCGCCTCGAGGTGGTCTGGACGGTCATCCCTACGGTGATCGTTTTGATCATTTTTGGCTTGACTGCCCAAAGCATGTTCAGGCTGGATCGCCCCACCCCGGGAGCCATGGTGGTAGAAGTGCGCGGCTGGCAGTTTTGGTGGGATTTCATTTATAAAGACCACGGGGTTCGGAACTCCAATGAGCTTATTCTGCCTGTGGGCAAGCCGGTGCGTTTTGAGGTTACCGGTGGCGATGGCCAAAACTATGACGTGATTCACTCATTCCGCATCACCAGCCTGGTGGGTGCGCGGGACGCTATCCCAGGAGTGGTCACCCGCATCGAGGTAACCCCAGAGAAAATCGGTACTTACTATGGCCAGTGCGTAGAGCTGTGTGGGGCCTCCCATGCCAACATGCGCTTCCGGGTTAAGGTGGTGTCACAGGAGGAGTTTGACCGCTTTATCGAAGGGGCTAAAGCCTACCAGGCTGCTCCTCCCAAAGAGCCCATCCTGGTACGCGGGGAAGAGCTCTACAAGCAGCAGTGTGCGGCCTGCCATGCCATCAAGGGCGTTTCTCAAGGGCTATCTAGTAACCCCGACCTGACCTTCTTCGGCAACCGCACCACTGTGGGGGCTGGGATGTGGCCTAATGTGCCGGAGTACCTCGAGCCTTGGATCAAAAACTCTCCCGGCATGAAGCCTGGCGTCAAGATGCCAGCCTTTACTCACCTTTCCGACGAGGATGTAAAGGCCATCGCAGCTTACCTGATGAGCCATAAAGTGGACGGCCTTGACTTCAGTAACTTGGAAAAGTACTAACGAGAGGAAGCTATGGCTGTTGTAACCCCGCAAAGTACTTCTCGTACGGGCTTCTTGGCCTCGGTCTGGGATCTGCTGACCACCTGCGACCACAAAAAAGTCGGGATCATTTACCTGGTCGCCTCTTTCCTGGCCTTTGCGCTTTCGGGCCTGATGGCGGTGGCCATCCGCTGGCAGCTTGCACTTCCTGAGCGGCAGTTCCTGGTGGGGGAGGCCTATAACCAGGTGCTTACCCTCCATGGGGCCACCATGCTCTTTTTCTTCATTATTCCGGCGGGTCTAGCAGGGCTTGGCAACTTTATCCTGCCGCTGATGCTAGGGGAGCGGGACGTGGCCCTGCCGCGTATTAATTCCTTTGCGGCATGGCTCTTCGTTTTCTCAGCACTTCTGATTTACGCCTCGCTGTTCTTTGGTGGAGCACCAGATGTAGGCTGGACCTTCTACTACCCCTTCTCGCGCACCACCGGCCTCGGCACCGACTTCTTCATGATGGGGGTGTTGCTGCTAGGTGTGTCGAGCCTGCTGGGTGCGGCCAACTTTGCCGCTACGGTGTACAACCTACGGACCAAGGGCATGGGCCTGTGGAAGATGCCCATCTTCGTATGGGGCATCTTTGCTACCTCCATGCTCTCACTGTTTGCCCTGGCTGGCATCACTGTAGCCAGCCTGACCGTTCTGCTCTCCCGTAAGCTGGGCCTGAGCCTCTTCGACCCGAATATTGGTGGAGACCCGGTACTGTTCCAGCAGTTCTTCTGGTTCTACTCGCACCCGGCGGTCTACATCATGCTGCTGCCCTACTTGGGCATTGCCGCTGAAATTGCCTCAACCTTTGCGCGCAAGCCGGTGTTTGGCTATCGCTTCATGGTTTTCGCCCTGGTGGGCATCTCAGTGGTGGGCTTTTTGGTCTGGGCGCACCACATGTTCACGGTAGGAGAGAGCCTGCTTTTCCAGCTGGTGTTTGTCTTCTTCACCGCGATGGTGGCGGTGCCAACTGGGGTGAAGATCTTTAACCTTCTGGGTACGCTCTGGGGTGGCCAGCTCGACTTTAAGACCCCTCTGCTCTTCGTGATGGGCTTCATGTTCAACTTCCTGTTGGGGGGTATTACGGGGGTCATGCTGGCAGTAGCACCTTTCGACTACCAGGTGCAGGACAGCTACTTTGTGGTGGCCCACTTCCACAACGTCCTGATGGCAGGCTCAGGCTTCCTGGCTTTTGCGGGTCTCTACTACTGGTGGCCTAAAATCACCGGTCGTATGTACCCTGAGTTCTGGGGCAAGGTTCACTTCTGGCTCTTTTTGGTGGGCTACCTTATCACCTTCATGCCCCAGTATGTGTTGGGCTTCCTGGGAATGCCCCGCCGCTACTACACCTACCCTGATGGAAACTACCTGTGGAATGAGCTGAACTTCGCCTCCACCGTCGGTTCCATCATTCTGGCCCTGGGCGGTATTGCTTGGCTGATCACAATGATCCAGAGCTTCCGCCAGAATGTGAAGGCCCCCGACAACCCCTGGGGCGGGTACACGCTGGAGTGGGCTACTTCCTCGCCCCCGCCGTCTTACAACTTTGCTGTGCAATTCCCCACAGTGTTCAAGTCTGAGCGGCCCTTATACGACTGGGAAAAAGCAGGTCTGAAGCCCGCCCCCGTTGACCCCACTACTATCCACCTGCCAGCCCCCACCATCTGGCCCTTCATGACTGCCCTGGGGCTTCTGGTGGCTGGAATCGGGATATCCTTGGCTCCCAATCTGGGTAGTGCCCCGGTAGGTGGGGTGCCTGGCTGGGGTGGTTGGCTAGCTGTGGGTACGGTGCTCTTTCTGTATAGCCTCTTTCAGTGGGCCCTGCGTAAGGAGTACGACCATCCGGTAACGCACCACACGGTTACTGGTAAGTCCAACGCCTGGGTAGGAATGGCTTGGTTCATCGTTTCCGAGGTGGCCCTCTTCGGTATCCTAATCGCAGGCTACTTCTACCTGCGCTTTACCGGAGCTGCAGTGCCGCCCGAAGAGCACCGTCCGGCCTTGTGGCTGGCGCTCTTGAACACCTTTTTCCTGGTGGCCAGCTCCTTCACTGTGCACTACGCCCACCACGACCTGCGCTACAACAGGTCCTCTCCTTTCAAGCTGGGCATGCTGATTAGCATCCTGCTGGGGGTGGTGTTCTTCCTCTTCCAAGTTTGGGAGTTTGTTGTAGCCTCTGGGCATTATGTGGAAGCCCTGAATGCTGCTGGCCAGTCGGAAGCAGCACAGAAAGCGACCTTGTGGTATCACATATTCTTCTTGATCGTTGGATTGCATGGAGCGCATGTGCTTATTGGTGGAACAGGCCTTGCCCTAGCCTATGCCCAAGGCCTGGCGGGCAAGATTAACAGCCATGAGCAAGGCACTCTCGAGGCCTCCTCGATGTATTGGCACCTGGTGGATGCGGTCTGGCTCTTCATCGTGATCATCTTCTACATTTGGTAGGTTAGACAGGGGGCCAGAGCCCCACTGGCCCCCTATCTTCATCTAGACAACTTTGAACCGTTTGCCTATAATCTCTAAGGCTGTTGGGAGTTTTCTGCTCCCAAAGCAAAAAATGGACCGCTAGCTCAGCTGGTAGAGCAACCGACTTTTAATCGGTTGGTCGTGGGTTCGAATCCCGCGCGGTCCACCAGCAACCCCCGGTGAAATCCGGGGGTTTGTCTTTACCAAATGCCAGCCGTGTGCTAACCTTATGAATGGTCTTGTGGCTGGGCCCATCCCTGAGGGCCAGCTTCAGCGGCCCCATCGTCTAGCGGCCTAGGACGCCGCCCTCTCACGGCGGTAACAGGGGTTCGAATCCCCTTGGGGTCACCAAAGCGGGCGACTAACTCAGCTGGTAGAGTGCATCCCTTACAAGGATGAAGTCGGGGGTTCGAGTCCCTCGTCGCCCACCAAGTTGCAGGTGAAGAAGCCCCTTATGCACAGGCCGCATAAAGGGCTTTGTTTTGTACTGCATGTTGCGCTGAAGCCCAGTGGCCTAAATTGTGCTTAAAAAACCAAAGTTGACTAAACTTAACCTATGGCTTAGGATTTTTGCGGGCTTCAGATCCCAAATTTTTGTCCAGGAGGCTCGATATGCGCCAATCCACCCTGTTGGCAATGGTCCTGCTATTGGCTGCTTGCACGTCTGCTCCCCAGGTTGTTGAAGAGGAAGGCGTTCCGGTTTTTGGGCTGGACAACCCTGGGGTGATTCCGGGGCAGTACATTGTGGTTTACAAGAAAGACGCAGGGGTACTGCCCACACTTCAAAGTCTGAAGGCTGCTTCAAGTGTGGGTGTGCTCCAAAGCCAGGCATTGCGGAGCCTGGGGCTCGAGGGGGCTCAGGTGCGCCAGGTCTATACCTTTGCCCTACAGGGTTTGGCGGTGCAGTTGTCTGATGAACAACTCAATCGTTTGCGCCGGGATGACCGTATTGCCTACATTGAGGCTGACCAGGCTGTAGAGGTTTGGGCCACGCAAAGCCCGGCTACCTGGGGCCTTGACCGCATCGACCAACGGGACCTTCAGCTATCAAACAGCTACACTTACAGCCAAACCGGTGCCGGGGTTCATGTCTATATCATCGACACCGGCATACGTCGTACACACGTTGAGTTTGGTGGGCGTATAGGTAACGGATACGACGCAGTAACACCGGGGGGTGCTGGGGATGATTGCAACGGCCACGGTACGCATGTGGCAGGTACTGTAGGTGGCAGCACCTATGGCGTTGCTAAGGGTGTCATCTTGCACCCGGTGCGGGTGCTCGATTGCAATGGCTCCGGTTCCAATTCGGGCGTGATTGCTGGGGTGGATTGGGTTGCCCAGAGCCACCGCAAGCCCGCTGTTGCCAACATGAGCCTAGGTGGCGGGGCATCCAGCGCGCTTGACGCTGCAGTCAACAATGCCATTGGGACAGGTGTAACCTTCGTTGTGGCTGCGGGCAACTCCAACGCCAATGCCTGTAACTACTCTCCTGCAAGGGTTGGCAGTGCCATTACCGTGGGCTCGAGCACCTCTTCCGATTCCCGCTCTGCCTTTTCCAACTACGGTAGCTGTCTAGACCTGTTTGCTCCAGGCTCCTCCATTACTTCGGCCTGGCACACCTCCGACGCCGCCACCAACACCATCAGCGGAACCTCAATGGCGGCCCCACACGTCGCAGGGGTAGCAGCACTTTACCTGCAGGCCAACCCCAGCGCTACCCCTGGTGCTGTGGCCCGTGCTATCGTCGGTGGAGCCACCTCGGGCCGACTCTCGAGCGTGGGCAGTGGTTCGCCTAACCTGCTGCTTTATTCCTTGGTTGGCGGTACTGCGGCTTCCCCGCCCTCAGGAGAGACCTACACCGGTACCTTCAGCGCTGCAGGCCAGTCCAGCTACCACCCCGGCACCGCTGGTTTTAGCTATACCGGCGGCACCCTTAGGGGTGTTCTAGCTGGCCCTTCAAACGCGGACTTTGATCTCTATCTGCAAAGGCGCAACAGCTCAGGGAGCTGGACTACAGTAGCCCGCTCGGAGAGCGCTACCTCCAGCGAAAGCATCACCTACTCGGCTGGTGCAGGCACTTATCGTTGGTGGGTCTACTCCTATAGCGGTTCCGGTTCGTACACCCTAAGCGTGCAAAGATAAAGTCCCCATTTCGAAAGCCTTTCTTGAGGGGGAGCCAAGCCACGCTTTTGTGGGGAAGGGCTCGAGCGGGAGTTCAAGTCTGGGCCAATTGCCGCCGGGGGAAATGGCTCGAGGGCCCCCTAAGGGGCAACGGGTGCTCAAGCAAGAACGGGTAAGGCCCTCCTCTTGCCCAGGCTCCCCGCTGGCGCGCTATAATCTTGAGCTGGGCGTACACCTGGCCTGATACGCACGCCGAGCACCGGCGTTTTATTGGAGGCAAGGCTGCTGGAATAGAGGCAGCGTTCCTTGTGCAGTTGAGTCCCAGCGGAAGGTGTGCCTGATCGCAGAGGAGTGAGCATGAAGGACCTCGAGGTTCACCCCGATATTGCCAAAGCCTCTACCCTGCCGGCGAGCTTCTACAGCCCGGCCATTTACGAGGCGACCAAAGAGAAGGTTTTCGCTCAGAGCTGGCAGTGGGTGGGCGATACCGATGACCTCAAAGCCCCCGGTACGGTCAAGCCTTTTATCCTACTGGAGGGTTGCCTGGATGAGCCACTGGTGCTCACCCGTGACCACAACGATCAACTGCACCTTTTGTCCAATGTCTGCACCCACCGGGGAATGCTGGTGGCCGAAAGTGGGGGCAACGCCCGCTACCTGCGCTGCCGCTACCATGGACGACGCTTTGGCCTGGACGGCTGTTTCCAGGCCATGCCAGAGTTTGAAGGTGTAGAGGGCTTTCCCAGCCCCAAGGACGACCTGCCCAAGGTGGCCTTCGACACCTGGGGTAGGGGCAAGTTTCTTTTCGCCAGCTTGAACCCCAAAGTATCGCTACAAGAGCTGCTGCGGCCTGTCCAGGAGCGGGTAGGCTGGATGCCTTTTGAGCAATTCTACTTAGGACTTACGCAGTTGAGGCAAACTCATAGACACGATGCGCCAGGTAGGTTCGGATGGCGTCGCGAACTATCGCGGTCTTGGCCTCATACCAGCTCACCCCCGTCTT
>Ga0209691_1001479_pt1 | contig 13860 bp, 7 predicted proteins | sample YNPMSBMetaG_FD_187120 | JGI IMG/M metagenome (GOLD analysis project Ga0209691, IMG submission 187120) | Anoxygenic and chlorotrophic microbial mat microbial communities from Yellowstone National Park, USA - YNP MS-B MetaG (SPAdes) (version 2) ... | reverse complement strand
CAACTCGATCCCCAGCTTTTGGGCCAGTTCTGCCTCGGCGATGCTGGCGATGCCGCAATCGACGGTGACTACGACTTGCACGCCCCGCTGATGTAACTCGCGCAAACGCTCGGCATTCAGGCCATATCCTTCTGAAAGTCGCATCGGAATGTGATACTCGACGGGGGCCTGAAAGTGCTGCAATAGCCGCACCAGAATGGCGGTCCCTGTCACGCCATCCACATCATAATCGCCGTAGATGCATATTTTTCGGCGCTCTCGGATAGCCGATACTATCCGTTGTGCCGCTTCCATGACACCGTAGAGATGGTTTGGGGGTAAAAGGTCGGTCAAACGCCCATAGAGAAATTGTCGGGCTTCAGCGGCTTGGCGAATACCACGCTGCCAGAGGAGATGGGCTACCACCTCGGAAATCTGGGCCTCACGAGCCAAACGACGTATTACCAACGGATCCGGTGCCGGCAGTAGATGCCAAATGCGTCGGCCTTGGGACATAGCCACCTCCTCAATCACCCTATCCGGTGATTCTAGCTCAAGACTCAAGCAAACCCTACAGAACTTACAAAAGGGAGTGGCCCAGGCTGGTGAAGATTACGGTTCTCCCGTCAAACCGATACCACTGCTGCTGATGGACAAACTCCTCCGCTTACTGAGGATTCGCCTGTAACGCTTTCTTGTCGATTGTGACAGAAAACAGGTCTTGGTCCAATGTTCGATGCATCCGTTTGATTGATCCGATCGTTTTCCAGCGTATATCACGGCGAGTTTGCCGAGTCGATGCCCTCCTTTTCTCCTGCAGAACACGAGCGGTTCGGAGTGGGCCCCTGGTGTTTTCGCCCGTTGATGTTGCGGAAGTGTCGGACTCCTCGCCGATGGGAGGGAAGAAGTCCGTCTGGGCCGCACACGCCAGACATGAGTATCCGATCGATTCCCAAAATGAGGAGGAACACCCTTGTACAGCACGATTCTGTTACTGTCGTCGGCCTTAGGAGCGGGTGGTGACGTTGTTCCCGCTGGGGGATGGGGTTTAGGTCCCCGTGATGCAGCGGGTTGTCAGGGAGCACCGACTCCTCCCCCTCCTGCTTGCTGTGACACACCCGCGCCGAGCTTGCTGGATCGCATGCGTGCCAAGTGGGCTGCTCAACAGCAGTGCTGTCCTCCAGCTTCGCAAGCTCCATCAGCCCCCTCTCAAGTCGCACCGGCTCCCGCTGCAACTCCCTGCTGTGATCCTTGTGCCCAACGACCCGGTTTGTTGGACCGTATCCGTGCCCGCTTAGCCGCTCGCAAACATAAAGATTGTTGCCAACCCTATCCCAGCGGTTGTGCCCCGGCCAGCGAGCAAAAACCGCCGGCTGGTTCCACGCCACCGAAAGAAATGCCCAAACCGAAAGAAAAAGTTGAGACCCCACCCGCCACCTCTCACCCACCCGCCATCGCTATTCCTGTACCCCCTCCAGCCAACTCTTCCGATGGCACTCCTTACTGAACCTTGATGGTGGTGTCGCCATTACGACACCCGAGGTAGCTTGTTGTTCTGGATCGACCGGCCCGTCTCTCGCTCAGGCAGACCGGTCGAATGGATTTTTCCGTGCTCTTTTAGTCCGGGTTGCGAGGTCTTCGCAGGACAATTCCCTACCAAGTCCTCTTCTCCCTCATCCTTTTCCGCCTTATGGTGACAGTGTTCCCACTTCTCAATGGGACGAGTCGGTCGTACCAAGAGAGCACTAGGATGTCCACGGCCCAGGAAGGACCCGAACTGGCTCGCAAAATCGCTCGCCTGGTCGAGGAAAAAGGTTGGAACCAGGAGGATTTTGCCCGTATCGCCCGCCTCAATCGTCACACGGTCCGCCACATTCTCCGCGGTCAACTCAAGCGTCAACTGCGCAATGCCACCATCAGCCAGTGTGCGGAAGCCCTGGGATTGACGGTCAGTGAACTTCGCGACTTGCCTTTGGAATGTCTTCTGGCACGGATGCACGGCCAGCTTCCGCCTACCTCCGAAGCCCTCCGTTTGCTCCGGGAACGTGCTACCCTGCCCGAACTCATTCAATGGATCGATGAGCATCCTGAACGGGCCGCTGCCTTCTCCCTGGCTGAAGTGGAGGAGTTGCTCGCCGCTCAGGAGCCCGGTGGTTACCTCGAACAATTGGACGTGGAAACGGCGATCACGCTCCTGGAGCAACGCCGCCGCATCATGCAAGCCCTCCGTCAGATTACGGATACGGAATGCCTGGACGCTGTCGAACGCCTGGCCCATGTGATGGCCAAACTCAACCGTGAACGCCCTCCACGCATCTGACACCACCAGACATTAGAGGATCTGGAGTTTCTGAGCTTACAAGGCTGGTACCAGAGCCTCTCTGTCCTATGACCTATGACAAGCCAAGCACCACTAGATACTTTTGGGGGCAAACAGCTGCCATCCAAAAAGGACCAGACGTAACAAGGTGTGATCGTCCCCACTTCTGTGAGTTGCCATTTCGGGACGAGCTAATACCTATCGGTTCCACACGCAGGTTTCTATGGGGCCGTTTTTCAAGTTAACGTCCTGAGGGGATGGGGGTACGTGAGTACACCCGTAACAGTATTCGTCGGCATGGAAGCCGAAAAAGTTCCCCAAAATTGTGGAATGGGATTTTATTCGCTTGAACTTCTTATGATCATCGGATATTCTGAAAGAGCAAGCAAGGCCGAGTCATGTCGTAGGGTTATCGGCTTTGCAGTTTCGTCACCTTTCCTGATTCTGTGAGGTGTTACCATGAAGAGACGCGCTTTTGTTCGGTCGGCGTTCACCCTGATCGAATTGCTGGTGGTGATCGCCATTATTGCCATCCTCATCGGATTGTTGTTGCCGGCAGTGCAAAAGGTGCGTGAAGCGGCCGCTCGGTCGAAATGCTCCAACAATCTCAAGCAAATCGCTTTGGCAGTGCACAATTTCCACGATGCCAACGGCCGGTTCCCTTACAATGGCGATCCGATCACAGGACGGGGATGCTGTAATCAAAGCCAACGTCAATGGAGCTTCCTGGCCCGACTTCTCCCGTATATCGAACAGGACAATCTGTTCCGTGCCGGTGGACTGGCAAATAATCCCGAAGAACCGATGAATTCTCCCCTCGGTCAACAACTCTTTCGGACGGTGGTGCCAACCTATCGGTGTCCGAGTGATCCCACTCCAGATACGCGGACGAATGTGGCCAATTGGGAAGGATTCGTCATGGCATCGACCAGTTACAAAGGCGTCTCCGGTTCGCACTACACCCATGCCGCCCGTAGTGACTATCTCAACAACACGGGCTGGTCAGGAGGTGATGGGCTGGTGGGTCCTAATTGTGGCAACGGTATTTTTTGCCGTGAGGACAACCGCCGCCGTCTCAAGATGGAACACATCAATGATGGTACCAGTAACACCCTCATGATCGGGGAAGACGTAGGCGTTATGAACAATCACAATGCTTGGGCCTATGCCAATGGTGCCAACGGTGTTTGTGCCATTCCCCTCAACTTGGGCACCATGCTGATCCGACCGCCAGGCGTCAGAGTGGACCCGGATTGGTGGCCGAATGTCTACTCGTTCCGTAGTATGCATCCAGGGGGTGCCAACTTTGCCCTTGCTGATGGTTCCGTCAGGTTTGTGCGGGATTCTATCTCTCTGAACACCTACCGTGCCGCCTCCTCGTATTCTGGGGGTGAAATCCTCGGAAATGACTGGTAATGATCGCTTGTCCCGCCGATCACACCTCGAAGAAGCAAGCATAGGTACCGGTGGGTAAGCTGAAGCACGTGGGGCAAGACGACGTGGGAGGGAGTCGAAATAGTTCCCAAAAATTGCGGAATGGGATTTTTTTCGCTTGAACTTCTTATGATCATCGGATATTCTGAAAGAGCAAGCAAGGCCGAGTCATGTCGTAGGGTTATCGGCTTTGCAGTTTCGTCACCTTTCCTGATTCTGTGAGGTGTTACCATGAAGAGACGCGCTTTTGTTCGGTCGGCGTTCACCCTGATCGAATTGCTGGTGGTGATCGCCATCATTGCCATCCTGGTCGGCTTGCTGCTGCCTGCCATTCAGAAGGTCCGCGAAGCCGCAGCTCGGGCCAGCGCCCAGAACAATCTCAAGCAGATCGGCCTGGCCATGCACAATTACCACGATGCCCGCGGAAAGATTCCCTGCAACGGAATCAGACGCAGCGGACAAGAAAACATACCCGCCGACTGGTGCTGGGCTTACCACTTGCTTCCCTTTGTGGAACAAGAAGCAATGTTCAATCAAGCAGGTGGCGCCGGCTTGACCCCTCTGAGCCCTCCCAGCGGAGTACCCGTTAAAACTTATTTGTGCCCGATGCGTGGCCGTCCGGGGTTTTCTACAGATGGCGGCAATGCTCCTGGCTTCAACGGTCCCTACACCGATTATAAGATCAACTGGCGTTCATTTGGCCGGTATTCTAATGGCGATAACAGTACCAGCCTAGGTAGGCAATCCGCAACATTCCGACCCACAATGGGCCAAATCACTTCTGCCCGCGGTACCAGCAACGTGATTTATGTCGGTCAGGGTTATCTTAACCCGAACCAATACCGGATAAGCAGAAGCAATAACTGGGAGGAAGTCATTTACTCCGGTGGATACGGCGGCACTGGACGTGGTATCTATGATTGGGAATCTAATGAACTAGCAGACTATGGTTCAGAGATCCTCAAGGATAGAGTGGATATAGGTAACGACAATCGCTGGGGATCCCCTTTTGCGGGCGGCTGCCCCTTCTTGATGTGTGATGGCAGCGTTCGCATGATCAGCTATTCGTTCAGCGGATCTCCCAATTTCAAGGTTGCTCTATCGTGGAACAGCAACAGTCCGCTGTCGTTGAACGAGTAGTCTGAGCACGCTGCGAAACCGCGAATAAGAGTTACAGATGCCAAATGGGACCCGTTGGCCGCCGTTTCCGCCACCGGTGGCCAGCGGCTTTTAATCCCCATGGTTCACCATGTTGCGGCATGTTCTGCCTTACCGGCGTGTAGAAGTAAAAGTTCGACCGGCTCTTCCAAGGCACCGGTAGAATTCCAGAAAGGGGTTTCCTTCTCCACACAGAGGGAATACCAAGTCTCAAACCCGCACGGGAGCCGGGACGGATGAGGCGTTGGAGCATTTGGCATAGAGGATGGACCCAGAGGACGGTGGTGCTGCCGCTCTTTGCTGGCTTGCTGATGGTGGTAGTACTGGTCTCATGCAGCCGTACACCTTCCAGCTTCACAGGGAGCCGAGACGCGGCAGAACCCGAGGAAGCTTTTCCGGCTTGGTTCGAGGATGTGACGGAAGCCTGGGGGATTGACTTTGTCCATGATCCCGGACCGGTCGGCACCTACTTCATGCCGCAATCGATGGGGTCGGGAGTGGCCGTCTTCGACTGTGACGGGGATGGATTACTTGACCTGTACTTTTTGAACTTCGGCGGTCCCCAAGCTTCCACGGTCAACCGGTTGTACCGCCAGGTCAGCGTCGGTAGATTCCAGGATATTACCACCGGCTCCGGACTGGATATTGCCGGCCATTGTCATGGAGTGGCCGTCGGGGATGTCAATCACGACGGTTTGCCGGATGTACTAGTTAGTTTGTACGGCGGCGTGCGCCTCTTTCTCAATCGCGGTCAGGGGAAGTTTGAAGATGTGACCGCCGCCAGCGGGGTGAACAATCCACTTTGGGCAGCATCGTGTGCCTTTGTCGATTATGATCGGGATGGTTGGCTGGATATCGTGGTGGTGAATTATCTGGACTACGATCCGAAGGTGGAGTGCCGTTCTCCGGAAGGCAAGTTGGACTTTTGTGGGCCGAACAGTTTTGCCGGGGTGCCGAGCAAGTTGTTCCGGCACCGAGGGGTGGTGGACGGTGTCCCGCGGTATGAGGATGTCAGCCTGGCGTCGGGGATCGGGCGGCTCCCCGGACCTGGGTTGGGCGTAACGGTGGCCGATTTCGATGGGGACGGTTGGCCGGATATTTTCGTCGCGAACGACGGAGCACCGAACCGATTGTGGATCAATCAGCGGGACGGGACGTTTCGCGATGAAGCTGCGTCACGAGGAATTGCTTTGACGGCGATGGGAAAGGCTTACGCCGGGATGGGTGTAGCCATCGGAGACACGGACCGCAATGGTCTATTCGACATTTACGTATCCCATCTGGGGAGCGAGACGCATACGCTATGGTGTCAGGAGCCTCGGGGCGTGTTCCGGGATCGCACGGCGGCCTCAGGGTTGCTGCAATCCCGGTGGCGGGGCACCGGTTTTGGGACGTTGATGGCCGATTTCAACAACGACGGTTGGCCGGACATCGCCCAGGTCAATGGACGGGTGTTTCGGGGTGGACCGGCCCGTGATAGCCGCCTCGGCTTTTGGGAGACCTATGCGGAGCGAAACCAGTTGTGGGCCAACGACGGGACGGGCAAATTTCGGGATATATCCGAGAGCAATCCGGCGTTGTGCGGTTATTGGAACGTGGGTCGGGGTCTGGCGGCGGCAGACCTGGATGGGGACGGCGGCGTGGACCTGATGGTCAATACCATCGGCGGTCGGGCGCGGGTCTTGCGGAATGTTGTGCCACGCCGAGGTCACTGGTTGACGATTCGGGTGGTCGATGGAGACAAGCGACGGGAAGCCTTCGGGGCGGAAGTGCGGGTCCGCGGCGAAGGACAGGAATGGGTCCGTACCGTGCAGCCGGCGGAGAGTTACTTGAGTAGCAGCTCCCCGTGGATCCACTTCGGTTTGGGGGAGGTGGCTCAGGTGGAAAAAGTCACGGTGCGCTGGCCGGACAGCAAACCAACCGTGGAAGAGTTTACCGTCAGCGGTGTGGACCGCCTCATCGTTCTGCAACGGGGCCAAGGCAGGGTGATCGAAGAATGAGGGATGCATGCCGATCATGCATACCGATAACGGCAGACAAGTCTTGATCTCCGGATCCACGCAGGTCTGTCCGCCGTATTTATATTGAGCATCCCGCCCTGTATTATTTCCGCAGAGGTAGGCCTATAAAACAAACTACGGTTTTCTGTGGTCCCAATTATGAAGGCACGCAGGTTTCCCGACACATCCGGCACGCCACCGACCGTTTCCCCCGCAGCCGGTGACATTTGTCCTACCGACACAACAGGGAACGACTTGACTCCCGCGACAATTTGTCCAGATACCTCGGATACGGCGTTGATAAGTCCAGCCGCGGACCAGCGACGGAGTGTTGGACGCCGTTACCGCTGGGTGCTTTACGGAGTGGTGGGAGTTGTGATCGGGATCGGGGCAGTCGGGAGCCTGGTGTGGTACTACTGGCCGGCAGGCATACCGGAGCCACCGCAGGTCGATAGTGAAGAAGCAGATGTACGGCAGGTGCTGCAGGAGTACTACGCCAAAGTTCGGCAGCAACCGCGTTCCGCTACGGCTTGGGGCGAATACGGCACGATCCTGCTGGCCCACTTGATTGATCAGGAGGCGGATGCTTGCTTTATCGTGGCGGCACGACTGGATGAGCGCGACCCCCGTTGGTGGTATGCCCGTGCGCAGATTGCCCTGAAGCGGCGACCGGAGCAAGCGGTGGAGCTGTTGCAGCGTGCGCTGGCTGCCAGCGAACACCAGCCCCAGTACCGGCAAGCCTGCGAATTGACCCTAGCTGAGACTTTGCTGGAACGGGGGCAGGTGGAGGAAGCGATCGGCATGTTCCGACGCTATCTCGAACCACCTCCGGGAGAACCACGTGCTCGTTTCGGCCTGGCCCTGGCTGCTCTCCTCCGCGGAGACACGGAAGAAGCCTGGCAGGGTTTTCAGGCGATCCGGGATCACCCGTGCTGCCGCAAACAGGCCCACACCCACTTGGCGATGCTGGCCAGACTCCGGGGCGACCTGAACGCGGCCCGGCAGTATGAAGCAGTCGTTGCCACTGCCATTCCGGATCCTCCCTGGCCGGATCCTTATCTGGATCATCTGGTCAGCCTGCAAGTGGGGCGGCGGGGGTTACAACGACGGGCCGCCATTCTCGAGCGGGACGGCCGTTTCTTTGAAGCAGCTCAACTGTATCTGCAAGTCCTCCGGGAACAACGGACCACGGAAGCCTTATTGGGAGCCGCTATCAACCTGGCCCGGCTTTACCAGCATCCGGAAGCCTTGAAGCTCCTCCGCGAAGCCGTGCAACTAGACCCTGACGATAGCCGTGCCCAATACACCTTGGCCCTGGTGCTGTATGCTTATGCCGAGATTGTACAATCACAGGACCCGACCCACCCGCAGTTACGCCCATGGTTCGAGGAAGTCATCCAGGCCACCCGGCAGGCCACACGTCTGAAGCCGGATCATGCCCGGGCTTATTTGTTCCAAGGTCTGGCCCAGTTGCAGTTGGGTCGCTTCCGAGAGGCAGTTACTGCACTGCGGCAGGGATTGGCGATCGAACCGGATAACTTCGACATGCATTTGGCCCTGGGGCAGGCGTTAGTCCGCTTGGGTGATCGGACCGAGGCAGAGAAGGCTTTGCGAACCGCTGCTTCGTTGCGTCCCAATGATCCCCGCCCTGAGGAAGAATTACGCCGTCTCGGCAGTATCCGTTGATGGGAAGATCCGATCCCGGATCCGTTGATGAGAAGATCCGATTGCGGATAGGCCTGGTGGTTCAGCCTCCATAGATCTGTAATCATCCGACTATCGCGGTAGATCACCCCGCATTGGTACCGGCTGTCTTGAGATCTTCCATCGCCCGGGCAACAGCTAGGGGCAGTACCTTGCGGATACGACGGCCGCGGCGGATTTCGGCCCAGTTCTTGAGGATATACTCCGCTTGTCGGCTCCCGGTGCGGGCAAAATACTGATGTAACAGCGGGTGCATCCATTCATAATCCACGTGGGAGCAGTCGATCACGGTAACGCTTTTGCCATGGAGCTTGGCGGGGACTTCATTTTTGGGGTCGTAAATGAATAGTTCGCCGCCAGTCATCCCGGATCCGATTTCGTTTTCCACCGGTCCGAGGATGACGACACGGCCTCGAGTCATATACTCGCAAGCATATTTGCCGGCGGCTTCGGCGACGATTGTGGCACCGCTGTTGCGGATACCTAGGCGGTGGCCAGCTCGTCCACCGATAAAGATCGTGCCTCCGGTGGCTCCGTAACCGACATTATTGCCTGCTACACTTTGGATTTCCCCACCATAGTCGCTGGCCGAGTAATCGAGGGTGACTACTACGGTGCCGCCTGAAATACCCTTGGCCACACCGTCCTGGGCAAAACCGCGTAGCTCCAGATCCAACCCGTTGACACACCAGACCCCGAAACTTTGACCAGCTTCTCCCTCGAAACGGACGCGGATCTTGCGGTGATTGGGCATCCCTTCCCGGCCGTACAACTGGGCAATCAAGCCAGCCACGGTAGCCCCGACACTGCGGTCTGAGTTGCGAATACGGAAGACCAGGTCGGCATTCTGTGCCGTATCGATAGCGTCGAAGGCGGCATCCAGTATCTTGCGGTTCAAGCCCAAATCGATCGGCTTGACGCCTTGAAGAGGCGGTGGCTCCTGCGGATACTTTTCCTCGAGGCGACAAAGGGCCATGTCGGGTTGCATGAAGCGGGACAGGTCCAGCAGAGCCGCTCGCGGGTGTTTGGCCTTCAAGTCGCTGCGGGGGACTAGCAGTTCACAACGGCCGGTGATTTCGGATAACTTCCGGAAACCCATTTCGGCCAGAATATGACGCACCTCTTCAGCCACGGCCAGCAAGTACGCTTTGGTGTGTTCGGGATGCCCCTTGAAAATTTCCGGGCTGCCCGTGATACCGGTGGGGCAGTTCGGGATGTGACAACTCTTGCAAACAATACATCCCACCGACACCATCAAGGCCTGGCCGAAGCTGAATTCGTCGGCACCAAAGAGGGCATACTTGACGATGTCATAACCGTTTTTGATACCACCGGCGACACGCAAACGAACCGTCCGACGCAGGCCGTTGACCACCAGGGCTTGATGAGCCTCAGCTAACCCCATTTCGCTCGGCAGACCAGCGTGCTCTTTGCTGGAGACCATGGCTGCCCCCGTACCGCCGTCAATCCCGTCAATCTCGATGATATCGGCACCGGCCTTGGCCACACCGACGGCGATCGTCCCAATATTTTCCACGGCTACCAGCTTCACTGAGACACGCAAACCGGGCTTGATCGCCTTCAGATCATAAATCAGTTGGGCCAGGTCTTCAATCGAATAGATGTCGTGGTGCGGTGGTGGGCTGATCAGATCGGTCCCCGGTTTGGCAAAACGGATTTCGGCGATTTCCGTGGTGACCTTCTTGCCCATCAACTGGCCGCCTTCCCCGGGCTTAGCTCCCTGAGCCATCTTGATCTGAATCTCTTCGGCATTGACCAGGTATTCGGCATCAACGCCGAAGCGGCCGCTGGCTACCTGACGGATTCGGCTGCGGAAGCGACTTTTACGTATGTCACCACCCAAGCAATAGATCTCTGGATGGGCTTGTCTTTGGGCAAGAACTTTTTCCCAAAATGGTCCCCAAGCTCGTTCTGGAATATCGTTCCGCCAGCGCGCTTCGCCCCCTTCGCCGCTATTGCTGTACGTGCCTAATTCGTTGAGGGCGGCAGCAATCGTCAGATGCGAGGCACCGGTCAAGGCACCGTGACTCATGGCGGCCCCGCGGAAATGCTGCCGGATGATGTCCAATCCCGATTGTACCTGTTCCAAAGGTAACGGTTGCTGCGCTTTTTGCAATGAAAACAAATCCCGCAACACCGTCGGTACCCGGGTGTTGATCAATTCGGTAAACTTGGCATATTTGATTTCGATGCGGTGGAAGACCTGGGGGTCCGGCGGTGGAGCCGGTGCGGTGTAAGCCATCTCGCCGCCACCCCCGTCGGGTTCCGGATGTGCTTCCTTTACCGCTTCCCGCAAAGCCATGCGCACCTTGGCATTGAAAGCATGATAATCGCGGTTGCGGCCCAACACCGTCATTTTTTCCGCCTGCTGCACACGCCAGCGTGCATCTTCTACCAGTTCCGCCAGACCGATTCCTCCTAATCGACTCGGAAAGTCTCCCAAGAACTCCATCAATTCAGGGCCGAAACCGACTGCCTCAAATAATTGGGCACCGCGGTATCCCTCGATGGTCGTGATTCCCATCTTGGAAATGACTTTCTTGATTGTGTCTTCCAAAGCGATAAAGAGATTTTCCAGGGCTTCACGCGGCTCCAATCGTAGCTCGTGTTTGGAATCCGGGTCCTTGAATACCAAGCCATCTTTGACCAGTCGCAACATCAGGTAGGGATGAACGGCATCTGCCCCAAATGCCACCAGGCAGCAGACATCATGCCCTTCCTGAATGTCCCCGGCTTGTACAATCAAACTGCACCGTTGCCGCAGTCCTTGCCGGCACAGATACTGGTGGACGGCCCCTAGCGCCAGCAACGACGGAATCGGATAAATGCCACGCCTGCAAGCTTCCTTGTCCGAAATGCAGAGAACATGGTATCCCTCATGGATCGCCTTTTCCGCACTGCTTTGCAGAGCAATCAAACTGGCCCGCAACGCCTCCACGCCTCCAGACAAGGGGAAGGTGGCATCCAGCAACTTGAATCCCAGGACCTCGTTCTGGCGGATCTCCTCGATGATTGCGTCACTGATCACCGGCGAAGACAATTCCATCTGCCGTACCGGTAGTTCATTTCCATTACCGTTGCTATGGCTATTCAGCGAAGGCCCGCGACCGATGTAGGTCGTCAACGACATGGCACCGCCTTCACGATAGGGATCAATGGGAGGGTTGGTCACTTCGGCAAAGGTCTGTTGCAGATACTTGAACAAGGTCGGATGGTGTTGACTGAAGATGGTCAGCACCCGGTCATGACCCATCGAGCTGAGCGGCTCCTTTTTCAACTTGGCCATCTCTTTGACGAAGACCGCTCGGTCGAAATCCCAACCGGCGGCCTGAAGCAAATGGTCCAAAGTCCAATTCCGATCCGCCAGAGCCGCCTCGATCAGGTCTTCGGTCTGGCGGGTATAATCGAACCCTTCCGGAATGATGATCTGTCGCCGATTCAATTCGTGCAGGTCGCCAAGTTCCTCCTTCACTTCCCTGACGACGCGAGCCAGGATTTGATGGCTGTCCAGCCGTTCCCCGGTAGTAGTGTCCAGAGCAATCATCTGTCCCGGTTGCAACTGACCGCTGGCCACGATCGTTTTGGGATCCAGGCCGAACACTCCGGATTCGCTTCCGATGTACAGCCAACCCCGGCGATCGGCACACCACCGCACAGGCCGTAACCCCATTCGGTCCACCAGGCCAACAAGAATCTGACCATCTGTGCCTATGATCCCTGCTGGGCCGTCCCAAGCAGCCAGCGAACCTAAGGTGCGGCGGTAATAGGTAAACAGGTCGAACGCATCCACACCCCACACATCAGCTTCGGTGTCCCAAACAGGGGGGATCGATATCCGCAATGCCCGCAACAGGCTCCATTTCTGCTCCAACACCAGAAATTCCAGCCACTCGTCCAGGCTGGCCGAATCGCTCATCTGGGGCGTCAGCAACTCGCCTCCGGGTAAGGGAGGTTGCCACGCCCGTGCAAAAGCTGATGCCGCGTTGCGGTTGGTTCGGATGGTATTGATCTCACCGTTGTGGCAGATGATGCGGAATGGTTGGGCTAACGTCCAATTCGGGAAGGTGTTGGTGCTGTAGCGACGGTGAAAAATCGCAATTCCACTCTCGAAGGCAGGGTCTGTCAAATCAGGATAAAACTCCGCTAGTTGACCGCTCCGCAATAACCCCTTATACGAGACCAATCGGCAGGAAAAAGATGGAATGTACGCTTTCAGACCTTCCTGATGCAACCGTGCCCGCAGTGCCAACCTTGCTCGGTAGAGACGCTGCTCGACTACGCGGTTGTCTTCCCCCAAGACCCGGAACAACCACTGTTCGATAACGGCTGGCCGTGTCCGCCGGGCGCGACCGGACAACACGTCATCATGCGTGGGTACGGGGCGAATTCCCAGAAACTCCACGTCATCCTTCGACAGACACTCTCGCATCAACTGTCGAATCCGTTCTTGCTGCGGGGTCGAGTCTTCTTCAATGAAAACAACAGCAATCGCGAGACGATCTTCCGACTTCAAATAACGAGCCCCGTCCAAACGCAGCCGTTTTGCTTCCTCCTTGAAAAAGGTCTGCGGGATCACTACGGTCAAACCAGCGCCGTCTCCGGTATCCCCGCATACCCCTCCGCGGTGCTCCATGCATGACAGTGCAGTGAGGGCTTTACGCACCACCTCGTGGCTCGGTTTGCCATCTTGAGCTGCCACTCCGCCTATCCCACAGGCATCCCGACCGACCACATCGGTGTACAACAGCTCGCCACTCTGTGCACGTTGCCAGCCATAGTCATCCACGGAGATTACCCCCTCAAAGACTTCGCAGTCCCGCAAACTTCGGGTTGTAAATGTGGGATCAATTTCCAACATCCAGAATATCTAATGTATTCTGGGCCCGGCTCTGTTGGCAATTCTGACCCCCTCATTATCCGATAAAGTTCCTTCACTAAGCTTGAGGGCTATGACAGTAGTAATTTACCGAAAATCCCGGAGATGAACAAAAAGGTGGGACAGCTCGGTTCCATCATTATTCGGTTCCATCATTATGAGGGGGGATCCGATCCCTTGACACATCGGAATCCAAGCTTATGCCCGAGCAACCATCCTGATGAATCCCGAAAAAGCCGCATTTCGGCCATGCTTCAGACCTGTGGCATTCTGCACATCCTCTTCCTCACCCTCAAGCCCGAGCATGAGAAAATTCACTACCATCTTGAATCTCTGGAAAACGTAAGGTACAACAGTAGCGCTTGGTA
>Ga0209691_1001478_pt1 | contig 13862 bp, 13 predicted proteins | sample YNPMSBMetaG_FD_187120 | JGI IMG/M metagenome (GOLD analysis project Ga0209691, IMG submission 187120) | Anoxygenic and chlorotrophic microbial mat microbial communities from Yellowstone National Park, USA - YNP MS-B MetaG (SPAdes) (version 2) ... | reverse complement strand
TTTGATAATCTCACGTAATCCCCGGGTAATAAGCGAGGCTTTGGCATTGTCGCCGAGCTTCAGACCATCCACCATGCCCGCGGCCAAGGCGATCACGTTCTTGAGCGCCCCGCCCAGCTCTACCCCTACCACATCCGAGGAGGTATAGACCCGGAAGCTCCTTCCCGAGAAAACCTGCTGCACCCGATGGGCCAGTGCGGGGTCTTTGGCAGCCGCTACCGCTGCGGCAGGCAAAAACCGGGCAATCTCCTCGGCCAGGTTTGGCCCCGACAGCACCGCAATCTGTGAAACCCCGGTGACCTCCTCAATCACCTGGCTCATGCGCAGCAGGTGGTGGTCGCTAAAGTGCAGACCCTTGGTTGCCGAAACATAGGCTTTCGCTTTGGGCAAAGGCCCCAGGGTTTCCCGCAGGGCTTTGGAAGGGATGGCCACAACCGCAAACTGGGCTTGATGTAAGGCTTCTTCGGCATTGGCGGTTGGATGGAGTTGTTGGGGGAAGTGTGCCCCCGGTAGATACTCGCTGTTTTGTCGCTCGAGCTGCATGGCCAGGGCGTGTTCGGGCCGACGGGCCCAAAGATAAACCGGAATCCCCTTGGAGGAGGCCAGTAAAGCCAGGGCCGTACCCCAGGATCCAGCGCCCAGCACGGCAATTGGGTGGGGGCTACCCGTTTGTGTTATGCGCGCTTCGGGAAAGATGGCGGATGACACAGACATAAAAAACCAACCACCATTCTGAACAAAGGCCGGGCCGATCTATATCTGCGGTTCTGCTTGTTTTTGCCGTCTCCAAGAAAGCGTGGCAGGTCAAGCCTCATGGCAGCAAGACCCGCAGCGCGCTATGGCCGCATAAGGACCAGTATCGAGAAGGCCTCGTACCAAGCACCCACCAGCAGGAAGAAGGCCCCCAGGTAAACCATGAGTCCCAAAGCCCGCAGCCCAGCCCGGTAGCCTTCACCCCGCAGGGTTTTTAGCATCAGCACCAGCCCACCAAAAGTAGCCAGAATGTAGGCCTGGAGCTCTACCACGATGGTGGGCAGGTGCAGCAGGTAGTTGGCCAGAGGCAGGGCCACCGGGCTCAGGGCAAAGCCCAGCACAAAGTAGCGTAGGGCGTTGAACAGCAGGGCCGGAATACCCAGTAAAAGCCCCGGTACGGCAGTGGTCAGCAGGAGGCCGTTGGTGAAGTTCCAGTAAAAAATCACCACCGCAAGACCCAGCACACCCCCAGCCAGGGCGCTACCCAGACCGATTTGCTCGAGGGCCCCGCCCACCAGCTCCTGCATCAAGCGCACCAGCTGGGGGTTGGCATAAGCCACCAGCCCACCCAGGGCAAATAAGCCGTAAAGGCCAAGGTTGGTGCCAAGATACACACCCCGGTACTGGCGCACCAGGGCCCAGCCTTCAGCCCACCAGCGGGCCACAGGACTACTGCTGCGTAAGGCCACCAGCCAACCCAGCGATAAAGCCACAAAAAGTATCCAGGTTACAGGGCTTTTGAGCCAGCGCGGCAGAAGCCCGCCCTCTGGGGCAAACCCAATTCGGGTCACCTCACCTTCCCGGATGGTTACCCGTACCTCGCCGCCACGACCGGATACGGTAGCGGGAAATTTAACCACGGTTCCCCTTGGGGTGGGTTCTTCCAGGGGATCGTCCAGGTTGACCGACAGCTCTGGGGGAACAGGGGGAAAGGCCATGCTGCGCTCGAGCAGCCGGACGGCCTCCTCGGTGGGCTTGCCGAGGGCTTGCATGGGGTCTACCTGGTATTTCCCAGCCTGCCAGTCTTGTACGGCCTGACGGGCGAGCTCTACGCTGGACTGGGCCAGCCCCAGTCCTAGTAAAAGCCAGGCTGCAAAGAGCCAACTTCCCACCTGGTGCAACCGGGTTTGTAAGGAAACAGTGCGTGACATATGCCCTAGCCTACCAAGTCTGCCTAGACTTCCTGTAAGGGCTCTCCCCGTTGGCACAACGGGCAGACTTCGGGGGCATAGGTTGGAAAATCGAGCTGCACCAGCGAGCGGTAGGGCACGCTAAACTCGGCCCGGCCTGCACTTCGGTCTACGATAGCCCCCACCGCTACACACTGGGCTCCTCTGGCCTCGGCGGCCCGAATAGCCTGCTGTACCGAGCTGCCGGTGGTGACCACATCCTCTACGGCCAGGAAGCGTTCACCGGGGTGGATGGTAAGCCCCTCACGCACCCACATGCTCCCTTGGCCGTTCTTCTCGGCGAAAAGCGCCCGCACCCCCAGGGCCTTGGCCGTTACGAAGGCGAGGATGACGCCCCCCATGGCAGGGCCGATTACAAAATTGAGCTCGAGCGTCTCGAATAGCTCACCCAGGGCCTGTCCCACGGCCTCAGCATACAAGGGGTGCTGGAGCAGGGTGGTGGATTGCAGGAACCTGGGGGAGTGCCTGCCCGAGCGCAGTAAAAAATGGCCCTCCAGCAAGGCCCCGGTCTCTTTGTAAAGGCTGAGAACATCCACAACCCCTATGCTACCCGACCGGCTTAGACTATGCGCATGGATAGCAGTCTCGCAAGAGCCAGCCTGTACCTGCCGGGCGAAGAAGCCCCGCAAAGCCGCCCCCTTGCTGAAATGCCCCTGCTGATACTGGTGGGCCTGACCGGGGTGGGCAAGACCAGCCTGCTAAAGCGCCTAAACTACCCCACCCTGCCCGACCGGCGCGAGCTGGTAGACCGCTATGTGTTTCCCCTGTACGGCTATGCCCAACCACCGCTAGACCGCAGTGAGCGCTTTGCCCTCACCCGGCGCTTTCGCCAGGAACACCCCGGCGGGGTAGCGGAAATCCTGCTGAATAGCCGCGCTATGCCCACCTGGCCCTTGTTGTTTGATGGTCTGCGGGGTGAGGAGGAAGTCGGTTTTGCTCTAAAGCAGCTTCCCCAGAGCTACTTCATCGTGCTGGAGGCCCGCGACCTGACCCGCCTTTCGCGCCTGCTGGGGCGAGGAGATGCCTTCGATAAGGTGCGGGTAGACAAAAGCGACCTAGCAACCTTGCGCCAACTGGCCCAGGGGGTTTTGAGCGAGGCAGAGCTCGAGGAGGCCCTGAGCTGGCAGGTTCCCCTACAAGAACTTGCCGCTAAACTCAAAATTGTGGCCGAAGAGCGCAAAAACTACAATCCTGATGGAGTCCGCAAGGTGCTGCGGGGTTCGCCGCGGGCCTTATTTCTGGACACCGAAGCCCTGAGCCTCGATGAAGAAGCGGCGGCCATTCGGGCCTTTGTGGAGCGAATTCATGCCTAAAATAAAGCGAATCACCCCCCACCCCTTTCGCCTGCCCCTGAAGGGGGCTTTGCGCTGGGGCAAAGCCTCGGAACTGGCAGCGCTGGAGCACGTTTTGCTCGAGGTCGAGCTTTCCGATGGGGCAGTTGGCCGCGCGGAGATTCCGCCCCGCCCTACCATTTACGGGGAAACCCTGGGTACGGTGCTGGCCGCGCTGGACCACCTGTCCCCACAACTCTTGGGCCTGGAGGTCGAGGATACCGAGGCCATCCAGAATATCCTGGACAACTTCCCCAACAACCTTACTGCCAAAGCGGGCTTGGACATCGCGCTATGGGAGGCCTGGGCCCATAGCGAAGGACAAGAGCTATGGCAGGTTTTTGAGCCGCACCACCCGCGGGTACGGGTGAGCTATATCCTGGGCATCGCCGATGAGGCCGAGATGCTGGCCGATGCTGCTGCGGCCTACCAGGCCGGGGTGCGGGTGCTCAAGGTCAAGGTAGGCCGCGACCTGGAGGGCGACCTCTCCCGCATTGCCGCCTTGAAGGAACATTTCCCCGATGTGGCCCTGTATGCCGATGCCAACGAAACCCTGTCCCCCGCGGAAGCCGAGGTGTACTTGCGTAAGTGGGCCGAGGCCGGGTTGCTCTTCGTGGAAGAACCCCTACCGGTGGCCGAGGTACTGGCCCGCAAAGGCCTGCGTAAGGCCGCCATCCTGCCCCTCATTGCCGATGACTCGGCCTTTACCCTGCGCGACCTGTGGCGCGAGGCCCAGCTCGACACCTACGACATCCTGAACCTCAAACCCGCCCGCACCGGCTATACCCAGACCCTGAAGATGCTGGCCCTGAACCGCGCCGAAGGCAAAAAGGCTATGGTGGGGTCGCAGGCTTTGTCCAGCTTTGGGGCTTACCACAGCGCCTTGATGGCTTTTCAGGAGGGGGTCAGCGAGCCCTGTGAGCTGGCCTTTCACCTCAAAGCCGAAGGTGGCTTTTGCAGCTTCCCACCCCTTAGGGAGGGTTGGCTATACTGGGAAGACCTGGCCCAGTGCCGCTTCGATCCCCAAGCCTTTGCGCACTATGCCCTGACTTAGTGACTGTGACGATGAATGTTCCGCTGCCCAGAAAGATTGTCCAGGTGCTGCGGATAATGTGCCCCCTCCTGAACGGTGCCCGGGTGGAGTGGGCGGTAAGCGGCAGCCTGGCCTTGAGCCTGCACGGGTTACCGGTGATAGCCAAAGACATAGACCTCCAGACCGACCAGGTGGGAACCGAACAGATCGCCCATTTGCTGGCCGAGTGCCTCATCTATACCCCCGGCATGCACCTGGGGGTGCGCCCATATCTGTGCTGCTTCAGAATCCAGGGCCTCGAGGTCGAGGCTGTAGGCAGTCTGGAGTTTCAGAGCCCCGATGGAGGCTTTAGCCCGGCGTCCGATTTTCGACAGAAGCGCACTAGACTATCTGAGCCTTGGCATCCCGGCGGTTTCGCTGGAATTTTTGCTGGCGCTGTGTACCCAGCTAAAGCACCCAGGCCGGGCTGCTTTGATTGAAGCCCGGAAGACCCTCTCGGGTCAGTAGAGCTCGAGTGTGTAGGTTACAACAGCGCTGGTCTGTCTAAAACCCAGGCGTTTGTAAAGGGCTTGGGCCGCCTTTTCGTGGTCGTGGGCGCGCACCTGCAAGCTCTGGATTTGTGGATTGCCGAAGGCCCACTCGGCAGCGGTACCCAGCAATGCACGCCCCAGGCCCCTGCCCCTGGCCTCCGGCACCACCCCAATGTAGGCGATTTCGGCCCGGGTATCGTCTAGCTCGAGCTCGGCCAGACCCACCGGCTCCCCGCTTTTGTTGGTATAGGCCATAAAAAGCTCCACATCGGAGCCAATAAAGTGCTGCCGCAGTTCCTCGTCGGTCCAGTGCAGGCGCAGGCTCCAGCCATCCTCGACGCGGCTGTAAAGGTCGCGGTAGACCTGAGGGTCGCAGGGGTCGGCCCGCTCAACCCTGTAGCCGGTGGGAACGGGGCAGCTCAGGTCGGTAGGGCCAATGGTGTAAAAGTAGGTGGTGTGCTCGGCAGAAAAGCCCAGCTGCTCCAGCAGCGCTCGAGCCTGGCGGTTGCTGGACTCGGGGAAGGCATAAAGGGTAGGAAAGCCTTCCTGACGTGCTTTTTTGATGAGATGTTCTAAAAGTGTCCTTCCGTTGCCAGCACGGATGATGGGGCCCTCGAGCGCTGCCCCATCCCAGAAAGGCACCAAAGCGCTGTATCCCTGCACCTGGCCCTCCTCCAGCCAGACCCAGGCTTTCCCCTCCTCGCCAACCAGCACCTCCCACCACAATCCTTCGGGGGTACGCGCCTCGGGCGCCAACACGCGGCGTTCTGGGGCCTCATCCATCCAACAAAGCAGCTCGGCGAGCTGTGAAAGGTGGGTCGGCGTTACGGGCCGCTTCATAAGGGCTTCCCTTTCCCGTAGGGCCTCAAAAACCCCTTGTGGCAGTGGCATGGCGGTTTTTGGGGAGGCCACTTTTTGGTATTGTACAATGCCGATCTTTGTTTAAAATCTGGTGAAACGTAATGCGTAGCCACACCATCTTTGTTATCAACCCCGCAGCCGGGCGTGGGCGGGTGGGCCAGATGTTGGGGCGCCTCGAGACCGCCATACGGCAGTATGCCCGCTCATTCGACATAGCGATCGCCGTCACTGAGTTCCCTGGGCACGCCATCCAGATAGCCCAGAACGCTCCTGCCAGCAGCCGGGTGATAGCCGTGGGGGGGGACGGAACCGTGCACGAGGTGTTGCGGGGAATCGCCGGATCGGACAAGGCCATCGGGGTCGTACCTATTGGCAGTGGGAACGACTTTGCCCGCATGGTAGGCCTGCATAAGCTGCCCCTCGAGGCTGCCCTACGCACCGCTCTGCAGGCAACCATTCACAGGATGGACCTGGGCTTGGTGAACAACCGGCCTTACGGGGCCAGCCTGGGTATCGGTTTTGATGCGGCGGTGGCCCGCAAGGCCCTCTCGGCCCCCACCTTTTTGCGGGGGATGCCCCGCTACCTGTACTCGATGTTTGGCGTACTCAAGGAACTCGAGCTACCCACCCTCGAGCTCATCCAGAACAACCAGATTCTCTACCAGGGCCCTAGCCTGCTGGTGGCCCTGATGAATGGCTCGACCTATGGTGGGGGTATCCCCATTGTGCCCGACGCCGTACCTACCGATGGTCTCATCTCTGTAGCAGTGGCAGGGGCGTTTAGCCGGTTGGGGGTGGTGGGGATTTTACCCCGGCTGATTATGGGCAAGCATGTGCACCACCCCCGGCTGCGCTTCTTTCGCGGGACCGAGTTTGTGGTCCGCTTCGACCGGCCGGTTCCGGCCCATTCCGATGGGGAGTTGCTCGAGCCCAGCCAGGAGTATCGGGTGCGGGTAATACCGGGTGGACTCCAGGTTGTCGCTTGCTCGACAAGGTCTAAGATAGATGTGACCGGTAACCGTGCACACTTGCACTTAGCTTGATAGATTAGAAAAGGCGTTTCATGTTCTGAAGGAGAGGATTGAACTAGGTGAACGAGGTTGGTTGGAAGTTATTCGCACCGCTCTCGATCGAAGGGGCCACGCTCCTAATCGAGCACCAGGATTTGCCCTCTGGCATGGCTGTGCGCTTAGGCGGGGTAGGGGGTGCAGTGCTCAGGCCCCATGAAGCCCAGGAGCTGCTGCTCAACCTGCTAACGGGTGAATCCTGGGTGAGCAGCCGCCTGGTGTGGGCTGCACCTCACCTGCACGTCGGGCAAAGGGGCTACAAGCTAAATGAGCGCGCCAAGCTGGCCCTAATTGAGGCCTTGCAGTCCCTCCTAATCGAGTCCCAGGACGTGGCGGTCAACCCCATGCCCAAGGAGACGTGGCAGCGCTCTTTGTTGGAGATTATCCGACAGCCATTTGCCAGCATAGAGGAGGCCTTGCCCAAGCTGGGCGAGATGCTGGTTTCTCTGGGCTTCAAGGGGCTTTGCTTGTGGTTGCGAGATGGTGACACGCCTCAGCTAAGGTTGGTTGGACAGTACCCTGAGGCCCCTTCTTTGGAAGACCTTCGCCCTGAGCGCTATCCGGTTTACTTTCAGGTACTCGAGCGCAACCTGCTAATTTCTGTTGATGATGCCCGCCAAGATGCTCGCATGACTGAACTGCGCGACATCCTGTTGGGCCGGGGCTCAGGGGCCGTTTTACAGGTGGTGTTCCATGCAGAAGGGGGCTTGAGGGGGGTGATGTGGATGGAGAACCTCCAGCCCCGCAAATGGAGCAATGCCGATGAGACCCTGGCCCTGGCTTTAGCCCAGGTTATTGAGCGCTTCCTGCGCCCGAGAGACGAGATCAAGATATCCACCCCTGAGCGCAAGCCCCTGACGCTCAGGCGCAGCGAGTTCGAGCTCAATCTAGCCCAGGCCCTCTCAATGGCCCAACGCTACGAGCGCTTGCTGGCCCTGATGTGCATTCGGGTTGAGGGAATGGATAAAGCCCAGGTAGAGCGTGCTGCCCGAGAAATTTCCTACACCCTGCGCCAGAGCGACTCCCTGGCATACCTGGGTGAGCAGGGTTTTGCCCTCTTGCTTTCTGAGGTGCGCTGGACAGCGGGGGCAAACCGGGTGGCCCACCGCTTGTTGTCCCGTCTGCGGGCCGCGCTGCCGGGTCTAAAAGTGGGTATCGGTATCGCCATATACCCCCAAGACGCCACTTCTCCAGAAGCGCTTTGGGGCCGGGCCGAACAGGCCTGCCAGCAGGCGCTCGAGACGGGTGGCATTCGCTTGCTAACCCCAGGCGCCACTGAACTGCAGGAGGCTATCTCGCAAGATGGCCTAACCCTGCACTTCCAGCCGGTTTTCGACTTGAATGACCTCGAGCTGGTTGCCGTGGAGGCCTTGGCCCGCTGGCCTCGGCCAAAGGGGTTATATCTGGCAGGAGAGTTTTTGCCATTGGCAGAACAGGTGGGTCTCATGAGTGCCCAGGATCACTGGGCTTTGGAAAAGGTATTGGAGCAGGCTGCTTTGTGGAAGCCCTCTGGGGTCAGTGTCCGCTTCAGCCTTAATTTTTCCACCGAGACATTGATTGATCCAAACTTCCCAAGTGCGTTGCAGGAAATGCTTATGGCTCGGCGTCTACCTGCTGATATTCTCATCCTAGAGGTGCGTGAGGAAGCCATCTTGAGTGACCTCGAGGCCAGCAGCCGCACCCTCGAAACCCTCAAGCACCTCGGGGTTTTAATTGCCCTTGATAACTTTGGCTCCAATCCCCTCCCGCTTACCCAGCTCAAACGCCTTCCCATCGACTGGATAAAACTCAATCCAGTGCTTTCGGCCTCGGAAAACGCTACACTGGCAAAAGCAGCAATTGATATGGTGCACGCTTTAGGTGCCAAGGCCGTGGCCAAGGGTTTAGAGGAACAGTCTCAGCTCACCCGCATGAGGGAACTCGGTGCCGACTTGGGGCAGGGACACATCTTGGGCTGGCCGGTTCCTGCCGAGGACCTGGGGGTTTTGCTGGTTTGGGGTATCGGCTCGTAAAGTCCTGTTACTATTTGACCATATGACTGAGGGTGCACTGCTTTTCTTGCGGCTGCTGTTGTGGCTGCTCCCTGGTATTTTGGCTTTTCTGACAGTGCGGGGTTTGTTGGCTGGCCGCGTCCGTGTGGCCCTCGGCTTGCTAATTGCTGCTGTGTTGACAGCCTTGCTGGTAAAACCCCTCCCGGTGAGCCTGGCCTTTCTCCTGATCGGTGGCCTAGCCGCACTAGGTAGAGGACGAGATCCCCGACATCTCCGCGCGTTGCGTGAGCAGATCGAGCATTGGCGCAGATGACCTGTAGCATCTGTTAGAGTTCTCGCCTTGAGCCGCACTACAGTCTAGATTGCACCCTAGGGCCGCAGAGTGTTGAATTTGCTGCTGTAAATGGCTTCCGTCGTTTTGCCGTGCGTGGCGCTGGTTGTTTTCGTTGCAAGCGGTACTTTGCCCACTGCAACATAAAAGGCACAGGGTGTTACCAACCCTGCACCATTTACTTGGCGGGCGCGGCAGGATTCGAACCCACGACCTACTGATCCGTAGTCAGTCGCTCTATCCAACTGAGCTACGCGCCCTTAGGACACTTTAGGGCACTGGTGAATGCCACCAAGTGCGTTCTGTAAGTTAGCATAGCTGCTGCGCCCTGTCAACTTGAAATCGGTTAGCACATTTGAGTCTGAGGAACGAACCCACCGCAGGGAGATATGCGGCCACACACTACTTGGGGCCCTAAGAATGGACAAGGCAAAGTGAGAACCCCGTTACCGGCTTGGGCCTGCCCCTCGGCTAGATAGCGCTTCCCCTCGAGCCCTTCGTTGACGTCCAAAAAGCTGCCGAGCGGAGCTCTTTCTCTTGGCTGATGCTGCCTCCACTTGCGCAAGCAGCGTGGCCCTGGTTTTTTTGCAGACCTCTTTTCCAGGGCTTAAGCTTTAGGAAACTAGTCTGGTCACCCTTGGTGCTACAATCTGCTCAATGGCAAGCCTCAAACCCCTCTTGGCGCTAGGCGACCTGACCTGGGATGTGCTAGCTAAACCCCACACCCTGCTCCTGCCCGGCGGGGATACCACAGGAGGGTTCTGCTCATGGGTGGTGGTAGCGCGGCCAATGTGGCGGTTTGGGCCGCCCGGGTAGGCTACCCGGCAGGGTTTTTGGGAAAGGTGGGACGTGACTGCTTCGGCGAGTTTGCTGTACAGGAGCTAACGGCAGAAGGCGTAACGCCGCACATCATCTGGAGCAAAAACACCCCCACCGGGGTAATTCTGGTGCTGATAGACGCAGCTGGCCAACGCTCAATGCTTACCTCTCAAGGGGCCGACTTCAAGTTGCTTCCTGAGGAAGTGTCAGCAGAGGTTATAAAGCAGGCCGGGCACCTACATGTGACTGCCTGGTCACTCTTTACCGACCCCCCAAGGCAGGCTGCCCTCAAGGCTGTGCGGGTGGCACGCGAGGCTGGTATCACCGTCTCTTTCGACCCAGCCTCGTTTCAGATGATTCGGGAAATCGGGCGGGAGGAATTCCACCGCATGACTCGAGGGCTTTCGCCAGACTTCGTGTTTCCCAACCTTGAAGAAGGTCAGGCCCTTACCGGAGTCCGAGAACCTAAGGAGGTCCTCGAGGTCTTGCAGGAGCTCTACCCCAAAGCGATGATCCTGCTCAAACTGGCTGCCGATGGGGCCTTGATCCTAGACCGGGGCAGCCTGATTGAGCTTCCGGCTACACAGGACCGTCCGGTGGACGCCACAGGTGCCGGTGATTCGTTTAGCGGGGCTTTTTTGGGGCACTACCTGCGCTCCAAAGAAGTCCGGACAGCCGGCCAGCTGGCCGTGCAAGTGGCGGGGTGGGTAATTGGCCGGTTTGGAGCCCGCCCACCTATGGATGTCGAGGTCAGGCAGCGCATCAGCCGATTTGGCCTTACGCATAAATGAAAGCGCTTTTTGGCCTAGCGATGGTTAAGCACCTGGCACTTAAAGCGGCGCGGCGTATTAAAAGACCCGGCTGGTACGCAGCACAAACTTCCAGTGAATGGGGTATTCCACATCTAGATCGGGATAGGTCGCGGTCATCCAGCGGGCTAGCTCAGCCACCGAAGGCCTGAAAACTTCCTCAGGAATCCCCCAGGTGAAAGAGTATATCCGCTCCGCCAGCATCTCAAAGCTAGTACGGGGGCTTCGCAGCTCAAACCAATCGGCTACTGTTCTGACCCTGGGCTCGAGGCCGTGCCGTAGCAGCTCTTTTTCCACCTCGGCTAGGCGGGCCTGGTGGCGGCCTCGCACCAGCTGATAACCCATGCCAGCCAGAATCTCCCTCCATTTTTGTTGGATACGCCAGTCCTCGCTCTCTTCATTGGACTGATCCCAGCCCTCAAATAAAAAGCCGCCAGGACAGAGCACCCGCAGGCTTTCTCGCAGCGCTTGTTGCCAGTTGTCTAGCAGGTGCCAGAAGTGCACAGCGATCACTGCGTGCAGACTGCCCCGTTCAAAGGGCAGCTCGCGTGCGTCGGCCTCAACCAGCCGGGCCTTTCGGGCCACCCCAGCCACTTTTTGCCTCAAGACCTCGAGCATAGCCGGATTATCATCCAAAGCGATGTAGCGGTAGCCACGGGCGATGATTGGAACAGAGATCCGGCCCGTTCCCGCACCAATCTCCAAAAAAAGCGGATCGCGGAATTGCTTCTCGACAGGTGCGGTGATGGCAGTCGCAATGCGCCCAGAAACCTCAGGTGGGTGGTATCGCGTCCGGTCGTAGGTAAAGGCTACCCGGCTAAAATGAGAAGTCATGCTTGGTTTCATGATAGCAACGGTATGTCAAATTTCAAACCTACCGTGAGCAGGAGCGTAGTACCCTAAGGCAATAGGGCAGAACCGCTCATAAAACCCTCCTTGCGCTCTGTATAATCGCTTGTGGTGTCTTTGCTGGACGATAAGTTTACTATCCTGAGCGAGGAGCCCGCCCAGGGTTTCATGCGCCCCTACTGGGTGCAGACAGCAGAGGGAACCAAAGGGCAGTTGTACTGGTTCGAAGTGCATACACCCGAGGCCCGCAGCGCATTTCACCGCTACAAAAACGCCATACGACGGCTTGAGGCCCAGGGTTTTTTGCCCCAAGGGGTACTGGTCTCAGCCAACCCCGGGCGCTATTATGTGTTCTGGCCTGAGCATTCCAAGGTGACGTTGAAGGGCCGTCGGCTCAAACCCATCCTGGAAGTGCTGGAGCCCTTTGGATACAAGGAAAGTGACCTCGAGGGCACCGAAGCTTCGGGGCGGCCTTTGGTCGGGAAGTTGCGCCCTCAGGTTAGCCCATCTACCGAGGTATCGAGCCGTGCTGTCCTAAGCTCTAGCCCTCCCCCTCCTGCCGTCGCAACACCCTCCGCCCAGCCCAGCCCACTTCCAGCCAAGGTCGAGATGCCCCGTCAACCCAGTCTGCCCCCCCACATCCACACGACTAGAACCCGCCCAGCAAAGCCTTTCCAACATACTAATTGGCCTGGCTGGCTTCCTGGCCTGCTAATGCTGGTTGTGGGAAGCATAGCCTTGTGGCAGGCCGCAGAGCGTTACCTGAACCCGCCAGAGTATGTTCTACCTGATCTGGTGGGAAAAACCTCCCGGCAAGCCTTAGAAGCGGTGCGCAGCTACGGCCTTAAGGTGGAGTTCACCGAGGGCAGTGACGTCGCCTTGCCTAAAGACCTTATCCTAGAGCAGATCCCCAACCCTGGCACCCGCGTTAAACCGGGACGGAGGCTCGAGCTGGTCGTTAATAAACCCCGCCTTGGTAGCGTGCCCACCGTGAATGGGCGCTCGCTGGAGGATGCTCGCCAGGCCCTGGAGGCCGCAGGCTATCGCCTTGCAGGCATCACCCGCATCGCCTCGGGTGATACCCCCGACACGGTACTATCCAGTATTCCCCGCGAAGGCCAGCCCCTCCCCCTAGGCCAGGGGGTGCGCCTGCTGGTTTCTAGCGGAGCCCGTCCGCCGGCGCGCGAAACCTTGTTGCCCAACCTTACCGGCCTTAGTGAAGAGGAGGCACGCTACATCCTGGCGGTGGCCGAGCTGCAGGCCCAGGTCGTGCGGGTGGCCTCGGGTGCGCCCGATGGGCTGGTGATCGGCCAGGAGCCGGGTCCGGGTGTGGTGCTGCCCCGTGAGAGCGTGGTGCGTGTCCTGGTGTCCGCCCAGCCGGTGGCCTCCATTCCTAAGGCCTCTCCTTTCGCCCCCCCCCGGCTGGAACCGCCACGCCCTCCTGAACCCTCCACCGAAACTACCAATCCACCCGTCCCGCCCACCGAACCGCAGGAGCGTAGGATAAACGTGAGCTACACCCTGCCGGAAAACATTCCCAGCGCCGTGGTGATCATCACTGTACAGGACGAGGTACTGGTCAACACTGTGTTCGAAGGCCCAGTACAGCAGCCGTGGAGCTTCAACCAGGAGGTCGTGGTGCGTGGCAGCGCGGTGCTGCGCGTGGTGGTCAACGGCGAGCAGGTGCTGGAAACCCCGCTGTGAAGGGTGCCTGGGCTGAAGCGCGGGCCTGCGCCTACCTGCAGGCCAAAGGGTATGCCCTGCTAGGGCGGAACAAGCGCACGCCATTCGGCGAGATAGACCTCTGGATGCAGGATGGGCCAGTCTATGTGGCTGTGGAGGTCAAGCAGCGGCAGGATGCTGGCTTCGGCAGCCCCCTCGAGGCCCTCACCCCCACCGAGTACCGGCGCATCTACCAGTCGGTACTTTATCTGCTGGGGCGGGATGATCTGCCGGTGCGGCTGGAGGCGGTCTTGGTGTATGGCACCCCCTGGCGCTTTCGCCTCGAGCACCTTCGCTTGGATTAAGGCGGCGCCCCCTAAGCTGGCATTACACTCTTGCTAATGCTTGGCTGGCTGATTAAGAAGCTACGGGCACTGCGCTGGGGCTTGCTGCCACCAAAGCCGCTGCCCCAACAGGCCGTTCAGGTCTACCGCTTTTGGCTGTACCTGCACCCCATCCGCCTGCAACGCCCCTTGCTTGAGCGGCCCCTTCCGCTGGTGGTTCGCACCACCCTCGAGCTCTGTTTGCAATGCCAGGGCACCCCTGCCCTGCATCTGCTGGAGGCGGGGTTTCTAC
>Ga0209691_1001476_pt1 | contig 13876 bp, 8 predicted proteins | sample YNPMSBMetaG_FD_187120 | JGI IMG/M metagenome (GOLD analysis project Ga0209691, IMG submission 187120) | Anoxygenic and chlorotrophic microbial mat microbial communities from Yellowstone National Park, USA - YNP MS-B MetaG (SPAdes) (version 2) ... | reverse complement strand
GCGGTGCGCAGCATGTGGTACTCTTTATCGCTCAGTGTCTGGCTGGGCGCGACCACGATGCTGTCTCCTGTATGCACGCCCATCGGGTCGAGGTTCTCCATATTACACACGGTGATGCAGGTGTTCGCGCCGTCCCGCATCACCTCGTACTCGATCTCCTTCCAGCCCAGCAGACACCGCTCCACCAGCACCTGATGGCGCATGGACAGATTCATGCCCAGCTGACCGATGTGAAGCAGCTCTTCTTCGCTGTAGGCGATGCCGCCCCCCGTGCCGCCGAGCGTGTAAGCGGGGCGCACAATCGCCGGATAGGGACAGATTCTCGCGACCTCGCGCAGCTGCTCTTCGCTCTCCACAATCCACGACTCGGGCACGGGCTCACCTATCAAGCGCATGGTCTCGCGGAACAGGTCGCGGTCTTCGGCTTTTTGAATGGCGGAAAGTGGCGTACCCAGCAAGCGCACGCCGTACCTGTCGAGAATGCCTGCTTCCGCCAGCTGCGCAGCAAGGTTCAAGCCCGTCTGTCCCCCCAGCGTGGGCAGCAATCCGTCCGGTCGCTCCCGCGCGATAACCCGCTCGGCAAAATCTATCGTTAACGGCTCGATATAGACGCGGTCGGCAATCTCGGTATCGGTCATAATGGTCGCGGGGTTGGAGTTAATCAACACCACCTGCACGCCTTCCTCTTTCAGGGCGCGGCACGCCTGCGTGCCCGAATAGTCGAATTCCGCCGCCTGACCGATGACAATCGGTCCTGAACCGATGACCATCACTTTTCGAATGCTTGGATCTTTTGGCATTTCCTCCCTCTTATCCCGGTATTCAGCATATCCGCATTCTGCGATACAGGTTCCAGTTCGTCATTCCATCAGCACATCTGTCATGCTATACAGCAACCACAGCCCCGCCACGTTGCGCTCGATGCCCGATGGGGCATCACCCAGACCACCCGCGATGCGCAGGGTGGTGGCAAGCATCCTGCCTTCGCCCAGAGTGATGTCCACGATGTAGTCATGCACCCGCCACGATCGGGCGTCCACTCGGCGCAGGACGGGTTGCACCACCGCATCTGCCCCCAGCATCTCCTGCAGCTGCCCGGTCACCAGCGCACAGTCGCAGGTCAAACCCATAAATTGCGAGCCGGTATACCCCTTCTGGCGGAACCGCTTCCAGAGGGGATGAGGCACAAAGTGCCTCAACGCCTCGCGCCAGAAGGGCAATCCCTCTGCAGGCAAGCCATCATGCTCGTACTGGAAGAGCACCACCCTTGCCCCCTGACGCAGTGCATCCAGCAACGCCGGATGCCACGCGGAGGCGATGAGTTGCCTCTGCTGCCAGATTTCCCGTTCGCCGACGCGCTTCACCTCCCAGCCCAGCTTCTCGGCTCCGCGCAGCTTGTGGTGAGGGTCATACACCGCCCACCGGCTCAGAACACCAGTATCCACCTGCGGATAACACCAGAGCTCCCAATCATTCTGTATGACCTCTCCCTCGTCCGTCTTGAAGGCGCAGTAGAGGGTGAGCGGTTGCATCTGGCTCACCTCGGGCATTCTCAGCTCCAGCGTCGCCACCGGCGCAAGCGAGCCAGCACGTATCGGCGACGGTATGCCATGCTCACCCTGCAGCAACGTCCGTCCGTGTTCGTCACGCAGGTACCACTGCAGAGTGCCCCTGCAATCGCACCGCCCGTAATGGGAAAGAGCGACATGAGCGACAACGGTATCGTTACTGAAGAAGTTCCACCAGTCCACGTACGACGGGCGATCGCCGCCGTTGAACCACTCCCTTCTGCGATGGAACTGCAGCAACAGCACATCATCAGCGTTGAACTTCCGCCAATCTGAGGCATCCCACTTGGGTTTGCCCGAGTCGTCAAAGATGCCGGAGGTAGCGATAGGCGTATCGCTGATACTGGTAATCACATAGCCGCTAATCTCGCGGTACAGGCGCGTCGTTTCTACGGTCACCTTGCGGTGGAACATCGCCTGCTGCTCCGAAGAGAACTTGAGGGCATCACGGTAATCCACAAAAAAGCCGTCCTGATTCAGCCGGTGCAGCTGCTGGATGACGTAGACGTCCGGTCTTACGCCACGCGGGTTGACGTCCTCATCTTCCACCGCCCACCAGGGTGCCACACCGCCGTTTGCCTGCAGAAGAGCCGGTAAATCACGGAAGGTGTCACAATCGCAGTACTCGCCGAACAACCAGGGCATGGGTTCGCGCCCACGCGGTGCGAAATAATCAAACAGAGGGCGCAGGAACGGCAAATCGCAGTAGAAGTGGTTGTCGTAAAAGTCGGCGTACTCTTTGAGCAAGCCCTGATACGCCTCCCCGCCCCCGCTGTTGTCCCGCACCAGAGGGCTGTCGGTCAGACGCTTCACCAGCCGGTAGAGCTTCTCCAGGAAGGGCGCGCCTGCGCTGTCCGATAGCTCGCAGCCCAGCGTCCAGACGATAATGCTGGGATGCCCGCGCAGCTGCAGCACGATGCGCGTATACTCATCCACGACCTGCCTCTGGAACACCGGGGTAACCTCTGGCAGCCACATGGGCAACTCCACCCACGCGAACATGCCCATCTCATCGCACAGGCGCAGATAATGCGCCGGCGGCACCCACAGGCAGAACTTCACCGTGTTGAAACCCATGTCGCGCAGCTGCATAAGCTCGGTGCGTATTTCGTCTTCTGTCGGGTTTGGCGCGAGATGCTGAGGATACCATCCCCAGTGCAGAATGCCTCGTGGATAGACAGGCTCTCCGTTGAGCAGAATGGTCTCCCCTTTCACCTGCACCGTGCGCAGACCAACCGGGCGGGCAATCCGACAGGTATCTCCATGCTGGTCGGTGATTTCCACCTCCAGACGGTACAGGTTCGGCGAATGGGGAGACCACCACTGCGGCTCCGGGACATCCAGTGCCACGCGCACATACCTGCGTTCATCGAACTGCACCTGTTTGCTACTGACCAAGCCGCCATCAGGACGGTAGAGGCGCAGGTCAAGAGCAGCAGGAAGCCGCCCGCCGCAGGATATCTCGACTTCCACCTGCCCCTTGCCCACCACGTTTGGATAGAGGTCTTCTATCCATGCCTCCGGCGTACGGACGAGCCACGCTCGCTGCCAGATGCCCCCAAAGGTGCCGAACACATAGGGCAGGAACCCAGCCAGTGTCTGGGGCACAGGGTAGGTTCCGCCCCCCGGCTTCATCACGCGCAATGCGACAAACGCCTTCCCACCCTCGAGATGGGAGGTGAGGTCACAGGCAAAGCTGTCCCACATGCCCACATGAGTTGCCAGACGGTGACCGTTGACCCAAACCTGCGCGGCGTAGCTGACTCCCTCCAGCAAGAGCCATATCCTGCCCCGCTGCCAGTCGGCAGGCACCTCCGCCTCTGTCACATACCAAACGGGACCCTCAAAACGCGCGGAGACGCCCTCCCGTTCCCAGCAGTGTGGCACGCGGACAGATTTCCATTGCTCATCCAGAGAACGCGGAAGATACCACTGCTCGGACTCCCCCCTGTCGGCTTCGTCGGCGCGCATCCACCAGTGGGCACACTCTTTACGCCACATCCCCTCCCAGCACAGCGTGCTGAACGGCATCAAGAACCTCCCTTTCCTTTGCGAGCTGCTGCTGCGCTATCGTGAATACGAGGCAGCCGGTGGGAGTGGAACCTCCAGCGATAAGCCTCTTGTAACCATCCCGGTACACGGTATACCGAGATGGCATACGGTCCCACCCACTCCCGCAGAATACGGTTGCGACGGCGCAACAGCTCGGGATAATCCTTTCTCCACCACCACTCGCCCTGAATCCCATCCAGTACCACCACATGAGTTACCCCGTATCGCTCGATGGGGTCGGGATAGTTGGCAAGGCGCGGAATCACCAGCATGGTGGAAACCGGCGCATCCAGACAAAGCCCCGGTGCGCAGTTGCCGGCAACCACTGCACCCTGTGGCAGAACGTGTTCCAGCTTCTCGGCGAGATGCTTCAGGGTATACTGACGATTCTCATACCAGCTGGTGAAGTACCAGAGGTTCCATACTGCGATAACCACCAATGTCGCCGCCGGCGCCCACGCCAGAGAAAACTCGCCTTCCGAAAGCAGACGATGAAGCACCCACTGGGTCATCGCCGCCAGTGGAAACGCCAGCCACAGGGTAAGGCGCACCACACCCCACGAGAAGGGCACCTGTAACACAAACACCAGCACAAAATAGGTCGCGTATCCCAGCATCAGCGTGCGCAAGAGATGCGCCCACCACTCCCGCGGTCGCCATACCATCCGGCTAATCTCTGGCAAACGCACGATGCTGATGGCTGCCAGCGCGACAATGGCGGGATAGATGGGCACGTAGTAACGGCTCGGGGCGTATCGGATGAAGGCAAGCAACGCAATACCCAACCACATCCACACCAGCAAGAACTCCACCGCGCCGTTTCCCTGGCGTCGCTCCTCCCTGCGGAAAATCGCCAGCAAGGTGGTGGTCAGTGCGAGAAAGATAGTCACCGGCATATGGGCAAACAGGTAACCCATCAGCCCGTACTGGTAATTCAACACGGCGCGACGTATGTCTGCATAAGCCTCCATGACATTGCGCGGCAGTATCTGATAAGTCAGGTAGAAATCGCTCATGTGACGGTACTCGCGCCAGTGCGGTAGCAGCCATACTCCCGCGTACAGCAGTCCCGCAATCAGCATTCCCCCGGCAGCCGCCGCGATTTCCCAGCGGGTATCCCGTTTGTGCGTTCGTCCGCTCCACCAGCTCGCCAGCAGCGGCGGGGGTATGAAGAACGCGCATAACGACTTGATGCTGCAGGCAACAACCGTCATGACGCCAGCCAGCGCAGACCACGCCAGTCCCTCGCCGCGGCGAACCCAGGCATAAAACGCCAGCGCCAGAAACAGGGTTGCAGGCGTCTCCAGCAACGCCATGCGGTTGTACATCAGGTAGGCGTGTTCCCATGCCAGTACCAGCGTGCCCACCCACGCTACCCTTTCGCCCAAAGCGCGCCGCAGCGCGGCAAAGAAGACAATCAGCGTCAGCAGGGAACATGCCACCGAAATCGCCCGCGCCTGCGGATAGCCCACCCCGAACACGCTGAACACCACTGCCTGCGCCGCGTGCACCAGCGGGCTCAGCACCATGTTGTTGAACTCGTTGGTGCGCGCCTGCCCCAGCAGCACCGCGTTGCGGGCGTTGTGCGTGTAAAAGCCCTCGTCCGTCAGCAGACCGCTGCTCCAGCACAGGCGGAAGTCGGGGTCGGCATCCAGCGCCGCCACCCGCGCCCACACTGCCAGCGCGGTCGCCGCGACTACCAGCATGACGATGGCTATCCGCCTCTTCATAGCGGCAACATCAACTCCTCACCGAATCGATCAACCGTAAAAACTGGGCAAAGTACGGGTCGCTATCGCGCGGACCCGGCGATGCTTCCGGGTGATACTGCAGGGTGAAGATAGGCAGCGACGTGTGGCGCAAGCCCTCCACCGTACCGTCGTTCAGGTTTATCTGCCATACCTCCATGCCCTTCTCCAGACCAGAGGGGTCCACTGCGTAGCCGTGATTCTGCGACGTAATGGTGACCCGCCCAGAGCGTAAATCCTTGACGGGATGATTGCACCCTCGGTGCCCGAACTTGAGTTTGAACGTCTTCGCGCCGAACGCCGCGCCCACCAGCTGATTGCCCAAACAGATGCCAAAGATGGGCACCCTGCCCACCAGCTTGCGCACCTGCTCCACAATGTCCCCCAGAAGAGCGGGATTGCCAGGACCTGGCGACAGGGCGACTCCGTCGGGGTGCGTTGCCAGAATGTCTTCGGCGGTCGCGGTGCAGGGTAACACCGTCACCCGACTGCCCAGCGCAGCGAACCGCCTTGCAATGTTGTATTTCACCCCGCAGTCCACCAGCGTCAGACGGTAGCGCGTGCCCGGCAATTCAGGTGCGTCGCAGGGCTTCATGCCCTCCGCGTCCCAAACATACGGTTCGGGCGTCGTTACCATCCGCACGTAGTTGAACTCCTCATAGCGGGGGGAGGCTTTGAGATGCTGCCACGCCTCTTCGCGGGTCAGCTCGGTGGTTAAGATGCCCATCATTACCCCTGCTGCCCTCAGTCGTCTTGTCAGCGCACGCGTATCGATGCGGTGGATGCCGGGCACGCCCTTCGCACGAAGGTGCTCGCGCAACGTCCAGCGGGCACGCCAGTTGCTCGGATGCTCGCACGCCTCGCGCACCACCAGCGCGGACACCTGAATGCGCCGCGATTCGTCGTCTTCCTCATTGATGCCGTAGTTACCAATCAGCGGATAGGTCAGCGTGACAATCTGCCCGGCATAAGAGGGGTCGGTCAGTATCTCTTGATAGCCGGTCATGCCCGTGTTGAAGACCACCTCGCCCACCACTGTGCCGGGCGCGCCGATTGCCTCGCCCTCGAAGGTGATGCCATCCTCCAGAACCAGTATCGCTTTCACTCCAACCTCCCTGCTACCACTTTGCCTCCGAACACTGTTGCTATCACACGCATGTCCTCCCACTCGTCCGAAGGCGTTGTCGCCGGGTCGCGGCTCAACACCACGAAATCTGCTCGCTTCCCTGCCGTCAAGGTGCCTGTATGGGTCTCATCCTTACCTGCCATCGCAGAACCAGCCGTGTATAAACGAATAGCAGTCAGCGCGTCTACTCGCTCCTCCTCTCCCAGCACCACGCCAAGTGGAGTCTTGCGTTCCATCGCTGCACGCACCCCGTCCAGCGGCGCACCCGGCACCACCGGACAGTCGGAACTGAACGCCACCCGTACGCCCGCCCGCAGCAGTGAAGCTGTTCTCTTAAGACGCCTCGCCCGCTCCTCGCCCAATCCGTAGCGGTAAGCGTCGCCCAGCCGCGCCATGAACTCCGGCTGCAACACCGCCACCACACCCAGCGCGCGGAGGCGGTCGATTAAGCCATCGTCCAGTAACATGCAGTGTTCGATGCGATGTCGCACATCCGCTCGCGGCTGCGTTTGCATCGCCTGTTCGTACAGGTTCAGCACCGCTTCTATTGCGCGGTCGCCGATGGCGTGGGTGCCTACCTGCCAGCCTGCCTGGTGCGCCCCGACGATAAGCTCCTGCAACTCTTCCTCGCTGTGCAGCAGCATCCCCGTCGTTTCGGTGTCGGCATACGGCTCCTTCAGCGCGGCGGTGCGGGTGGTCAGCGCGCCGTCGGCAAACACCTTGGCAATGCCCACACGCACGCCGTTGCTACCTGTACCGATATCCTGTGGCTGCAGCCACCTCCCGTTACGCCGAAGCGCGGTTGCCAGAATCATCAGGTTCATGCGCAGGGGCGCACCTTCGTTCACCGCCTGCACACAGGCAGCCACCTCCCCTTCCAGGTCGCCCCAGCCGGTGCTGGCGTCTGATGCGGCAGTGATACCCTTCTTCGCCATCGCCTGCGCCGCCAGATGGATGGCACGCACCCGTTGTCGGTGCGACAGCGGTGGCTGGTGCCTCGTCACCAAATCGGTAGCTCTCTCCAATAAGACACCCGTTGGCTCGCCGTGCGCGTCGCGCTCGATGGTGCCGCCGGGCGGGTCGGGGGTCTCGCGCGTGATGCCTGCTATCCGCAACGCTACTGAGTTCGCCACGCCCCCGTGTTTGCTGGTGTGCTCAATGAACACCGGCTTTTCAAGGCTCACCTGGTCCAAATCATGGCGTGTCGGATGCCTGCGCTCCGCCATGCGGTTCTGGTCGTAGAAGCTGCCCACAATCCACGGCGCGTCCGGGTTGTCCTGCGCCCAGCGGCGCAACTGACTAATCAGCGACGGGATGTCAGGGGCGTGTTCCGGGCTCAGGTTCGCCGCGCTCAAATCCAGTCCGTATGCCAGAATGTGGCAGTGGCAGTCGTTGAAGCCCGGCACCACAAACAGCCCGCCGCCGTCGACGCGCTTCGCGGATGGGTAGCGCGCCGCCAAATCCGCCGCATCGCCCACCGCCAGCAAGTGTTCTTCCCGCCAGACCATCGCGTTTGCGACGGGTTGCTCTTCCTCCATCGTGTAGATGGTAACGTTGTTCAGAAGCGTTTCCGGCATTGTGTTGGTATCCCTCACCCCCGACCCCTCTCCCACGCTGTGGGAGAGGGGAGATGGGTCACTTCAACCCCGTCCCACATTTGACCAATAGCGGGGTGTTATCCCTCACCCCCGACCCCTCTCCCACGCTGTGGGAGAGGGGAGATGGTTGACCTCACCCCCGATCCCTCTCCTGCAAGGAGAGGGGTGTTTCGCTCCCCCTTCCCTCACAGGGAAGGGGGACGGGGTGTTACTCCTCCCTGAACACTATTTTGCCTCCAACCATTGTCAACACCGGCTTGCCCGCAACTTCCCAACCCTCGAAGGGGGTGTTGCGTGACTTCGAGCGGAATCGCTCGGCGCGAACCGTCCACCTGCGGTTCAGGTCAAACAGCGCAATGTCGGCGGGCGCGCCCGGCTTTAGTGTGCCTCCGGGCAGCCCCAGCACCTTCGCCGGCTGGCAGCTCATCTTCTCCACCAGCGCGCGCAGGCTCATCCTGCCCGTCGACACCAGCTCGGTGTAGGAGACGGCGAACGCAGTCTCCAGCCCCACGATGCCAAACGGCGCAAGGGCAAACTCCTGCGCCTTCTCGTGATGGGCATGGGGGGCGTGGTCGGTGGCGATGGCATCTATCGTACCGTCCAGCAATGCCCCGATAATCGCGTCGCAGTCCGCCTGTGCGCGCAGGGGCGGGTTCATCTTGGCGTTCGTGTTGTAGCCCAGACACGCCTCGTCGGTCAGGGCGAAGTAGTGCGGGCAGGTTTCGGCAGTAACGGGTGCGCCGCGCTCTTTCGCCCAACGGATAGCCTGCACCGCCCCCGCTGTCGACACGTGCAAGATGTGCAGGCGGCAGCCGGTATACAGGCTCATCAGGCAGTTTCGCGCCACCTGTATCTCTTCGGCTACCGCGGGCATCCCGCGCAAGCCCATGATGGAGGCGGTCAGCCCCTCGTTCATGCAGGCATCACGGGTCAGCGATTTCTCCTCGCAGTGGGTCATGACGGTCAAGCCCAGCTGCGCGGCGTACTCCATCCCCCGCCGCAGCACCTCCGCCGATTGCAGCGGGTAGGCGTCATCGGTAACGGCGACAGCCCCTGCCTCTTTCAGCGCAGCCATCTCGCTCAAGCCTTCCCCCTGCAAGCCCTTCGTGATGGCAGCCACCGGATACACCCGCGCGACGCCCGCCTCTTCCGCCCGCTTCAGCAGACCGCGAATAACCGACGCTTCATCCAGCGGCGGGTCGGTGTTGGGCATGCAGCACACCGCGCTGAAGCCACCGGCAACCGCGGCCGCTGTGCCCGATTGCACATCCTCTTTATACTCATAACCCGGCTCACGCAGGTGGGTGTGCAGGTCGATCAGCCCCGGCGTCAGCAGCAGTCCGGAACAGTCTATCACTTCGCAGCTACCCACACCGTAGGAAGTGCTGTCGTCGGTGATGGCAAGGACGGCGCCGTCCTCCACCACCACGTCTGTGACGCGGTCGATGCCCTGCGATGGGTCGCAAACGTGCGCTTTTCGGAATATGGTTCTCATGCCGTCGCCTCCCCGCCCAGAAGATGGTAAAGCACTGCCATGCGGATGGCGACGCCGTTGGTTACCTGCTCCAGAATGACGGAACGTCCGCTATCCGCCACGTCGTCAGCAATCTCCACACCGCGGTTCATGGGCCCTGGGTGCATGACGATGCAGTCCGGTTTGGCAACCTCCAGCGCGCTGGCGCTGACGCCCCAGCGTTGGGCGTATTCGCGCAGGCTTGGCAGTAACCCACGCTCCATCCGCTCTTGCTGCAGGCGCAGCGCCATCACCACATCCGCGTCTTTCAGCCCCTGGCGCAAATCGGTGTACACCTCCACCGGCAATCGGTGCACCTCGCGCGGCAACAGCGTGGCAGGCGCGACGAAGCGTACCTTCGCGCCCATCTTGGTCAGCCCCCACAGGTTGCTTCGTGCCACGCGGCTGTGCGCGATGTCGCCCACGATAGCCACCGTCAACCCTTCCAGCCGTCCCTTGTGCTGGCGGATGGTCAACATGTCCAGCAGCGCCTGCGTCGGGTGTTCATGCATGCCGTCGCCCGCGTTGACCACCGGAACGTCCAGCGCCTGCGCCACCAGATGCGCCGCTCCCGATTGGGGATGACGCATCACCAGGCAGTCGATGCGCATCGCCCGCAGGGTCTGCACCGTATCCAGCAGGCTTTCGCCCTTTTGCACGGAGCTGGTGGCTGCCGCCACGCTGGTGGTATCTGCCGACATCATCTTGGCAGCGTTTTCAAACGAGACGCGCGTGCGGGTGCTGGCTTCGTAAAACAGCGTGACCACCTGCCTGCCGCGCAGGGTAGGCACCTTTTTGACAGGGCGTTCCAGTATCTCTTTGAACGACTGCGCCGTGTCCAGAAGCAGGCGGATGTCTTCTGGACTGGTTTCGCGCAGGGTAATCAGGTCGGTCATCATGCCTGTCGCTCCTGGTCGGGTTTGCGAATCGAGACGGAGTCGTCACCGTGCAGCTCTTCCAAACGCACATCCACAAACTCCTGCCGCGACGTGGGCAGGTTCTTGCCCACGTAATCGGGACGGATGGGCAGTTCGCGGTGCCCGCGGTCGATCAGCACCGCCAGCTGGATACACGCCGGACGCCCCAAATCCATCAGCGCGGTGATGGCGGCGCGGACGGTGCGCCCGGTATAGATGACCTCGTCCACCAGCACCACCTTTTTGCCGGTGATGTCCACGGGGATGCGCGTTGCGCCGATGTCGGAAACGGTGCGGGTGCGGTAGTCGTCGCGGTACAGGGAGATGTCCAGCTCGCCGACGGGCACGGCGGTGCCTTCGATGTGTTCAATCAGTCGGCTCAGGCGGTGCGCCAGCGGTGCGCCTCGTCGAAGGATGCCCACCAGTACCACGTCTTCCGCGCCTTTGTTGCGCTCCAGAATCTCGTGGGCGATGCGGGTCAGCGCGCGCCGCATCTCGTGGGCATCCATCACTTTCACTTCGGTGGGCATGCGTGCCTCCTTTTGCTGTGCGGGCGGCAAGGAGAGGTGCTGAGCGGGCAGGCACTGTGCATCGCTCCTTGTCCGCCTCGCTGGACGGACTTAAAGGAACCCGTTGCATAGAGTATAACGGAAGGGATGGGGGTTTGTCAAGGAGGGGCTAGCCTGTTCGACTTCGGGATACTGGTGCGCAACTTCGGCGCGATTGGCGATGAGTAGCCCTTATCCCCTTACCCCCTCTCCTGTTGTGAGACAGGAGAGGAGAAATCGTTTCTCACTTCCACGTCCAGTATCTGGCTGTCATTACCTGCGCTGCTTGAGCGTGATGACCGCATCCGCCAAATACTCCTGCACCAACGGTGAGGGCTCCACCATCCGCCGATACTCCAGTATCGGCACCAGCCACCGCATCCCCGATGACTCCAGCGCACTCACTGCATGAGTGCGGGTGAATTCGTTGGGATGTTCCCGCAGCACCTTCAATAAAGGAGGTATCGCCTGAGGGTGTTTCATCTCACCCAGTGCCATGATCGCCTCCCATCGCAACGACGAGTTCTCGTCCCACAACAGCACGACCAGGTCGGGTATGACGCAAGGGTCTCCGATTTTGCCCAGAGCCCAGGCACACGCCATTTTGACCGCCAGAGAAGGGGATTCACGAAGCAACTGGCGCAGCGGCTCCACCGCCTCCGGCGCACGCAGGTTGCCCAGCACCCTGATCACGGCGAACTGGGCATTATCCACATCGGGTCCCGGAGGCTGAGCCAGCGCCTTGAGCAGATAGGGCACGACCTGTCTTCCCATGAGGGTCAGTATCTCCACCACCCCCTGACGCGCATCGTTGCCTGCCAGCGCACTGACCATCGCGTTCACCGTCTGCTCCAGGTTCATCCCTTTCGTACGCATCTGCCAGTATGCCCATGCAGGGTCAACCTGACCGGGCTCCAGGATATCAGCTCTGAACTGCACGGGCAAGCCAGCGTAGACCTCAGACATATAGTGTTTAATGACTTCTGCGGCTCTTGTGTCTCCCATTTGTGCCAGGGATCTCACCAGGACCGGAGTGTAAAGCTGATACCAACCTTCTTGCCATTCCCAGTACACGGCAATGATGTCAGGCACAGCCTCTCGCGCGCGTAGTTTGCCGAGGGCGCGAGCTGCTTCTTGGGCATAGAAGCTGCGTTCCACGAACTCGTCACGGACGCCGGTGCCGGGAAACGTTTCCTCATGAGCCGGAAACTTGCCGTGTAACCACCGGACCATCTCGGCGATATACTCGTCGCGTCCGCGCAAACGGGCTTGGATACGCTCGATAATCACCCTCGCGAAAAACGCATCAAACTCCCGTAATTGCTCTGCATAAGCTTTTAGAGGTGGTATAGCCTGTGCATCTGCGAGATCTCCCAGTTTATCCAACACGTAGTAGAATGTCGCTTTATCGAGCACCCTACCGCTGCTTCCGCTTGCAGGACACTTCAGGTACTCTTCCAGCGATTCCATCAGCGTCTGAGGCGAACGTGCCAAACGACGGTCGATCTGGACCCATGCTTCGGGTGTCTGCAGTGAAATAATGGCAGGTGCTCGCATCTTGTTCTGTACAGACGGTAGGTCTGCTCGGCACAGACTGCCTATTCCAAATACCAGAATGGTGATCAGCAAATAGGTCTTCATGGTAGTTTCCTCCATAGGTTATTTACCTCGTGGATAGAAGTAGTCCAGCCATCCGCTCTCGACTCGCGAGCAAAGCCGGAGGTGACAGGGGTGCCAACTGCCGAAGTCACCACGGGGCGTATGGTCGGATGATTCACTATCTGGCATCGGCTATCTCTTCTCCCTGCTAGGGTCCGACGAGTATCAACACCACAGGAGATCCTGAATAGTAATCCCGAGTATAACTACTTGTCGACGCGAGAGCATGTGCTGCTCCGCCCACATGGAACGTCCACACGCCCTGCTGGGGCAGGACAAAGGTGAAAGGCTCACCAGTCTGAACCTCTTTCCAGTAGACCACCTGGTCAGGGTCATCATCTCGCAGGGCTTCTATGCGAACCGTCTGTCCTTCTCCTTCCCAAGAGCAGTATATGCCCGACGTGCAATGCTTGTCAACCTTTTTGAGGGTGTTCGAACATTGTTGAGAAGTTGGTTATAGCGCAAGGAGAGAGACGTTCTTGCTACCCCTGTTTCACGGAGGCGTTCGCCCATTCGTCGGGTATACTCGATACAAACTCTGACGAAAGGAGATAGTATCGTGCGCTGTCTGCTCGATCTTACCGGTGAAACGCATACCGAAGAGACGCTGTATCAACAGTTACGCTTTCCCCCTGCCCCACCCGACCGTCCCTACGTGTTTCTGAATATGGTCAGCACGCTGGACGGTAAAATCACGCTGGGGGAGGTAGGAGATACCGCCGCCGGACTGGGCAGCCCGATGGATCAGGCACTCATGAAGCGGCTTCAACGGAACGCACAGGCGGTGCTTATCGGAGCCAGCACGCTGCGAGCCGGACACGTTACTTACCCCGAGTCTCTGTGGCGGGCGGTAGTCACTGCCAGCGGAAATCTACCCACGGACGCGCGCTTCTTCCGTGAAGCACCCGGCAAGGCGGTGGTGTTTACCACCGAGCAGGTGCCTGAACAGAAGTTCAAAGAGTGGCAGGATGTTGCCCACGTGGTGGTTTGTGGCACGAACAAGGTGAACCTGATGCAGGCATTGTCTTTCCTGCGGCAGCAGTTAGGGATCGAGCGTCTGCTGTGCGAAGGGGGCGGCGCGCTCAACTACGAAATGTTCGTCGCGGGGCTGATAGACGAGTGGTTCCTGACCCTCGCGCCAAAGGTC
>Ga0209691_1001474_pt1 | contig 13879 bp, 13 predicted proteins | sample YNPMSBMetaG_FD_187120 | JGI IMG/M metagenome (GOLD analysis project Ga0209691, IMG submission 187120) | Anoxygenic and chlorotrophic microbial mat microbial communities from Yellowstone National Park, USA - YNP MS-B MetaG (SPAdes) (version 2) ... | reverse complement strand
CCTTCGGCTCCCTTACTGCCCCCTTTTCATGATCCCCGCGCCCCTTGTCAGCGGCGCAACGAGTATCCTACATAACATCAACCATACCTGTCAATACCCCCAGTGCCCCCGCTCCACCCTCGCAGGCTTTGAGCTCGCTTAGCCTCGCAGAAAGCAGTATCCCATTAGCCCTAACCAGCCTGGAGCGCTATACCGGCCCCAGTGCATCTGCTGCTTGCGCTTTTTCTTCACGTGCTAAAATAGGCTGCAAGGTGCGTTTAGCTTGAAGGAGACGCTATGAAACAACTTTTTGCGGCACTTTTGATCGCTTCGCTGGGCTTTGCACAGCAAAGTCAGCCAGCGTCTGTTCAACAAATCCTGCAACAAGCTCAAGCCGCTCTCGAGGCCGGACGTCTCAATGAGGCCGTGCAGGGCTTTGAAGCTGTGATTGCGCGAGACTTCTTCAACTACAGCGCACACTTTGGTTTGGGCCTGGCTTTGTACCGCTTGGGCGACCTGCGGGGTGCTGCTTTTGAATTTACCCAGCTGACCATCCTCGATCCCGAGCGCTTTGAGGGATGGTTCAACCTAGGGGTAACGCGCGACCGCCTGGGCCAAGCCACCGAGGCTGCCCAGGCCTTTGCCAGAGCAATCGAAGTAGGCGAAAAAGCCAACCTAAGCAACGCCAGCATCAGGCTCGCCTACATAGGCCAGGTCAAGGCACTGCGCACGCAAGGGCAGCATGAAGCCGCCGCAGCCGCTGCACGCAAAGGGTTGGAAAAAACACCCGGGGACGCTGAACTCAGCTTGCTGCTGGCCGACAGCCTGGTCAAGGCCAACAAGCCCCTCGAGGCCTTGCCTGTGCTGTACCAGATTTTCAACAATGACCCTGCCAATCTGCAGGCTGTTTTGCAGATCGCTGATATCTACGTCGCTCAGGGGCTGCCCCTGAGGGCGCTGCGCGAGATTGAGCGGGGGCTCGAGGCAACCAGAGACAACGCCGCACGGGCCCAACTGCTGCTAAAAAAATCTAGCTTGCAACAAGGCCGTGAACAACAGGCTTCCTTGCAAGAGGCCATCCGCCTAGATCCCAAACTATGGGTGGCGCATTACAATCTAGGTGTAGCCCGCCTGCGTGAGGGCAACGTAAGGGGAGCACTGGATTCCTTCCAGAACGCCTATGCCCAAAACCCCGATGAGACCAAGGTGCTGCTAGGTCTGGCCACAGCTTACGACCGCTTAGGCCAGGCTGCTGAAGCAGGTCGCTATGCTGAAATGGCTGCTAAGGCCAGCCAGGGGGCAGAAAAAACAGAGGCCCTTTTCTTGCTGGGTAAGTCTTCATACGCCCTGCGCCGCTACAGCGAGGCTGTCGAGGCGCTCTCGCAGGTCACCCAGCAAAGACCCGAGAACGCCGAAGCTTGGTTCTTTCTTGGGGTGGCACAGTTTAACCTCAAAGACTATACCGCTGCTGTTGCATCACTTGAGAAAGCCCAGGCGCTGGCCCCTAGTGCTGCAACTGCAGCCAACCTTGGCGCAGCGCTTTACTCCGTAGGCAGATATTCCGACGCAGAACGGATACTCTCTCAAGCTGTGACGCTAGATGGCCGCAATGCCGTGGCGTGGTATAACCTAGGCCTTACCCTGCGCTCTTTGGGCCGTCTGAGCGAAGCCCGGCGGGCCTGGCAGCGCTCCGCCGACTTGGGCTATGCCCCTGCACGGCAATTGTTGCGGTAGACTATGGGCTGGATTCGAACAAACTGGCTGGATGCGCTGATCTTTCTCCTAGTCGCGGTAATTATGGCTGGGGTGGTGTTTTTCCTGGTTGGGGTCAACCCCCTCAGCAGACCGCAGGGGAACCCCGCACCTCCCCCGGATGTCTCCACAAGCACGCAGGAACGCCTACCACCAGCAGCTCAGGGTGTCCCTACCCCCTCGGAGCCTGTGCAGCAGACCCCCACGCCGCCGCAAACGAAGCCGGACACAAAGCCTGAAACCGTTATTACGCTGCTTCCTGTCCCGCAATCCCCTCCAGTTGAGAAGCCCGTTCCGGCACCGCCTAGGGTAGAGGAGCGAAAACCTCCCAGCTCTCAGCCAGCACGTTCTGCACCTTCCGCGAAAGCCGAGCGGCGCAGCTTAACTGCCGAGGCAGGGGGTGACTGGAGGGTGGTTGTGGGTTCCTTCAGCAACCGGGAAAACGCCGAGCGCCTGGCCACAACCCTGCGCCAGCAAGGGTATCCGGTGGGCCTCGAGGCCAGCGAAAACCTGACCCGGGTCTGGGTGGGCCCCTACAGCCAGGAACGCGCCCGCGCTGTTGCTGCTGGCCTTGAACAGTACCAACCACGCATAGGGCGGCTCCCAGCTCCTGCTCCTAGGTCACCCCAGGGCGCGACTGGCCGCTATCTTCAGGTGGGGGCCTTCCGCAATGCCCAAAGTGCCCAAGCTGTGGTCGAAACTGTGCAACAAGCGGGCTACCCAGTGGTACTGGTGCAGGAAGGTGGCTTGGTTAAGGTACGGGTAGGTCCCCTAGAGGACATCGCCGCAGTGGCAGCGAACCTGCGTGCTAGGGGCCTCGAGGTTTTAGAGGTTCGCTAAATGCAGCCAACAGGAGTCACTTATGGCTAAAGTACCTAGTGCGGCCATCTCTCGTCTGGTCACGTACTTGCGGATTTTGGAAGATCTCGAGGCCAGGGGCATCAACCGCACCTCCTCCGAGCAACTGGCTGAAGAAGCTCAGGTGACCGCCTTTCAGGTGCGCAAAGACCTGTCCTACTTCGGCAGCTACGGCACCCGGGGAGTGGGCTATACGGTACAGGTCCTACGCCGTGAGTTACGGCAAATTCTGGGCTTGAACCGTCGCTGGGGACTTTGCATTGTGGGCATGGGTCGGCTAGGCCAGGCCATCGCCGACTACCCCGGTTTCAGCGAGATCTTCGAGCTGCGGGGGCTCTTCGACCGTGACCCAGGCAGGATTACCTCCACCTTCCGGGGCTTGCGGGTTGAGGGCATGGAAAACCTGCCGCAGGCTGTGGCTGAAAGGCGCATTGACTTTGGTCTCCTGGCTGTTCCTGCTGATTCGGCCCAGGCCGTAGCCAATCGCCTGGTAGAGTCTGGGATAAAGGGCATCCTGAACTTCGCTCCAGCAGTTTTGGAAGTGCCCAAGGAAGTAGCGGTAGAGAACGTAGACTTTCTGGCTGGTCTCAGTCGGCTCTCGTTTTTTGCCCTAAACCCTAAGTGGAGAGAGGAGATGATCGGATGAGAAACTACGTGGTGTTGTTGACGGCGGTGTTTACGCTAGCCGGCTGCAGTAACTTTGTGGCCGATTTCGGCATTCCAACAGTGCGGTTCAGCTCGACTGGTTTCGGACCTATCCAAAACGGCTACGAGGTCTCTTTTGAGATACAGCCCTACCTGGGCAGCCCTTCAGGCCAGATCCTCTCCATCAGCGTTACCGGCCTGGGCAGCCTGCCCGGCGTCAGTGTTCCTGAGTGCCTCCCACCCACCGCAGCGGACGCCTGTCCTAAAATCGTGCAGAGGTACACCTTCAACAGCAACCCCGGGCCGCTGAGCATCACTGGCTATGTGGCGCAAAGCCTCAACAATACCACCCGCACCATTACCCTGCCTAGCCCGGTGCCCATAAACCCGTAAACCACCTGGCCAGTAAGGTAGGCCGGTTTTCTTGCTCCATTTCCAAGCTATAATCGCCCTGATGGGCATCAAGAACTTTATCCCCGACCTTCTGGACTTGCTGGACGCTTTCGAGCTTCGACTACGCGAGGTGGTGCGATCGGAGGTAAAGTTCGTTCAGCTCATCGAGGAAGACCTGGTCACCGCAGGAGGCAAGCGCATAAGGCCCCGGCTGGTTTTCTTAACCAGCAATGCCCTGGGAGGCGTGCCCCATGCCATGGAGCTGGCCTTAGCGGTAGAGCTTCTGCACTCAGCCTCACTCCTGCACGACGACCTGGTGGACGACGCCGAAACCCGGCGCGGTAAAGAAGCCGCCTTTCGCAAGTATGGCAACGCGGTATCGGTGCTCTCGGGCGACTACCTGCTCTCACGTTTGATGGCCCTGCTGGCCCAGATCGGAAGCATGCAGCTGGTAGCCATGTTTGCCGAAACGGCCCGGCAGCTTTCCGAAGCCGAGGTACTACAGTTTCAAGTGGCAGCCTTGCACGACTACTCGCTGGAAAACTATGAGCGCATCATCTATGGCAAAACCGCCTCGGTCATGCAGGTGGCCTGTGAAGGAGTAGCTGTACTGGGAGATGCGCCCCCAGTTCAACGCGAGGCCCTGGCCCGCTTTGGCTCCTTGTATGGCCAGGCCTTTCAGATGCGCGACGACTACTTGGATTTGATGGGCACCGACGAGCTGCTGGGCAAGCCGGTAGGCGGGGACGTGCGTGAGGGCAAGGTCACCCGCATCACCCTGCGCCTGCTGGAGGCCTATCCCGATGAGGTAGGGGCTATCTTCAAGCGTCGGGGCAGCCAGCCTGGCGATATCGATCGGTTGCGCGAGCTAGCGGTGCGCTCAGGGGCTGACCTCGAGGTCACCCAGGCCATTGCCCTGCGGGTGGAGCAGGCCGTTGCCGCTTTGCAACCCCTTCCCCACTCCACCTATCGCGACGAGCTCGAGGCCCTGGCCCGGCGTGAGCTGGTGCGAATCCAGTAACCCTACCCATCCACCGGCGTGGGCCGGCCATGTTCGTCCACGGCCACGTAGGTCAGGTTGCCCTTGGTCGCCAGCACCTTAGGCTCGCGCAGGTTCTCCCGATAAACCTCCACCTCTACCGTCAGCGAGGTGCGGCCTACCCGCACCACCCGGGCTTCCACTTCCAGCAGATCGCCCACCTTGATGGGTACCTCAAACACCACCTCACCCACCCGCACGGTCACGCAGCGCTTGCGGGCACGGCGAATGGCCGCATAGGAACCCACCTTATCCATCAGTCCCAACACAAAGCCCCCAAAAGCACTGCCACCAGGATTGGCGTGCTCTGGAAAAACCAACTCGAGGGTGCGGGCTTCGCTCATAGCAACACCTTTGACAGGCTACCGAATGAGTGAAAATCCTACAACTTCCCCGTCCGGTGCCTTGGAACAGGTATACTCATAGGCGTTGAAAGTGGGGGCAGACACCCCCGGTGGGCCCTAACACTTGGAGGTTTCTCAATGCCACTCAAGAACGCCTACCGGCCTCCTGGCGACTCGAGCCTATGGGATAGTTTTTTACGTCGCCTCGAGGCCACCATCCAGGTCGCTCAAATTCATCCCGCCACCATCCAGTACCTAACCCACCCTAAGCGCATGGTGGGCCTCTCGCTGCCGGTGGTGATGGACGACGGGGCCGTGCGCAACTTCACCGCCTACCGGGTGATTCACAACATCGCCCGCGGCCCTGCCCTGGGGGGCGTGCGCTACCACCCCGAAGTGGGGCTGGGCCAGACCTGCGGTATGGCGGCCTGGATGACCCTGAAATCGGCAGTGTTTGGCCTGCCCTTTGGCGGCTCAGCAGGGGGAGTGGTGGTAGATCCCGCCAAGCTCTCAAGACGGGAGCTCGAGCGCGTTTCACGGCGTTATGTGACTGAGCTGATCGAACTCATTGGGCCTGACGAAGACGTGCTGGCCCCCGATGTGGGCACCGACGCCACTGTAATGGCCTGGTTCCAGGACACCTTCACGATGACCCGTGGCCAGACCGCCCTCAGCGCCGTGACCGGCAAGCCCGCCCAGCTCGGTGGGGTGGCTGCCCGCGATGAGGGTGGCGGTCAGGGCCTGGTGTATCTCCTGGCCGACCTGGCCCGGATCAAGGGCTGGCCGCTGGCTGGAGCCAGCACGGCCATCCAGGGCTTTGGGCAGGTAGGCAGCGCGGTGGCCCGCTATGCAGTTCAGGAAGGGCTTAGGGTGGTGGCGGTCTCCACCAGCCGTGGCGGGGTGTACGACCCCGAGGGACTGGATGTGGCCGCCCTCGAGCAGCACTACGCCCTGCACGGCCACCTCGAGGGCTTCCCAGGAGGAAAATTCATCACCAACCACGAGCTGCTCACGCTCAATGTGCACTACCTGGTTCCCGCCGCAATGGAGGGGGTGATCCACGAGCGCAACGCCCGGCAAATCGCAGCCCGGGTGGTGCTCGAGGCGGCCAACGGGGCCATCACCCCTGAGGCCGAGTACCTGCTGAAGCTCCAAGGCATCCAGGTTGTGCCGGACATCCTGGCCAACGGCGGGGGCCTGGTGCTCTCGTACCTCGAGTGGGTGCAGGACCTCTCCATGCTCTTCTTCGAAGAGCAGGAGATTCAACAAAAACTCCGTCAATTCATCCACCAGAGCCTGTGGGCTGTGCTCGAGCGGGCCGAGCCCCTCCAGGGCGACCTGCGGGCGGGTGCCTATGCCCTGGCCCTCGAGCGCATCAACGAAGCCACCCGCCTACGGGGCGTCTATCCCTAGAGTTTGCTAGCAGCCTTCCGTTGGAGGAACGCATGAAATCTGAACCCCTTTCGTATCTCTGCGACGATAATATCGGCCCCTGGGAGATCTATCTGGCCCAGGTGGACCGTGTTACCCCCTATCTGGGCAAACTGGCCTTCTGGGTTGAAGATCTCAAGCGACCTAAGCGCATCCTGATTGTGGACGTGCCCGTCAGGATGGACGACGGCTCGGTGGCTCACTTCGAGGGCTACCGGGTTCACCACAACACCTTCCGTGGCCCGGCCAAAGGCGGGGTTCGCTACCACCAGGACGTCACCCTCTCCGAAGTAATGGCCCTCTCGGCCTGGATGACCATCAAAAACGCAGCGGTGGGCCTGCCCTATGGGGGAGGCAAGGGGGGTATCCGGGTGGACCCCCGCAAGCTCAGCCCTGGCGAGATCGAGCGCCTGACCCGGCGCTACACCTCTGAAATCGGCATCATCATCGGCCCTGACAAGGACATCCCCGCCCCTGACCTGGGTACCGGGGCCCGCGAGATGGCCTGGATGATGGACACCTACTCCATGAACGTGGGCCGCACCGCGCCGGGGGTGGTCACCGGCAAGCCCATCGCGGTGGGCGGCTCGCTAGGGCGACAGGATGCCACCGGGCGTGGGGTGTTTGTGACCGCCGCTGCAGCAGCAGAGAAAATTGGGCTGCCCTTAGAGGGCAGCCGGGTTTCGCTACAGGGCTTTGGCAATGTAGGCAACGCTGCTGCCCGCATCTTCCATGACCACGGAGCAAAAATCGTAGCGGTATCGGACGTGACGGGCGGGGTACGCAACGACGGCGGCATAGATCCCTATGACCTCGGCGCATACGTCAAGCAGATGGGTGGTGTGAAAGGCTACCCCAAAGCCGAGCCCATCCCTGCTGCTGAGGTGCTGACCACCCCTTGTGAGTTCCTAGTTCCGGCAGCTTTGGAAAAGCAGATCACCGAAGCCAACGCTTGGAAGGTGCAGTGCAAAATCATCGCCGAGGGGGCCAACGGCCCCACCACGCCTGCCGCCGATGACATCCTGGCCGAGCGCGGAATCCTGGTGGTGCCCGATGTGATCGCCAACGCGGGCGGCGTCACGGTCAGCTACTTTGAATGGGTGCAGGACTTCAACAGCTTCTTCTGGAGCGAAGACGAGATCAACGCCAGGCTTGAGCGCCTTATGCGCCAGTCCTTCGAGACCATTTGGCAGGTGGCGCAGGATAAAAAAGTCTCCCTGCGTACCGCCGTTTATATCGTAGCGGCCACGCGGGTGCTCGAGGCGCGCTCAATGCTGGGGCTATATCCGTAGGAAAGTTAGGGCCCCCACAGCGCTTTGGCTTATGCTAGATGTGTGACGCTCAGCAACGCCTGGCCTCGCTACGGCAAGGTAACCCTCAAACCCTTTACCGAGCCCCTCACCGAGACCGAATGGCGACGGTTTTACGACTGCTTCCGTGATCCCGAAATTGCCGAGTGGAATGGAAGCCGCCCGCTCAAAATGCCCCTGTGGCTTTTCAAGCGGGTGGTGCTGGGTGAGGTCGGCCGGGGCGATCGGATAGGATTTGGTATCCTCGACGAACAGGGTGAGTGGTTGGGCACGGTGGAGCTGTACGAATTGAGCCACGGCGAAGCCACCCTGGGCATCCTGATCGGCGTTAAGGACCGCTGGGGGCAGGGCTATGGCACCGATGCGGTCAGGGCGGTGCTCGAGTACGCCTTTTGCAGCTTGAGGCTACAAAAGGTAAAGTTGCGCACCTACAGGCACAACCTCCGGGCCCAGCGGGCCTTTCAGAAAGCGGGCTTTCGCTATGTAGAAGCCCCACCTACCCCAGCTTTGCGCTTCAATTTTGGCCTGACCCCCAGAACTGAGTTTGTGCCTATGGAGATCAGCAGGGAAGACTGGGTCTGTCACTGACCAATTGCCCGCAACCACAGCGCACCCCTGGGGGCCAGGGTCAGGCCGGGCCTAGGCTGGGGGTCCCCCCGCAGGGGCTCGAGCCGTCGAAATAGCGAAAGCGCCACCCCCAGCACCATCTGGGCCAAGTGCATCCCCAAGCAGATGCGCTCGCCCCCACCAAAGGGCAGGTACCCCCAGGCCGGAATGCGGCCCTCGAAGCGCGCGGGGTCAAACACCAGGGGCCTAGGCCATAGGTCGGGGTGGCGGTGGGTGAGGTAGGGGCTGTAGAGGGCCAGCGTACCTGGGGGAATATGGATTCCTGCAAACTCGAGGGGCCTCGCCACCCGGCGGCTCCCAACAAAGCCGGGGGGGTACAGGCGCAGGGTCTCCTTGATGAGCAAAGGATGGCCTGCCGGGCTGTTCCAGTCGGGGTAGCAAGCCGCGTGCCATAGAGCCCAGGCCAGGGTGTGGGCAGTGGTGTCGTAGCCCGCGGCCAGACCGATCAGCACCTCTTCTGTAGGCAGATGGGCGGCCAGACCCAGGCCCCTGGCCTGCATCTCCCCTATCCGGCGGCGCACCCGCGCGAAAAGGAGGGGCCGCGGCAGCAAGGGGGCTGGAAAGGACCGTTTGAGCGGTGCCAAGAACCGGGCCAGCTCGTCCTTGGGGAACTGGCCCGCAAAGTAAACCAGGTTCAGGCTGGTCTGAACCGCCAGGGAAGCCCAGGCACCTGCTTCGAATTGGCCTTCGGGCCGAATCTCCAGCAAAGCTGATCGGATGCGGGCCTCGAGCCCCAGCAAAGCCTGAGCGTGAAAATAAGGGTTGAGGTTCTGGCGCCTGGGCTTGTGCTCTGGAGCGTCGGTGGTGATGATGCCGCCATTGAGGTAGGGCACCAGGCTGGAAAAGCTGCCCTTGGAACGAAAGGTTTCTAGGTCGGTAAGCAGCCTCCGGTTCCAGTCAGGGCTGTAGCCCACCACCGCTGGACGGCCTAGCCCCAGGCCAAATACCGGCCCCAAAGCCGCCCCTTCCTCGAGCAAGGCCAAAGGCGCCCCTGCCCAGCGGGGCAGGTGGGCAAAGCGCCCCCAGGGATAGCCCTGAGGCTGGGGTAGTCCCCCAATCCTGTCTTCTTTTGCCACAGTGGTGCCCTTAGGATTCAAGCCCATCTTCCTTGCTCCCACCCACTATTCTATCCAGCAGCCAGCCCGCCCCATTCCAGCCCGAAAGCAAGGAAAGCGGCACACCCCCGCCCGGATGCACGGTGCCACCCACCTGCACCAGGTTGCGCATACCCGCCACCCCCCAGCCGGGGCGCAGGGCCCCCAGCAGCCCATGCGGGGCCCGCCCGTACAGGGCCCCACGGAAGGCGGTAAGGCCGTAATCCCGCGGACTCATGATCCGCCACCGGGCGATGGGCAGGGGCTGTAGCCGGGCGAGCTTTCCTAGCAGCAACCGAGCGTAGTCCTCCGCCTCTGGAGGCTGCGCCCGGCCCAGCGGAGGAGCATTCACCAGTAAAAAGGCAGCCTCGCCGTCGGTGTGCAGGTACAGGGTGGGGTTCTGGGGCCAGCCCCCGGCAGCAATCTCGCGCCACTCGGCCCGGTAGTCCGGCGAAAAATAGACGTGGTGGCCCAGCGGCAACGGCTCGCTGAGCCTCATCAGCACGGCGAAGCCCGAGACACCTAGCTCATAGCGCGGCAAGGGCAGGCCCAGCCACTGCAAGGTGAAGTGCCGGTCGGCAGCCGAGGCATACAGCTCGGCACGGTGCCAGCCGTGGTCGGTTTGCAGCGCGCCCACACGGCCTGGTAGTCGCTGCATCCGCAGTACCTTTTGCCCAAAACAAAACCGCACGCCCTGGGCCACAGCCAGCCGGAATAGGTGATCGGCCAATGCCCGCATTCCGCCTGAGAGATGAAAGACGCCCAGCCCCAGCTCGACCCAGGCAATGTTGTGCAACACCGCTGGGGCCTGGTAGGGGTTGGCCCCCAGGTAGGTGGCAAAGCGTAGGAAAAAGGGGGTTAGGTAGGGACCCGACTGCACCAAGGCTGCCAGCGACCGAGTGGGATGGGCCTTCAGGCCATCCCGCAGGCCGTACCGCAGCAGCTGAGCCAGGCGCGGGGGAGCGCCCTCGATGAAGGTGTCCTTAGCCCCTTCGTACATCGTCCGGGCCACCTGCAACAAGCGCCGGTAGTCATGGGCTTCCTGCCTTGTGAGCTGGGCCATAGTGGCCTCCAGATCTAGTTCGGGCGCAAACACCCGCCCATCGGGCCAGGTATAGCGGGTGAGGGGCGAGACCGGCCTGAGCTCGGGCGGCGCCGCGCCAAAGGCCTGGAAAATCCGGCGGGGAATCTCCGGCAGGGTCAGAACGGTAGGGCCGGTGGGCACCCCCTCCCAGCCGATGGCCTTGCCGCCCGGCTGGTCGAACTGCTCGATAACGCTGACCTCGAGCCCCGCCTGCCTGAGCCGCAAGGCCGCCGCTAGCCCGGCAAAACCCGCTCCTATAACAATTGCTCTCATCGGCTATATTCTCGCCCTTTCCAGGTATATCTTTTTTGTCCGGAACGCAAATAGATAGGGGTGCTCAAAAGCGGGGCCAGCGGTACCAGGAAAAACTCCCACCACTCACGCCCGGTTTTGAGGTTGAGCAGCAGGCGCTCCAAAAGACCCATCCCCCCCACCAGCAGCCAGCCAGGCTCGAGCAAGGCCAGCGGCCAGCACAGGGTATAGGCCAGCAGATGCCCCAGATACGACAGGGCCAGCAGCCCGCGGCTGCGCCCGTGAAACTCGATCAGGTTCTTACCCAGACCCTCCACAATCTCAGCCAAACTGCGGTACATCCGCACTGCCACTAGGCGGCCCCCCAGGGCCAGTGCGATGCGTTGGCCTGCCGCCTTGGTTTTTTGCGCCAGCCGCACGTCCTCCAGCACCTCTCCCCGCACTGCCGCGTGCCCCCCTGCGGCCAGGTAGGCCTGGCGGGTGAAGGCCATAACCTGCCCGTTGGCTGCTGCCGCCAGTGGAAAGGGCGTCTTGGTTAGAGGGTAGGGCAGATAGCACAGCAGCACGTCGTCAATCAGCGGCAGTAGCACCCGCTCAATTAGGCTATGGGTCATCTGGCGTGGATATACCGAAACCAACCCCGCGCCTGAGCGCTGCATGTGGGCCAGCACCGCCCGCACCCCACACTCACTCCAATACACGTCGGCATCAGTAAAGATAAGCACCTCGCCCTGGGCCGCCTGGGCCAGCTGGTGGCAGGCCCAGGTCTTGCCCATCCAGCCCTCGGGCTTGGGCAGGCCGGAGATTAGGCGCAGCCGGACATCCTGACGGCTATACTGTTCCACCAGCTTCGCAGTAGCATCGGTGGAGTTATCGTCTAGGATCAGAATTTCCTGCACCCCCTGCCGCAAAAAGCCCGGCAGGGTTTCAGCCAGGTTGTGGGCCTCGTTACGGGCCGGCACCAAGAGCGAAGCGGTAGGGTGCCAGCCACATGGCTGACCCTGCCTTAGAACTGGAAATAGCGCAAGATTCAAAAGCAGTATCGAAAGCTTAAGGCCCAGCCAGGCCAGCACCCCATACTCGAGGATGTCCAGAATCGGCAGCATACGATCAAGAGGCACCTTTGCGCCCAGCTAGCCCGGTCAGTTTACCCAGCGCCACCCCCCAGGCTGCCATGCGCTCGTGGGTGCTCTTGCGCCCAGCAAGGCGCAGCTCGAAGCCCGGCAGCGGTTCTTCAGGGGGCGTGCTCCGAATCTGGCTGTCCAGCTCAGCGAGCATCTGCTCCAGCCGCTCGCGCAACAAGGGCAGGCTCGGCCCTATGGGCTCACCAAACACCAGGTAGGCCTCAGCGAACTCATGCCCGCGCAGCACCACCCTCGAGGCCACCGGCACGATGGGCACCCCAGCCTTCTCGGCAAACCAGACTACCCCCCTGTCAAGCCCGTCCAACGGCCCGGGTGGGCGCAGCTCACCTTCGGGAAACACCACCAACACCTGGCCTTGGGCCAAAGCCTTTAGCGCATCCCGGGGCCTGGCTGCCGAGACCGTCTCGAGGTAGCGGAAAAAAGCAAACTCCCGCAGGCGGCGCTCCCCTACCATGACCCTAAAGGGCTTTCCCACGTCCGAAAGCAAAACCGGCAGCAAGTAGCTGTCCCACCAGGAGTGGTGATTGCTGGATAGCACGCAGGTTGTCTGCGGCAGCGCGCCCCGCACCCACACCCCCCGCAGGCCCCGCACGACAGTGCGGCGAAACAGGGCCCTAAAGGCCATCACCAGCAGCCGCTGCCACGGTCGCATCAAGCCATCTCGAGGCCCTGAAGAAGGTGTCAAATCGCTACTAAAGAAGAAAACAAACCGCATCTTTGCCAATGATATAGCCTCACTGGGCTCATCCCATAAAGGCCCCTCATCGGCCACTCACCGTAGACCAGCCTGAGCAGGCATACCGGCCCAGGTACTGGCCCCAGGCCAGGGCGTTCATGGCCAGGCCCGAGAGCAGGGCCGCAGGCCACAGGCCCAACAGGGCCAGGCCCAGCGGAATGAACAGGGCCTCCAGGCGGTAGGCCCAGGCAAAGGCGCCATCCTGGTGCAAGGCCGGCCCCAGCCGCCGGTAGATCCAGGAAATTAGTGCACCCACCACAAACCAGCCCAGGTAGTTCTGGAAGGGCGCACCATACCAAAGGGGGTGGGGGTCTTGCCAGGTCCAGTAGCCCTGGGCGGTCATTAGGGCCTCGAGCCCCAGGTCCCAGGCCACCACCAGCAGCCCTGTGCGCCAGGGCCGCCCCCCAGCCAGCACGTGGGCTGAGAGCACCAGGGAAAACCAGCCCAGCGGCACGATCAAGGGCACACCCCCAACAGTGGGTGGTGGCGCCCCTTGGTAGGTGTACAGGCCAAAGGGAATACCGGTCTTGCTGCCCAGCAACTCCACCCCAAGACCTAAGGCGAAGGCTAGGCTGGCCAGCCACACCATCCGCACCCCCACCTGCGCCCAGCCCCACAGCAGTGCCGCCAGGCTGATGAGCAGCATCTGCACGAGGCTAATAAGGGGAAAACCCTCCGGCCACAAAGGCACCGGAATGCGCACCAGCACCGCCAGGGCCAGCAGCACCTCCCAGGGCTGCAGATGCTGCCGCAGCCACCGCAGCCGGAGCAAAGCTTCGGGCTGGGTAAGCAACCAAAGGACTTGGGCACTGGCCACAGCCGCCAGCAAAGCCCATACCCAGAGCCCAGCCGTACCGTTTAGCAAGCCGCCCACACCGCCTGCCAACAGCCCGCTCACCCCCCCCACCAGCAGCAGAACCCAGCGCCCTGGCCAAAGCAGATCGCCCCCCCACACCGCCAGCAGGGCCAGCCCGCAGCCCCACCCAGCCAGGGCCGCACCCAACAGCCCGCCCCACTCCAGCACCAGCAGCACCGCACCCAGCAGAGCCAGACCCATGCCCCCCAGCCCCCCCACCCAGCGCAGCCAGGCCGGGCCAGCCTCCGCGGGAGCTTGCCTTGGCCGTATCCGCAACAGACCCACGCCCGCTAGCAGGAAAGCCAGAGATGTGGTTATGAGCAAATCCACCCTT
>Ga0209691_1001473_pt1 | contig 13881 bp, 11 predicted proteins | sample YNPMSBMetaG_FD_187120 | JGI IMG/M metagenome (GOLD analysis project Ga0209691, IMG submission 187120) | Anoxygenic and chlorotrophic microbial mat microbial communities from Yellowstone National Park, USA - YNP MS-B MetaG (SPAdes) (version 2) ... | reverse complement strand
TTCAGCGATAGGAATTGTGCGTTTATCTGGCTCGCATGCTTTTGATGTGGTTCAAAAAATGTTTCCTTCAAAAAATTTAAAAGAGCTTCCTACGCATACTCTTCATTTTGGTAAAATCTACGATGAGAAGGGGCATTTTTTGGATGAGGTAGTTATCAGTATTTTCAAATCGCCACACTCTTATACTAAAGAAGATGTGGTTGAGATAAGTTGTCATGGTAACCCCTTGATTTTAAGAAAGATACTTGAAGCTTGTGTACGTTTAGGCGCCAGATTCGCTCAACCTGGGGAATTTACATTAAGAGCATTTTTAAATGGTAGATTGGATTTAACACAAGCAGAAGCCGTCGCTGACCTTATCCACGCTAATTCCGACAAAGCCCATGAGCTTGCTTTAAAGCAATTGAAAGGTGGCTTTGCAAATGACCTAAAAAAATTACGTGCTCAGTTACTGGATTTAGCTAGTTTACTTGAATTAGAACTTGATTTCAGCGAAGAAGATGTCGAATTTGCGGATAGAAATCAATTAGTTCATACTTTGCAACAAATCCTTGAAAAAATCCAACAACTTAAAAATTCTTTTCAGCTGGGCAATGTAATAAAAAAAGGAATTCCGACCGTCATAGTTGGAAGACCTAACGCAGGGAAATCTTCTCTTTTAAATCTTTTGTTAAACGAGAATCGTGCAATCGTTTCTGATATAGCCGGAACTACTCGTGATACCATAGAAGAATGTATCAATTTAGAAGGTTTTTTATTTCAATTGATTGATACAGCAGGAATTAGAAAAGCTTATGACACAATAGAAGTCATCGGTATTCAAAAAACTTTTGAAAAAATTCAAAATGCTGCGGTGCTAATTTATTTATTTGATTGTCAAAAAATTACAGAAAATGAAATTTTGTTTGATTTTCAACAATTTCCACAAAATTTGTTTACCATTTTAGTTGCAAATAAGATAGATTTAAATCCAGGTTTTGAGTTTACAGATAATTTAAAGAAAATTTGTCAAGCTAGTTTAAAAATAAGTTGCTTACAACCTGAAAGTATAGAAAAACTTAAGAAAACTTTAATTCATTTTGCTAAAAATCAATCCCAAAATTATTCAACCGTCATAACAAGTGCTCGTCATTATGAAGCATTGGAGAGATGTTATGTTGCTTTAACACAAGCATTAGAGAACATGAAAATGGGAATTTCTTCAGAGTTTATTGCACAAGATTTGAGACAGGTCTTATATCATTTGGGTACCATCACTGGCGAAATTACAAACGATGAGATTTTAAGTAATATTTTTAGTAAATTTTGCATTGGCAAATAAATTTTAAGTTAATTTTTAAATTTTCGTATTTAATGTTAATTATTCAAATACTTAGCTCCAAAACAAGATATTATACTTTTCAAAAATAAAAATACATTATCTTTGCAACGAATTTTAATCATTGATGAACGATAAAAAACCCTATATCATTGAATTTCAGACTGTTGGTGAAGTTGGTGAAGGATTTATTTCTATTGCTGAATTTGAAAAATCACTACCTTTTGAAGTAAAAAGAGTATTTTGGACATACCAAACTCCTGACCACATCGTCAGAGGACGACATGCCCATTTTCAAACTCAGTTAGTTTTAGTGGCAGCTGCAGGGCGTATCGTTGTTAATACAGAACTAACTAATGGAAAAATTGAAACTTTTGTATTAGAAAAACCCTCATTAGGGCTTTATATCCCTCCAACTGTTTGGCATACTATGCAATACTATTTTAATGCTGTGCAACTCGTTTTTGCTTCTACTCTTTATGATGAAAATGATTACATTCGCGATTACTCTCATTTTCAACAACTTATAAAAGATGGAAAAATATAATTTTTTACCTGGACCCTCTCAATTACATAAAAATTTTTCATTATGGGTTCAAAAAGCTTTAGACGCAAATTTTTTATCTACTTATCATAGAACACAAAAATTTAGTGAAATTTACCAATCTATTTATGAACAATTTCAATTAAAACTCAAATTACCCAAACACTTTGAGTTATATTTTGTGCCATCTGCTTCCGAAGCATGGATTTTGACTGCAAAAAGTTTAATTTTTACGAAGGCAATATTTTATTTTAATGGAAATTTTGGTAAAAAATGGTTTGAATATATCCAAAATGATTACAGTTTTGCTTTATCCGTAGAATTTGGTTTGAATGATTTACCGATTATCCATGAACGCTCGGAGGCTTTTATTGGTATTGTACATACGGAAACTTCTAACGGTAGCCAACTTCCCAATGAATTTTTAAAAGAATTACGAGAAAAGAATCCAAATTCATGTATTGTGGTAGATGCCACTGCAAGTATGGGTGGAGTTCAGCTTCCCTGGGACCTTGCTGATGTGTGGTTTGCTTCGGTTCAAAAATGTTTTGGGCTCCCGCCTGGAATGGCTGTTTTAGTTGCTAATCCAATGGCTATTCAACGAGCAAACAAAAATGAATGGAATCATTACAATGGTATCATAAATTTATCAAAAAATTTTAAAAAATGGCAAACGCCCAATACCCCTAATTTGCTGAATATATGGTGTTTAAACGAATACCTCAAAGAATGCCCAGAGATTTCTATTATTGAAAAAGTACTTTTAACTCGTAAAAATTTATTTTTTCAACAGCATCCGAACCTTAAACTATTATCCTCTAATTACACGGCTGTTACTGTTTGGGCTTTTGAAAATGCTCATCCCGAGAATATTATTCAAAAAGCTGCTCAACATCAAATTAACTTAGGAAATGGTTACGGTAACTGGAAAAATAATTCTTTTAGAATTGCTAATTTTCCTGCCCTACCAAATGATGCATGGCTTAAATTAACTCAATTTTTTAAAAATTATGAAAATTTATAAAATTATTCAACAAATCCAGCTTACTCATGAAGCTTCTTTTAAACCTTGCATAACGCTTGCCTTTCAAAAACTTCCTGAAATCAATCCTCTTCATATTCAAAAAACTATTCAACAAATTGAACCCCTTTTTTCTGATGTTCAAGTTTACTATGAAAATGATACCATATCTCTTACGGGAAAAATTCTTTTTGAAAATCATGAAATTATCATGCTTGCAAATCCATCTGTTTTACCAAAAAATTTGATTGAAACTTGTATCAATACTGCTCATTGGCAAAAAGAATTTAAACAAAAAATTTTAACTTCTAACGCTTCTCTAACCTTAGTTTATTCAGGTAAATCTGAAAATCCCGTAGAAAATTATTTAGCTTTATATAAGGTTGCAGCTGCTTTTTTTAACGAAAATTTACTAGGTATCATTATAGAACCTGCCTGGACTTATCACCCCGCTGGGCTTCTTCCTAAGTTGATTTTCAATAATATGATTAACCTTTGCCGTAATTCACCTCCTTTCCTCCTTTGGACAGGCTTTATTAAAACTAATTTAGATTTGCAATCTCCTTTTTACTCACATTCTTACAACTGTTTTTTTTCCAAAGGACATCATGTATTTGGTATTCCTGATTTAGTCTATTATGCTGATAATGCTAACCCGTTGGAAATCAAAAAATTATTTAATGAAATTGTGGAGTATGTTTGGCATGAAAAAAAAGAATTACTTCCGGGTGATTGCATTGGATTTAACGAAAATGAAATTTATGAATTATTTGAACCTGATGAATCTTTTGATTTTCTCAAAAGTCCAACGAAAACCTTATGGTTAAAAAAAATTAATTTATGTTAATAAATCCTTTTAATCTATTTTGAATTTAACGAAATAATCATAAAATAACTACGCCGAAACTCAATTTTTTTTCCATTGAATAGAAAGCTTTTCTATAATTTTGCGTAATGTTGTTAGAACCTGCCCATTTACCAAATGACTGCGGCTGGATTGAAGTAATTTGTGGTTCCATGTTTTCGGGAAAAACAGAAGAGCTTATTCGCAGATTAAGACGAGCTCAAATTGCAGGGCAAACCTTGCAAATTTTTAAACCGACTCTTGATACGCGTTATTCTCATCAAGCCATAGTGAGCCATAATAAAAATGAATTTGCTTCCATTCCTGTTCATAATGCTCAACAAATTTTGTTGTATGTCTCTGATGTTCACGTAGTTGGAATTGATGAAGCCCAATTTTTTGATGAAGACATTGTAACAGTAGCCAATGAACTTGCTAATCAAGGTAAAAGAGTGATTATAGCCGGTTTAGATATGGATTCAGAAGGTAAACCTTTCGGTCCTATGCCTTATTTATTAGCTACTGCTGAGTACGTTACTAAACTTCACGCTATATGCACACGTTCAGGAACCCTCGCTCATTATTCTTACCGTAAAATTCCAAGTGAAAAACAAGTTTTACTTGGTGAAAAAGATATTTATGAACCCGTTTCTCGTAAAGTGTTCTGGGAACTAAAAAGTAAAGATAAGCTTTTTTAAGTAAATTTTACATTTTTTTCTAATCTTTGTTAATCCATTCAAAAATTTGAATAGAACCATCAGGGTTTTTGACATATACACACGGAAAGCCTCTTTTGGATTGAGGGGGCTCCTTTTTATGCTTATAAAAATAAGCTCCCGTAAAAACTTTGTATACCTCAGGAGCATTCGGAAATTTAACTTGAAAACTGTAAATATCGTCATAAGGAGGTAAAGGACTGGGTTCATAATCAATATTCATAACTTTCAAAGTTACCCACTTAGGGTTTACACTGGAACTGTATAAAACTTTTAAATCCTTTGAATTAACATAACTAATATACAAGTATTCCACCGTTTGGTCCTTGTTAATACAGCGAAAAGTGCCTTTATCCCCGCTTAAATCAAATCTACCTTGAAAAATTTGTTTGGAACCATCTGGATTTTTGCATTCAATTTGATTGGCACAAGATGGAACGCCGTATAACTTATAAATTTGGTTTGAATTAGGAAATTTAACTTTGGTTCCCTTTTGAAAATCTAAAAATTCGACCTCTGGATTTAGAATAATCAATGGAACATTTTTTTGCGTGGAACCTGAATAAAATATTTTTTTTCTTTCCCAATCAATTTTAAGTATTTCAGTTGTTCCCATGGTTTTACTTTCGTAAACTTCATACATAAAATCATAAACTTTGGTAGATTGAGCTATGGTTGAACCATATAAAATTAAGTTAAATAGAATGGTTTGATAATATTTGAGCTTCATAATCATAAATTATCAGGGGCAAAAATAAAAAAATTTGGAATGTAATGCAATAATGATATAAAAATTTAACAAAAAAAAGACTGCCATTATTTGGCAGTCTATAAAACCATCTAAATACATTAACAACTTAAAAACTTATTATCGTTGAATAATCAGTTTTTTGCTGTAAGTACTTTGAGAAGTCGTAATGTTTACTAAATAAGTACCATTTGCAAAGTTATCGGTATGAATAAGGAATTCTTGAGTACCGGGGTAAAACTCAACAGATTCTTTATAAACGGTTTTTCCAGTCAAATCAATAATAGAAATGTTGACAATATCTTTTTGAGCTATAGTGAAGAAGAGGGTTGTGGTGTGGTTAGCAGGATTAGGATATACTTCTAAACCATGTAATTGATTGGAAGAAGTTACACCTGTGGAAGATAAGTCTAATTTTTGAGAGAGAACATTTAAGATTGGTCTTTCGTTTTTATTAGTTGTATATTCTTGAACAATTCCGTAGATATAAATTCGGTTTTCGTTAAAATCAATAGGAAGAGTAAAAGTGTAGGATTGAGAATAGGTACTACCATCAGTAACATTTTGAGGGATAGAGCCTTGAGCTCCCCAAATTCCGAGAGGCCACCATCTACCTACGTAATGATGATGATAACCTACAATGGGATTACCTGCTTGGTAATAAGGATGCCCGGATTGCGTATTATAATAGTTGGCTTGGTCCCAACCTGTTCCAATTCCTGACATACTATCTTCTACTACTACAATACCGAAACGATAATCTCTATCGTTAGCATTGATTTTGCTATATGCTGTAAGTTGAACGGTTACCGTACGACTCGCAGCAGTATAAGAATGGGTCATAGATAAACCAAAAGGAACCGCCAAGTTATTTCGGATAGTTGCATAATTAGACCATAATGTACGAGAAAGTTCTACCTCAGGTTGATTCAAAAATTTAAATCTGTCAATATAGCCAGTAGGAAATCCTCCTGCAAATTCTGCATTGATGGAATCTGTTTGATCATTAGACATAGCATCATAGTCATGCACTGTGTAACCAATCACATTAGGATTAGAATTGATTAATTGCTTAAATTTCACAGCTCCGTCGGGGCAATACTGGCACCATGCACCTGTTGCTTGTTCTAATAATGTTTTTTTTGCAGGTTTTGTACTTACAGAATAAATAGCATGAACCTGAGAAGTATCATTCGCAGGGTTAGCATCGGGATTACCGTTGATATTAGAAACCCACATTCTAACGGGATATTTGTTAGAACCAGTCGCTACCAAAGGAACACTATGATTGAAAGTGTATTCATTGAAAGGTCCTACATTCAATCCCGAAAGCGTAGCAGTGTTAACATTTACACCATCGTATGTCCAATGAACATTAACACTGTTTATGTTAGTGATACCATAATTTTTGAGCACACCTGTAAGTGTAATATTTCCTTGTTGGTAATAACGATAATTTTTAATTTGAAGGATGCCTGCATCATATTGAGGAGCTTCATAAATTTGGATATCATCTACGAATAAAAGGTACTTATCATTGGAATTATTGCGAAATGCTATTCTTACCGTTTGACCTTGGTATGCTACTAAACTTACTCCCCTTTCGGTCCATGTAGAATTTTCAGCATTAATACTAAATAGGGTTACTGTAAAAGATGACAGTGCGGTATCTCCTGTTGGTGATAATAAAACTTGATAACCATCGGGATAACTTGCATCGCGTGCTAATGCTCTCCATTTTAACAGATTATTTGTCGTAATTGTAATTTGAGGAGTAATCATCCAATCATCCGATTGACCAGCAGGGTTGTACCAAGAAGTAGATACCGCCACTTTATTAGTATTCGTACTACTTTCATTTCTTACTACCCATGCTTGATTTACATAACTTACTGAACTTGCGGGGGTTTTGCCGTCATTGTTCACTAATACAAAATTGGAAGGCATCCCATTTGTAAAATCTTCTGAAAATACTACTTGTGAATGAGCTTTGCCTATCCACATGAAAACCACAAAGAAAATTATGAAACTCTTTTTCATATGAATTGAATCTTAATCACAAAGTTATAAACAATTCTTTTTCCTTCGTTAATTTTTTATTTTTTTTCTGCATTTAGTTCTTTATTTTCACAAAATTTTGAAAATTTTAATTTATTTGATTTGTTTCACTAAAAAAAATCCGTTTTTCATTGAATATAGTCGTTTTATAAGAAATTTTTCAAGATTTATTTTCGGATAATTTTGAAAGTTTAATTTTTTTTGAAATTTATTTGCATCAAGGAAAAAAAAGTCCATAACTTAGCGGTCAAATTATTTTCAGCCAATGAAGAATAGACCCATCCGTAAAGTAGCGGTATTAGGTTCTGGAATCATGGGCTCTCGGATAGCCTGTCATTTCGCTAATATCGGTGTAGAAGTTTTATTGTTAGACATAGTTCCAAAAGAACTCAACGAATCTGAAAAAGCCAAGGGGCTTACAACAGATTCCAAAGAGTTTAAAAATCGCATTGTAAATGAATCTTTGCAAAATGCCATCAAGTCCAATCCTGCTCCCCTTTATACCAAATCTGCTGCTAAACTCATTACCACCGGAAATTTTCAAGATGATTTTCCTAAAATTAAAGATTGCGATTGGGTTATAGAGGTGGTCATTGAAATTTTTGACATCAAAAAACAAATCCTTGACCAAGTAGAAAAATATCGTAAACCGGGTTCAATAGTTACTTCCAATACTTCTGGTATCCCCATCACGAGCATGGCAGAAGGTCGTTCTGATGATTTTAAAAAACATTTTGCAGGTACACACTTCTTTAATCCCCCTCGCTACTTGAGATTACTGGAAATCATTCCTACAAAGTATACAGCCCCCGAGGTCACAGAGTTTTTGATGCACTATGGCGATTTATTTTTGGGAAAACAAACCGTTCTTTGCAAAGATACACCTGCTTTCATTGCTAACCGCATCGGTATTTATGCCATCATGCACCTTTTGCATCTAGTAGACAAAATGCAATTGACTGTCTCGGAAGTGGATAAAATCACGGGTCCTTTAGTAGGTAGACCGAAGTCAGCAACTTTCCGTACTTTAGATGTAGTGGGCTTGGATACTGCAGTAAAAGTTGCAAAAGGTATTGCGGAAAATTGCCCGAAGGATGAGTGTAAACACGTTTTTTCTTTACCTGGCTATATCCAAAGAATGCTTGATAATCAACAATTTGGAGATAAAACGGGGAAAGGTTTTTATTTTAAAGACCGTTCTTCCGGTTCCAAAGATATTTTAGAATTGAACCTTCAAACCGGAGAATATCAAGCTCAACAAAATGTTAAAGCTAATTCCATAGATGCACTCAAAAACTTGGATTCTCCCTTAGCTCGCATCAAATCTTTAATTCAAGCACAAGATAAATATGGAGAATTTACTCGTCAATCTATGTACGGGGTTTTTGCTTATGTCTCCAATCGAATTCCGGAAATTTCAGATGAACTCTACAAAATTGATGATGCGCTCAAAGCAGGTTTTGGGTGGGAGTATGGTCCTTTTGTCACTTGGGATTACTTAGGCGTCAAAGAAACATTAGAAGCTTGTGAAAAAGAAGGTTTCAAAGTAGCTTCATGGGTTCATGAAATGTTAGCCGCAGGTAATCATTCCTTCTACAAAATTGAAAAAGGTATCCGCAAATTTTATGATATTCCTTCCAAATCCTATAAGGCAATTCCAGGTGCAGAAAAATTGATTAATTTAGATAGCCTTAGACCTACTAGCGTGATATGGAAAAATGAAGGTGCTACTATTCATGACATGGGCGACGAAATTTTGTGTGTAGAATTTCATACGAAAATGAATTCCTTAGGTGGAGAAGTTCTACAAGCGATAAATCACGCTATTGATCTAGCAGAAGCAAAATATAAAGGAGTTGTAATTGGAAATCAAGGAGAGAATTTCAGTGCGGGAGCTAATTTAGCGATGGTTTTCATGATGGCATGCCAACAAGAATGGGACGAGCTCAATTTTGCGATTAAGTACTTCCAAGATACTATTATGCGGGTTCGTTACTCTTCCATACCGGTAGTGGTAGCGCCTCATGGTTTATCTTTAGGGGGAGCTTGTGAAATGAGCATGCATGCCGATGCAATTCAAGCTGCTGCCGAAACTTATATTGGTCTCGTAGAAGTGGGCGTAGGGCTTATTCCCGCAGGCTGTGGTACCAAAGAATTTGCTTTACGTATTTCAGACCAACTTCGTGACGGTGAAGAACTTAACATTCTCAGAGATTATTTCCTAACCATCGGGCAAGCAAAAGTTGCAACTTCTGCCGCAGAGGCTTATGAACTCGGCTACTTCCGTAAAGGTATTGATAAATACACCGTCAACATAGATAGAAGATTATCTGAAGCTAAAAAAACTTGTATGGATTTGTACGAAAGAGGTTATACACAACCTGTTCGCAGAAATGATATCAAAGTCTTAGGAAGAGCTGGTTTAGCAGTAGTTTATGCAGGGGTTCACTCTATGCAAGTGGGTGGTTATATTTCAGAACACGATAAACTAATAGCGACTAAGTTGGGTTATGTTTTATGTGGAGGAGATTTATCTGCCAAAACAGAGGTCTCAGAGCAATATTTATTAGATTTAGAAAGAGAGGCATTTTTAAGCCTTTGTGGAGAAAAGAAAACGTTAGAACGTATCAATTCAATTTTAACCAGTGGTAAACCATTAAGAAATTAAAAAAATGAATGCATATATAGTAGCGGGCTACAGAAGTGCCGTTGGCAAAGCCCCCAAAGGAAAATTTAGATTTACAAGACCTGATGATATTGCAGCCGAGGTCATAAAATATTTAATGAAACAAGTGCCAAACGTGGCACCGCAAGAGGTTCAAGATGTGATTGTCGGAAATGCTATTCCGGAAGGTGAACAAGGTTTAAATATGGCAAGGATGATAGCCTTAAAATCTTTGGGAATAGAAGTTCCGGGGATGGTAGTGAATAGATATTGTGCATCAGGATTAGAAACGATTGCGATTGCAGCAGCAAAAATTCATGCAGGTTTACAGGATTGTATTATTGCAGGCGGTGCTGAGACGATGTCCTTAGTACCGATGGGAGGCTACAAAATTGCTCCGAATTACCAAGTAGCCAAAGAACATCCCGAATGGTATTTTGGTATGGGCTTGACAGCCGAAATGGTAGCCCAAAAATATAAAATAACTCGTGAAGAGTCTGATATTTTTTCTTTTCAATCTCATCAGAAAGCTATCCGAGCTATTCAAGAAGGAAAATTCAAAGAAGAGATTGTGCCGATTGAGATTGAAGAGGTTTTTTATGCTGATGGCAAAAAACAAGTTCGCAAATATGTAGTGGATACAGATGAAGGTCCACGTGCGGATACTTCTATTGAAGCTTTAGCGAAGTTAAAGCCTGTATTTGCTGCGAAAGGCATTGTAACTGCGGGTAATTCTTCCCAAACATCTGATGGAGCTGCTTTTGTAATGGTTTGTTCAGAAGAATTTTGTAAAACGCATAATTTAAAGCCGATAGCTCGTTTAGTAGGCTACGGAATCGCGGGCGTAGAACCGGATTATATGGGGATTGGTCCTGTAAAAGCCATTCCAGTTGCATTAAAAAATGCAGGTTTAAAACTTGATGATATACAACAAATTGAGTTAAATGAAGCTTTTGCAGCGCAATCCTTGGCTGTCATCAAAGAAGCGGGCTTAAATCCTGAAATCATCAATCCGAACGGTGGGGCTATTGCCTTAGGTCATCCCTTAGGTTGTTCAGGTGCAAAGCTTTCCGTTCAACTTTTCAATGAAATGCGTAGAAGAAATCAAAAATATGGTATGGTTACAGCTTGTGTCGGCGGAGGACAAGGCATAGCAGGCATCTATGAGCTTTTGTAGGCAAGAGCTTATAATACAATGAATTAGAATATTTTTAGGGCGTGCCCGTGCCATTTTCGTCCTTCGCTACGCTCGTGCGGCTCAAATGGCAGGGTCGGGCTGAACCTCCCTTCCCTCCTATTAGGAAGGATATAGGGGGGTATAGGGTGGTCGCTCAGCAATCCTTTGCTTCGCTACCGCTTCGCAAAGGCTGTGTCGGCATAGTTTCGCTTGCCGCCCTACGTATCCCTCACGCTTAACAATCCCAATGCTTCAACATTTCCTATCAACTGCGAAAACTTGTTTATGAGCTACCTGTGGGGGATAGAAGCGGAAATCCCGCAACAGGCTAGCCTAGGCATGCCCTCTTAAAAAATTTACAGTATAAAATTTCTTTTTAAATTTGCGTTTTTAAATATGAAAAAAGGCATATTTCCGAATGGTATTAAGCCCATAGCACCGTATAGCCCCGGCGTTTTGATGGGAAGCATGTTGTTTATCAGTGGTCAAATAGCCATAAATCCTGATACTGGTCAATTAGTGATGGATAATATTGAAAACGAAACTCATCAGGTAATGAAAAATCTTATGCAGGTACTAAATGAAGCAGGTTTTGAGGTCAAAGATTTAGTTAAAACTACGATTTTTATGACCGATATGTCTTATTATGAAGCGATTAACCGAGTTTATGAACAGTATTTAAAAGGTCTTGAAGTGTATCCTGCAAGAGAAGCAGTGGCAGTGAAAGCTTTACCAAGAAATGTGAATGTAGAAATTTCTGCGATAGCGTTAAAAAATTAAGTAAAAAGATGAAAAAAAAATTAGTTTCCTGTATTCCCAATTTTTCAGAAGGAAGAAATACAGAAATTATACAGAAAATTGCAGATGCCATTCAAAGTGTTGAAGGGGTAAAGTTATTAGATATAGATCCTGGAAAATCTACTAACCGTACGGTTTATACTTTTGTTGGAGAACCAGAATTCGTTGTAGAGGCTGCATTTCAAGCTATCAAAGTTGCGGCTGAATTGATTGATATGCGAAAGCATCGAGGCGAACATCCACGTATGGGAGCTACTGATGTTTGCCCTATTGTTCCTATTCAAAACATAACTATTGAAGAATGTGTAAATTATGCGCATCAGTTGGCGAAAAGAGTAGGGGAGGAACTTCATATTCCTGTATACCTATATGAGTATGCCGCTACTGCAGAACATAGAAAATCTTTAGCAAAAATTCGTGAGGGCGAATATGAAGGATTTGCAAAAAAAATGCAATTGCCAGAATGGAAACCGGACTACGGTCCTAACGTTTTTAATGAAAAATCAGGAGCTACGGTTATTGGTGTACGAGATTTTTTGGTAGCCTACAATGTAAATTTAAATACGACTTCTGTAAAAAGAGCGAATTCTGTTGCGTTTGATGTGCGAGAAATTGGTCGTGTGAAGTTAGATGAAAAAGGAAATAAAGTTTTAGATGAAAATGGTAAGGAAGTTAGGATACCTGGAAAATTAAAAACTGTTCGGGCTATTGGTTGGTATGTAGAGGAATACGGCTTTGCTCAGGTATCAATGAACTTAACGAACATAAATGTAGCCAGTCTACATGATGCATTTCAGGCTTGTGAAGAGTCTGCTATGCAAAGAGGTTTAAGAGTTACCGGCTCAGAAATTGTAGGCTTAGTTCCCAAAAAATGTTTGATTGATGCAGCAAAATTTTACTTAAAAAAACAAAATCGTTCAACGGGGTTAAGTGAAGAAGAACTCATTCAGTTTGCTATTCATACCTTAGGATTAAATGAAATCAAACCGTTTGAATATAAGAAAAAAGTTATTGAGTATGCCATTCAAGAGCAAGAGAGTGAAAAGAAGTTACTAATTCACCAAAGTATTAAAAATTTTATACAAAAATTAGCATCAGAAAATCCAATACCAGGTGGAGGCAGTGTGGCTGCATTATGTGGCTCATTAGCTGCTGCTTTAACAGCGATGGTTGCTAACGGTTCTGCTAACAAAAAAGGTTGGGAAAAACAAATTCCTTTTTTCTCTGAACTCGCTGAAAAATTTCAAACTCATATTGCCGATTTACTTTACTACTTAGATGAGGATTCTAAGGCTTATGAAAAAGTAATGAACGCTTATCGTTTGCCTGCTAATTCTGCTGACGAAAAAGTTTTAAAAGAAAAAATGATAGAAGAAGCAAATCATTATGCTGCATTTGTGCCCCTTTTAGTATGCAAAAAATGTTTTGAAATGCTTGAAGATATGAAAATTATTCTAACTAAAGGAAATCCGAATGCTATTTCAGATGTTGCTGCCGCTTTTCAATGCTTACAAGCAAGTTTTTATAGTGCTTTGTACAATGTAAAAATTAACTTAAAAAATGTCAATGACCATAATATTTTAACTCAAATGCATAGTGAAATTCAGGACTTGATTATTAAATTTAATCAATCTATACAAGAGGTTTTTGTTGATTTAAATGCAAAATTTGAAATCCCTACGAAATTTTAAAAACGAATTACATTCTTTGGATAGTTCAAGTTTTGTTAAAAAATTTATATAGGTGAAGGGATTCTAAAACTTTTCGGGCTGAATTTGGTAATTTAACAAAATTTTAGTAATTTTTTCTTCATCTTCTTGATTTACTTCAATTTCTAAGAAAGCGTTCTTTATCATGATTTGTATGCAAATATAAGAACATTTTGTTTTGTCAATTGCGTTCTAATTTTTTAAAATAAAACGAGAAGTTTTCATGGGCTAAAAAAGTTTAATTTTGATTTTAAAAAAAAGTGTAATTTTGCCTTGTAATTTT
>Ga0209691_1001472_pt1 | contig 13891 bp, 9 predicted proteins | sample YNPMSBMetaG_FD_187120 | JGI IMG/M metagenome (GOLD analysis project Ga0209691, IMG submission 187120) | Anoxygenic and chlorotrophic microbial mat microbial communities from Yellowstone National Park, USA - YNP MS-B MetaG (SPAdes) (version 2) ... | reverse complement strand
GTCGTGGAAGTATCGGAAGCGTACACCAGCAAAACCTGTACCAAGTGCGGGCACATCCACACTAAGTTGGGTGGCGCAAAGGTGTTTAGATGCCCAAAGTGCAACCATAGGCTACCACGAGATTGGCAAGGCGCTCTGGGCGTTATGCTCAGGGCTTTGCGGGATACCGCCTTTCTGTTTGGACTCCGTCCGAGTAGCGCGGTCGCGTCAGCGTCGCGTAGTGACAACGGAAACGGACAGAATGCTATCGCTTCACCGCTGAGCAGTAATGCTCAGCAGTGTTCAGCGTAAATGTATCAGGATCATCGCATCCAGAAACCGCAGTTCGAAGGATTCGTCGGCAGGGCCTAGGCCTAGCCGATGAGCTCTCTGGATTGAGAGCCCCCCCTTGTTCTCATGAGCAGTTGCCTCTAGCCCCAGCTCCCTGGCAAGCCAGGGATTGCCCAGGACAAACCCACCAGCCAGGATGAGAGCACAGACAGTCAGGCGCATCGCCACTTCTCTCCGAGGACAACAGGTCAATATCCTACGCCTTCCAGCCCCCTCTGGAGTCAAACCCTTTGGCGATCCTGGCGCCAGAGTGGGATCCCTTAGCTTGGTGCCTCCATCTGGGCGCCCCTGGCGTCGCCAGTTCAGGAAGTGGGGTTGGGTGCCAACAACTGCTCCCCTTGCAACATGCGAGCGGCAGCGCTGAACAGCTCTTCCTCCAAGTAGGGCTTGGTGAAGTAGGCAGTGGCTCCCAGCTCGCGGGCTGTCTGCCGGTGCCGTTCTGCCCCCCGTGAGGTGAGCATAGCTACTGGAATATGCCTGAGGTTGCTGTCTGCCCGTATGCGGGAGAGCAACTCCAAGCCGTCCATGCGCGGCATCTCGATGTCGCAAAAGATGAGATCGCAGCGCAAGCCACCGCGAAGCTTTTCCCAGGCGTCCTGGCCATCGCGGGCTTGCTCCACCCGGTAGCCCACCTTTTGAAAGGACATGGAGAGCAGTTCCCGCACTGCAATCGAGTCGTCCACAATGAGCACCGTGGTTTGATGGGTTTCCTCGGCACGTGGCTCCGCAGCGCGACGCTCCGCCCAGAGGCGGCTGAGATCGCGACGGCGGCCTTGGGCCATATCTACCAGTTCAAGGACGTCAGCAATTGGCAGCACGCGACCATTGCCCAGCACCGTTGCCCCAGAAATGCCAGGTGGTTTGGGCACAGGCCCGCGCAATTGCTTGATCACGATTTCCTGCTCTTCCACAAAGCTGTCCACCTGCAGGGCAACGTACTGGCCGGCACTTTGCAGGACGACGATGGGCAGGATGCCCTCCTCTTGGGCGATGCTGTAGACCTCTGAGCGGCTGCGGCTGTAGGACAACAGATTCGAGAGGGGCTGGAAGGGAAGGCGTTGATCCCGCCAGGGAATGGAGGGCCGCCCCTGTTCATCCGGCTGCACCTCGTCGACGGGAACATCCAGCATCTCCTCCACACCGTCGAGGGGGAAGGCGATCAGGGCTTTGTCGCTGACACACACCATTGCCTTGGAAATGCTCAGGGTAAGCGGCAGGCGGATGGTGAAGGTGGTGCCCTTGCCGCGCACGGAATCCACTTGGATGCTGCCGCGCAGATCGGTGATGTTGCGGCGCACCACGTCCAAGCCAACCCCCCGCCCGGCCAGATCGTCCACCTCGCTGGCCTCGCGAACGCTAAAGCCGGGGTGGAAGAGGACGTTGAACACTTCTTCTTCGGTTGCCTGCTCTGACAGCAGCCCCAGCCTTTGCGCCTTGGCCTTGATTTTCTCCACCGGGATGCCGGCACCGTCGTCGGCGACGACGATGATTGTCTGGTTGCCCTGGTAGAAAGCTTTGACGGTGATCTTGCCTTCAGGGGGCTTGCCCAAGCGGCGCCGCTCCTCAGGGGGCTCGATCCCGTGCACCAGGGCATTGTTCACCAGGTGGGTCATCGGGTCGGAAAGCTCTTCCAGGATGGCCTTGTCGATGAGGGTGTCGCGGCCTTCCACCACCAGGCTGGCCTGTTTGCCCGTTTTGATGGAGAGGTCACGGACGGCGCGGGGCAGCCGGTCGGCAATTTGCGAGAAGGGCACCATGCGCGCCCGGTTCAGGCCTTCTTGCAGTTGGGTGGTGACCTGGCGGAATTGGCGGGTGATCTGCTCTGCCTCGTCCACCGCAAACTCGATGTCGGAAGAAGACTCGCGCACCCGCACGATGAGCTCAATGATCTCCTGGGCCAGCGTGTGGAAGGCCGTAAACTGATCCATCTCCAACTTGTCGAACTCTTGGCCTATGGAATGACCCACCCGTCCCCGAGGGGATTCCTCGCCGTTCCGACCAAACCCCACCGTTGCCGCGCTGCTGCGGCTGGAGAACAGCGCCGCTTCCAGCAACGAGCGGTCGTACTGATCCCGCATGCGCTGGCCCAGCTCCCCTAGCTGTTGCACCCGGCCCAATAGGCCATCCAGAAACTGGCGCAGGCGAGTTTGGTTTTGCTCCATGCTGTTGCGGATGACCACCAGCTCTCCCACCAAGTTGTTGATGGAGTCGAGGTGGCGCACCTCCACCCGCATTACAGGATTGCTGAGGGCAGATCGCCGTGTGGTCGGTGCTGTTGGGGTAGCCGGTGCCGTGGGGGCGGCTGTTGCTGGGGCGGCGACAGCGGGCGGAGAAGGCGCCGGCGCTGCTGCAGAGACTTGGGGGGCGACCTCGAGATCGCCTAGGAGGGATTCCAGTTGGGCTGCGAAATCGTCGGCGACCTCGCCGCTCACGGCTGTAGGGGATCCCACAATGGGAGCGATGACCTCCTCTAGCTCAGGGGGCACCGCTGGTTCGGCGGCATCGAAAAGGGCGGCCAAATCGTCCAAACTTGGGGCAGGAGAGGCTTCCGGCGCTTCTTCCTCCAAAGGCTGTGTCTCATCTGGGGAAACAGTCGCGCTCTGGGCAGCCAAGAGCTCATCCTCCGCGAACAGGCTTTCCAGTTGGCTGGCCAGATCGTCCTCTGCTGGCTGGGAAGCTCCGCCTTGCTCTGCTGCAGCTACAAGTGGTTCTGGCTCAGGCAGAGTCACTCCCTCCAGACTGCTCCCTTGCAAAGCCTCTGCCTCGCCCAGGAAAGTGGCCAGATCTGAGGGGATCGCTTCCTGGGCGGCCTCCCCTTCTGCAAAGAACCGGCTCAACTCATCCAAATCCACCTCGCCATCCATGGCCGAGAGGGATCCGCTGGTTTCTAAGCTCAGTGCTTCGGTAGCGGGCTCCTCGGCAAATAGAGCCTCGAGGCGGTCGAAGGCCTCCGCGGGCTGGCCCTCAGGATAGAGAGCTTCTTCCTGAACCGGGAAGAGGTTCTCCAAAAGAGCCCAGTCCTGGGCCTGTGCCGCATCCCCCGTGCCCGGGGCATCCTCCAGCGTCTCCCCGGCGAAGAGATCGGCTAGGCTCAGCTCGGCCCCCAAGTCCGGGGTTTCCGCCGCCGTCGACTCGTCGGAAGGGGCCAAGAAGCTCTCCGCCGCAGCGGCAGGTTCGCCGGGCGAAGATTCTTCGGCGAAAAGGTCTTCCAGTTGCTCGACTGCGGCAGAGTCGGCAAGGTCAGAAGAGGGTTGAGAAGCCACCTCGAAAGAGGGGGAAGGTTCGCCTGCTTCTTCTGGGCTCCACCAGGCCTGATCCGCCGCCGAGACAAGGCTCTCCAGGCCGCCTTCAGCCGCAGAGTCCAAAGATGTCAGGGATCCCGTCTCATCGGGGACAGAAAAGTCCCCCGGCCAGATGTCGGCGGGGAACTCAGCCCACAAGTCTGCGGCCGCCTCCCCATCCCCAGGCTGGAGGGACGGAGACGGCTCCTCTGCCCAAAGATCCGCTTCCGGCCCGCTGTCGGGAGCAGCCCCAAAGTCAGGCAACTGAGACAGCTCCTGCAGAGGAGAGCTCTCTACTGCCAGCTCCTCGAGCTCGAACAAGGCTTCCACTCCGACACTTGCAGCTTCGTCTGCAGCCGAGGCTTCCTCGGGGCTTTCCGCAGCGACTTGGGCCGCCCGCTCCTGGGCGGGGACATCCCAGATGGCCTGGCTGGTTTCCTCGGCTCCTGTCAGCTCGGCAGGCTCGACAGGTGACAGCTCTGCCGCCGCTTCGCCCATTACTTCGGCAAACAGCTCCGCCAAATCCGTTTCCGCTCCCCCCTCTTCTGGGCTCAGCTCCTCAAGCGCCTGCGAAAAAGGCTCGGGGGAAGGAGGGATCAGCTCCGGCGGCGGCTCTTCAATATCGGATAGCTGCTCTGCGTTGGCAAACAGCTCGTCAAAGGCGGCGGAGGCTTCTGCTTCCAGGCTCAAAGGAGGGGCGTCGAAATCGCCTGAGCCAAAGCTCAGCCTATCCTGGAGCCAGCCGCGGGCTGCTGCGGCTTCTTCCGGCGCGGCGACGCCCTCTTGGGCAAGGTCGGCGGCTGCTTGCCAGTCTTCCTCTGGCAAAGCCTCGGTGGACATCTCCGGCCAGCTCAGCCCTGGGCCCTCCTCGCCCGCCAGAACGCTGTCCATCTCCAAAGTGGACGGCGGCTGTTCGGCCAGCAGATCCCAGGCCGCCTCCTCCGCTTGCAGGGTTGCTTCGACGGGGATCGCCTCTCCTGGTTCAGGTTCTTCTTGGCTCCCATCAGGGGCAGAGGATTCTTCTGCCGGGATCCCAGCAGCGGCCCAGTCCGCTGGGGCAGGCGTGCTCTCGGGTTCGAGGAAGAGCGGCTCTGGCTCCTCAAGGGCCGGCAGCACAGGGCGGAAGGCCAACAACTCAGCGGAGGGCTGGATGGTCTGCGCTGCTCCGCTGGCCAGAGCTTGGTGAGCCTGTTTCAAATCTCTCAGAACCGGCAGAGCCAGTTGCCGCAAATCCTGGGCAGGATCTGCCAGGATCTCGCCAATCAGGCGGGCTAGGGCCGTCCAGCCGCCCAGATCCACACCTTCGGCCTGTCCCACCTGCTGGAGCGATTGGGCCAAGCTTTGCAGGGCAGGCCGCGTTGCCGGGTCGTCAGGACGCTTGAACAGCTCCAGCATCTGGCGCAACAGGGCCGGGATCTGCTGGTGAACCACCACCTCCAAAGGATCCGGCGGCGGAGCGGGAGCCGCCGGGCGAGCCAATTGCTGCAATTCCGCCGAGGCCGTCACCTCTTCGGCCCTGCCCGCCAAGATAAGCTGCTGCCCCTGCTTCAAGTCTCGCAGGGCGACCAACGCCAACGTTCGCAGATCGGCGTCGGGGTTGCCCAGGGCTTGCTCGAAGGTTTCTGTGAGCTGCTGCCAGCCCGCCAGATGATGGGCTTGCCCGATCTGCTTGAGAACGGCATTTGCCTCCCGCAACTGCTCGCGAATGCCCGGCTGATCCCCTCGCTTGAACAGCTCCAACATCTGCCGCAATTGCTGCGGCACCACTTCCGCCATCTCTTGTTGTAGGGTGCGGGCCGCCGGCGGCGGGGGGGCAGCCGGAGCAGAGCTAGCGACAGGGCCAGCGCCGAGAAGGCTCTGAATGTAGTTTTCAGTCTCCTGAAAAACCGGCTCCAGTTCCGCCAGCGTCGCGTTGCTGAACTCCTGGGTGAGACCGCGAGGGCTCTGCAGCTCGTCCAACAACGCCGCCAACCCATCAAAAACTCGCAGCAGCAGCGTCTCCAAGTGCTGATCCACCGGCACTTCGCCCGGGCGAGAGCGAAACACGTTGAAGAAATCCTCTAGGCGGTGGGCAGTCCGCTGAATGCTGGCGAGGGCCAGCATGGCCGCTCCGCCTTTGATGGAGTGGGCAGCTCGGAACAACTCGTTGATCAGCTCAGGATCGCTCACGCTGTCCCGCAGGCTGAGGAGCCCTTGCTCGATCGTTGCCAAGTGGTCGCGGGCTTCTTCGATAAAATAACCGAGGATCCGCTTTTGTGCTTCTTCATTCATGGCAGGAGGTTCCTCCTACAGCCCACAGGTACTCATATCAGTAGTAGCAGATCGGACAGGGGAAGCTCTCCCATGCCCGGATTCTGTCTTGGGACAGAGGGATCCCGATGTCCCTGAAGTGCGGCAACTTCCCATCGGGATCCTTGCTTGTCCCTAGGATGCCCGCCAACCGAGCAGATTTGCTCATTCATCCCCCACCCGGAAGCGACCGACAGAAGCTTGCAGCTCGCGAGCGATGCTCACCAACTGTTGCAGCGAGCTGGCTACCTTCTGCGCCTCTTCGGACGTCTCGTTGGCAGTCAGCTCCACTGATTGCATTACCTGGGCCACGGCGCGAGAGGTTTCTGTTTGCTGCACGGTAGCCTGAGAAATAGCCCGCACCAGCCCATCGATCCGCCGGCTGACCTCGATGATCTCGTCTAGGCTGCTTTTGGCCTGCTCTGCCCGCCGCGTCCCCTCGATCACCAGTTGGGTGCCTTCTTCCATAGCCGTCATCACGTTGCTGGTTTCCGATTGAATCTGCAACACGATCTGCTCGATCTCCTTCGAGGCTTTGGCAGCTCGGTCGGCCAGTTGTCGCACCTCATCGGCCACGATGGCAAAGCCCCGTCCCGATTCCCCGGCTCGGGCCGCCTCGATGCTGGCGTTGAGGGCAAGCAGGTTGGTGCGCGAGGCAATTTGAGAGATCAAAGCCACAATTTTGGAAATTTCCTGCGAGGATTCCGCCAATCGCTTCACTTTGCGGGTGGTTTCTGCCACGGTTTCGCGAATTTCCAGGATGCCACTTACCGTGCGATCCACAGCTTCTTCACCCCGAGCGGCTGCTTCTGTGGCTTGGGCAGTCACGTTGGCCGCCTCGCGGGCGTTGCTGGCTACCTCTTGAATTGATTCCGTCATCTCCTGAATGGAGTTGAGGGAGTTGGAAATCTCCTCCGCCTGGCGCAAGGCATCGGCAGAGAGGCTGCGGGCAAAGTTCTCGCTCTGCAAAGCCGCATCGTTGACGGCAGCGGCGGCCCGCTTCACTTGGACAACGATGTCCCGCAAGCTGCGAATGGTCAGGTTGAAAGAGTCGGCGACGGCGCCGAGCACATCGGCAGTGACCTCCGCCCGCACCGTTAAGTCCCCGCGGGCTGCCCCCTCGACGTCGTCCAGCAGGCGAATGACCTGGCGTTGTAAGTCCTCCTTGGCCTGTCCCTGCTCGGCAGCTCGCTGGCTCAGATCGGCAAAATGGGCCTCCAGGGCGGCAGCCATTTGGTTAAAGCTGTTGGCCAAGCGGCCCAACTCGTCATCCCCTCTCGCCTCTGCTCTGACGGAGTAATTCCCCTGGGCCAAGGCGGCAAAGTGGCTGGCCAGCTCTTGAGCGGTGGAGCGAATGTGTTTGGCACTGCTGGCCCCCAGCACAACCCCGGCTCCCGTGCCGATCACTCCACCCCCGATGACCCCGGCAAGCAAGCGAGCTCCCCCATTGGCGGGGATCCCCAGGCCAATGGCCAACCCGGCAGCCAAACTCACGGCTCCTTGGATCAGCGCTGTGGCCAACTGCCGATCGGCAAGCGGGCGGTTGGCGATCCCAGCGAACATCCCCGCTCCCTGGCCCCCTGGGAGGGGCATCGAGATTGTAGGCGAGCTGCGAGCCGTTCCGCCCGCCTCCTGCGTCTCCCCCTCATCGGGAGAGAAGACCGGCACCTCGCCGCCCTCCATGCCGGCCAGTTCGCGATCCAGACTGTCCAGCTCGTTGAGCTCGAAAAGAGCAGGGCCAGGACCGGCCGTGTCTTCTTCGGGGGCAGGGATCGGCTCGCTCATGGGGGTGGCCAATTCCGTCGGCAGGCCCTCATCCAGGGATCCCACCTCCTCTTCCCCAAAAGTGGGTAGGGAGAAGCCCATCTCCTCGGGAAAAGCCGCGTCGCCAGCCAACTGCGTAATAGAATCACTGTCTAGATCCTGCAGGTGCTGCCGGTCGAACTCGCTAAGGAAGGCAAAATCGTCATCGACCACTGGGTCTGTTTGAGGCTGCTCCCTGCCCGCTCGCAAAGCGGTCTCTCCCGGAACCGCTGGCGGCGTTACCTGAGGGTTGGCGGGCAGCGGGTGAGAGGAGGCAAACGGATCCGCAGGCTCCATTTCTAGCCTTGTCTCAAAAGGATCCGCAAAGCTTTCTTCCTCGCCAAAAGTCATCTCATCGGCGGCAAAGCTGTCGCTTCGCATCGAGAAGAGATCCTGAGCAAAGGGGTCGGCCTCCTGTTCCCTCATCGCCTCAAACTCAAACTGGGGAAAGGGATCCGCCTCCTCCGGTTGAGGTGGGAACTCCCCTTGAGGTTGGAGCTTGTCTTCCTGCGCCGGAGAGGGAACATCCGCCAGCTCCGGCGCCATCTGGAGCAGCTCCTCCAGGCCCCTGCGGGCCGACTCCAGCTCCTCAGGATCGCTGGCCGTCTTGAGGATGGTATCGTAGGTATGGCGGGCTTCCAGCAACTGCCCCGCTTGCTTCTGGGCCGAGGCCAGCAGCAACTTGACAGCAGTATCCTGCGGCTGAGCAGCGGCTACCTGGTTGAACAACCGCACTGCCTCGACGTAGTCTCCCTGCCAAAAGGCGACCATTGCCTCGGTAAAGTCTCTCTGATTGTTTGCGCTCGAAACCATGGATCCTCCCTTCCCTGCTTGGCTACCTCTGTTGCTACTTCAACCCAAATGCCCAGAACTCCCCCAACACCAACCCGCCTAAACCCTTTAGATTGTTAAGCTACAGATAGGTTACCTCTCCCAACTGGCTGCTTTGCTCCCAAAAAGAATGGGCTCTTGCCCTCTTTCCACAGACCATTGGGGCAGCACGGCCACACTCGCCGGGTGGCCGGGCGCCAATCTCTAGGGAACAAGATCGGCTCCATTCTTTCCATTGTGAATGGCTTTGGAATTTCCGCATTTCTGCCGAACTTGCGGCTAGCCATTCCTCAACCCCAACGGTCGGATCTCAGGATGGCTGACTGATCCAGCAGCGGCAAGCGGGCTCCCGTCGCGGGCACCACCCATTCCCCTCGCAAGAAGGGAGCTATCGACTCAGGAGCCACGAGAACAGGCCGCACCGCTTCCGTCTTCAGCCACTCCATGCCCACAATTAAATCCACAGCCAGGCCCATCAGCAAATCCGGTTGATCCATCACGGCCACCACAGGGAGCTCGGCGCGGTCGAGGTTGAGGGGCGGGCTGATCCCCAAAAACTGCCCCAGATCCGCAACCCAGATAATTTCGCCCCGCAAGTTCAGAGTGCCCAGCAGAACTGGCGCGACATTCGGCATGGGGGTAATTTTCTCAGGGCCGATGCTCATCACCTCTACAACCGATACTGCCGGCAGGGCAAATTCTTCTCCGGTGGCGACCTTGAATTTCAGGAATAGCTCACCTTCGGGAGCCTCCATTTCCTGCAATTCTTGGGTCTCATCCCCCATCAACAGATCCAGATCCCCTAGCATGACGCTCCCCCGTATCGATGGTCTTGTGGAGGGGTGGCCGCCGCTCCCTTGTCCAGGGCATGGAACCCCTTTGGGCTCTGCCAGCAGGCATAGAGGCGGGATGGGCGGTTCCTAGCCTCTCAGCAATTGCTTAATCGTACCCACCAGTTCCTGCGGCTGGAAAGGCTTGGCAATATAGGCATCTGCTCCCTGGCGGAGCCCCCAGTAGCGGTCGAACTCTTCGCCTTTGGAAGAACACATGACAATCGGGGTTTTTTGGGTGAGCGGATCGGCCTTGAGGAGACGGCACACTTCGTAGCCATTCATCCGCGGCATGACGATGTCCAGCACGATCAGGTCGGGCTTGTTTTGCTTCACCGCCTCTACGGCTTCCACGCCATCTTCCACCGTCATCACCTCGAAGCCGTTTTCCTGCAGCAACTTGCCGATCATCTCCCGCTGGGATTGGCTGTCTTCCACCACCAGAACGCGACTCATTTTTGGCTGGTCTCCTTGATCTCCCGCAACTGCTGTTTGATAGTAGCCAATAGCTCTTGAGGCTTGAAAGGTTTGGTTACATAGGCATCGGCTTGATTGCGCTTGGCCCACTCGATATCAAAGACTTGATCTTTGGTGGAACACACGACGATGCGGATGTGCTTGGTGCTTTCATCTTTCTTCACTTCCCGGCACACTTCGTAGCCGTTCATGCCAGGCATGACGATGTCCAGCACCACCACGTCAGGCTTCTGCTGACGAATGATGTCCATCGCCTCCACACCGTCCATGGCTGTGGAGACTTCCAACCCGCTCTCGGAGAGCAGGCTGGAAATGGCCTCCAGATAGGTACGGTTATCATCCACCACCAGTACTTTGCTCATGGTCATCTCGCCCCTGCTGTGTTTCGCGTGTCCGGTCAACCCTGGCGGCTACCTGAAGTGGGATCCTGTCTTTCAGCGCTTTTGGCTGCATCTGGCCTTGCAGCCCCAGGCTGGTTGGGCTACCTCCTATTGTTTGGTGAAGTTCCTCTTCTGTCCAGTATTCTGCAGTACTCTGCTTGCTTGGCTCGAATCTCGACATTTTTTAGGGATTTCGGCTGGCCCCCCGCTTATTCGCCACCGCCCCGCTTGGGAGGTGGGCCCACATAAGATTCGACGACGGTCAACAATTCCCTCTCAGAAAAGGGCTTGCTCAGAAACTCGTTGGCCCCGGCCATGCGGGCCTTGAGCCGGTCGGTGAAGCCGTCCTTGCCGGTGAGCATGATCATGGGGGTTTCGCGGAACTGGCTGGATTTGCGCAACATGGCGCACAGCTCGTACCCATCCAACTTGGGCATGGCCACATCGCAGAGGATCATGTCGGGGTTGAGGAGAAACACCTGTCCCAGGGCTTTGAGGGGGTTGCCGATGGTGGTGACCTGGTAGCCCTCGTTTTGCAAGATGAACTCCACGGTTTTTTGGATGGCCATGGAGTCGTCGATGCAGAGGATGTGGGCGGGCTTGTCGCTGGGTTTGAGGGGACGAGTGCGCTGGGGCTCGATGATCAGGACGGGATCGGAGAGGTGGATCGCCCCTTGACGAACATAGGGATAGATGGCTTTGGCTACCACCAGGGTGTCTCGGCCCAGGTAGCGACCCATTTGGCGAATGCTGGTTTTGCCGTCCGACCACTCGCTCAGCGCCTTGAAGACGGGGGCGGGCAGGGTTTGCTGGAGGGGCAGGGGGTTGACGATGGTGGGGGCTTGGTTGGGGTCTTGGATGTAGGGGTGCAGCTTTTTCCACTCCTGCACCTGGGTGACCATCTCGGCGAGCAGAGGGGTGACAGGAAAGGTGGTCAGTTGGGGGGCCAAGGGGGATCCAGCCTCGAAAATGAAGGAGCCCTGGTGGAGGCTGAGCAGGTCGAAGAGGACTTCCCGCACCATGCCCAGCAGGATTTGCTTGCCTTGGCTGGGGTTGAGCTTGTGGTTTTCCAGCAAAGACCAGAGGCGGTTGTATTCGGGGGCATTGACCGCAGCTTTGGGAGGGATCTGAACTTCGTCTAGGGCGGCTTCCAGCTTGAAGCGGCGCAGGTAGTCTTTGAGGCGGGCGATGTGGCCTTCGGTTTCAGAGGCGTAGATGATTCGCCCGTTCAAGAAAAAGACAAACCAGTAGATGGAGGGTCTGGCCTCTACGAAAAGCTCACCGGTGCGCTGGCCCAACTCGATCAATTGAAGGATGCTTCGGATATCGATCTCTTGTAATCTTCCCTGCATGGGATCCCTGCCTGCAGTCAGCAAGATATGACCATTATGACGCTAGCCTTCTTGCTGCCATCCCACAAGGGGAGCTTTTTGGGGAAATAACCCACTTTGAATCCTGAAGATTTCTGGGTTCCTCGGGCTTTTAGGTTGGAACTGGCCAGAAGCGGATCCAGGGATCCCTTTTCAGCGACCAAAGGACTAACTTCTGGTTTGAAGGCAAGCCGATGGATCTGCACAGGCGGCTTTCCTTGGAGCAGAATAGGTGAAGAACCTCCCCTGAAACTCAATTGTTGCAAAAGCAATGCTGCCGATTTTCACCACTTGGGTGCTGGGCCCGCTGCTGGCGCTCTACACCGTTCTGTTTGTGCTGCGCATCTTCTTATCCTGGTATCCGCAACTGGATACCTCTCGGCTGCCCTATTCGCCAGTGGTCGGCCTGACGGAGTTTTTGCTGCGCCCGACACGCCGCCTGATCCCGCCCCTGGGGGGGGTGGACATGGCGCCTGTAGTGTGGGTGGGCCTGGTTACCCTGTTGCGGGAGGTGTTGCTGGGACAGCAGGGATTGTTGACCATGGCCCTGCACTAAAGTGCTTTCCCAGGAGGATTAGCGGCCCTGCAAGATAGGGATCTGCAGGGCGGGGGTTGGCGAAGGCCGGGCAGGAGAGTCCGCCTGGGTTTTCTCCTGCATCTGCTGCAGTTGCCGGATCAGTTCGGGCACCACCTGGTAGAGATCCCCCACGATGCCGTAGTGGGCAAATTTGAAGATGGGGGCAGAGCTGTCTTTGTTGATGGCGATGATGGTCTGGGACTTGTCCATGCCGACGCGGTGTTGGATGGCCCCGGAGATACCACAGGCGATGTAGAGCTGGGGGCGGACGGTCTTGCCAGTTTGCCCCACCTGGTGGGCATAGGGGATCCAGCCGGCATCCACAGCCTTGCGGGAGGAGCCGACGGCGCTGTTGGGGAAACAGGCGGCCAGCTCGCGCATCAGCTCAAAGCCGTCTGCCGATCCCAGCCCGTAGCCGCCAGCAACGATCACTTTGGCCCGCGTCAGATCGACGGCCTGGGAGAGGTTGCGCACCGTTTCCACAATTTGCAGCTTGAGATCCTCCGGCTCCAAGTTAACCGGCACCGGGATCACTTCTCCTTGGCGGGATCCGTCCCAGGGAAGCGGCTGCATCACCCCGGGGCGCACGGTGGCCATCTGCGGGTTTTTCCAGGGGCCGAGGATGCGGGCCTTGAGGGACTCGCCAAAGCTGGGCCGAATGGCGTACAGGCAGTCGGGGAAGAAGCCAGACTTGCCGGGATCTTTGCTGTTGCTGTACTCGAAGGGGCCGATGTCGAGCTCGGTGCAGTCGGCGGTCAGGCCGGTTTCCAGGTGGGCGGCCAGACGGGGGGCCAAGTCCCGACCGGTGGTGGTGGATCCCAGCAGGATGGTGTGGGGCGGCTGGGGCCAGCTTTTGATCAAGTCCAGGATAACGCGGCGGTAGGGCAGGGTGCGGTATTCGGCCAGCTCGGGGTGGTCGGCAACGAAGACCTGATCCGCCCCATGGCCGATCAGGATTGGGGGCAGGTGAGCGATGTTGTGCCCGAGGACAAGGGCGCTCAGGGTGGCTTCCAGCTTATCGGCCAGCCGTCGCCCCGCTCCCAACAGCTCCAGGCCGATGGGCTGCAACTCACCCTTGATCTGCTCGGCGAAGATCAACACCCGCTTGTGCTCCATAGAGCTTACGACTCCTCATCAAAGTAGAAAGGCTGGGAAGTTTGGTCAATTCCTATACAGATTTCCGCAACTTAGCGATAACTCACCTTTGGGCAGGCTGCAACTGAGAAGTTAAGGAATGGGTTTAGAGGGTGGAGTTAGCGGAAGGGGAAAGAGGGTAAAGCCTCTGGGGTAGCCAGGTAGAGGCTCAAGTCAAGTGCCTGAGCCAATTCCTTCACCAGTTGCGGCACGGGCTGCCCTTGAAAGATCTGACAGTTGCCGCCGATTTCCCCTACTTTTTCGGTGGCGGCCACGATGGTCGGGGATCCCTGGAGGCCGCAGCGCTTTGGATCGGCCCCCACATCGTCCAGGTTGAGGATCTGGATGGCCTCGGCCCGCGCCGCCTCATCCCGCATCAGCCGCTGCACCCGCTGCACACCGCGCAGGGTAGGATAGGCCAGACGCCGCGCCGAATTGGCTACCGTGACCAAGGCCGGCAGAGGCACCATCACGATTTGGGATCCCCCTTCGATGGCCCGCCGCGCCACCAGGATCCCATCCCGAATCTCGAAGGCTTCGCAATAGGTGACCTGAGGGATCCCCAACCGCTCCGCCAACTGCGGCCCCA
>Ga0209691_1001465_pt1 | contig 13920 bp, 12 predicted proteins | sample YNPMSBMetaG_FD_187120 | JGI IMG/M metagenome (GOLD analysis project Ga0209691, IMG submission 187120) | Anoxygenic and chlorotrophic microbial mat microbial communities from Yellowstone National Park, USA - YNP MS-B MetaG (SPAdes) (version 2) ... | reverse complement strand
CTCCATACAAATTGCCGAAATCCTCAAGCAGTGGATAGAAAGCGGCCAATTTACCCTCACCCAACCTGTCGCCCCCCTGCCCCTGGATCGGGAGTTTCTCCCCCAAAACCCTCTCAGGTGACGTCCTGATACATTTACGCTGAACACTGCTGAACATCACTGTTCAACTATGCAGCGATAGCATTCTGTTTGTTTCCAAACAGAATGGCGGTATCCCGCAAAGCTTTGAGTAGAATACCCAAAGCGCAGTTTCCGTGTCGTCTTACTACCAATTTTCTGCTTTGCTTTGGCTACCATGTTGGCAGACTCGAAAGTAAACAGAAAGATCAACTGGTAGTAATCCGTACTGAACATATTATACATTATTTTCAGTATAGTTGAGCTTATTATTGACTAGAGTCATGCTCCCCTCAATGAATTGGGGGCCTCCTCAAGCGGATGCACGCAGCGCTTTGGTTCGGGGACACCGTGCCTCCCTACTTTTGGGGTAAAGCGGCTCTCCAGAAGAACCGCTACCGGAATTCGCCCTGGCAGCAACTTCTCCAGGCAACCCCATCAACCCCACTTCAGGTGCTGTCTCAACAACTGAGCGTGCTGAGCCGATTGCCTCGCCCACAGGTCAGCTTGGGCAGGGCTGAGAGCTAGGCCCTCTGAGTAGCAGGCCAGCCAAGCTTGGTGTAAGGCTTCAGGATCGGTGGGCATCTCCTGCAGATCCCAGCCAGGCATGCCCAATTCCTGGAGCAGCGTTTTCACCTTGGGATCGTAGCTGAGACCAAAACAGGCGCAGCCCTCTGCCGCCGCCATCACCAATCCGTGGTAGCGCATGGTGATCGCCAGCCTGACACCCCGAAAGACTCCTTTCAATAGACAGGGATCCCGAATTTCCAGCACTTGGCTACGGTGGGGTAGGCGCTGCTGAAGCTGCTGAGCCAAGTGGTAGTCTGGCCCAAGGTCAGGGGATCCGGAAGGAGCCAGCTGAAAGGGCACGAAGAGAAGATGTGCTCCCGTGGAAGCCTGGAGACGCTGTAAACCCTGGCTCAAAGCTTCTAGACAGGCTCCAGTCAGTCGCGGATGCGGACGCAAGACCACAGCAATGCGGGGCTGAGGCCACGTTTCCCATTCCGGCAAGGTTTTGGACGGTAAATCCCAGACGGGATCCGGAGCTACCTGGTGAGGGATCCCCCACTCTTGCAGCCATTGGGAGGCAACTCCATCTCGCACACTAATGGCCGTGCAACCTGCCAGAGACCGGCGGGCCAGTGCACGAATCCACCCTCGCTGCAGCGGCCCGATCCCTTGGGCCCAGGCAACGGTTCTTAGCCCCCATCGCTGGGCTAGGCCCATTACCCCCAGGTAGTAGAGAGGGCTGCGCCAACTGGTGCGATCCTGCAGCAGGCCACCTCCACCCCAGATGAAAGCCTGGGCCTCCTGGAGACAGCGCCGTAAAGCCAAACTGTTGAAGCGCGGATAGGCCAGCACCCCATAGGTGGCAGCCGTTTCGGCAGGGCGACGGGAGAGCACCACCGGCTGTACGGGGCTGGGCAACTGCTCTAGCTCTCGTAAGAGAGCCAGCAACAACGCCTCATCGCCGGCATTGCCGTAGCCGTAGTAGCCACAGATCAAAACCTGTGGCCGTTTCATCGAGTCCATCTGAGTAACAGGGATCCTAACTCACCCACAGAGTCCTGTGAGGTTGGAAAAGGCCGCGACGGCAAACCCTAGTTGGATGATGACTCCCTGAGCCATTGGATCAAATCGGCCAGGGTTTGGAAGTCCAACAGCGCTTCCGCCAAAGCCTCCAGTTGCTCGGTAGGTAAGAGGCGGATGGTTTCAGACAGGTCTTCCGGCAAAGATCCCAGCTTGCGCCGCAGTTGACTCAGAGTCAGTCGAGCTGCTTCTTGCTGCAGACCTTGCTCTAGGCCTTGTTTCAGGCCCTCCTCTCGCCCTTCTTTGAGGGCTTCTGCTCGCCACATCTGATAGATGGTCGATTCCCGCACAGCCAAACCTCCCAGAACCCTGCTGATTTCCTCTGGCGTCCATGTTAATCCTGCTAAGACGGCAGTGGCCGCTTTCAACTCCTGCCGCAGCTTGGGATCCTCCATCTCAGCTATGGCTCTGGCCACTTGGCGGAGTCGCGGCTCCGGGTTTTCCGGATCTGCCAACACGGCTAAAGGCAGGAGTCCTGGATATTGAGATAGCACCTCTGGATCTTGTTCCCACAGGCGCAAGACCTCAAAGCGATGGGACAGGGATCCCCGTTGAAAAGAAGTCTGGTACACCCGTTCTGACTGGGTTTTTCTTAGGTAGATGACAATCTGCCGCACCTCCTGGTCGGGATAGCGACGGAACAGGCGCAGGCAGTAGTCGGCCATGCGCAAGGGAATGTCGGGATCCGGATCGGTTTGAAACTCCAGATGCAAAATCAGGTTTTGGGCCCTCAGCAGGATGAGGGAGTCCGCGCGAATGGGCTCGCTGGAGAGCTCCGTTGGCTGGAGCTGGATCAAGGGAACCGGGGATCCCAGTAGCCACCGGGCAAAGGACTCGGGGAACCATTCCACCAAGTACTTGCAGACGTTATCGTAGGCCACAGGATCCCTTTCCTACAAAAGCCGATTCTCCCGATGGCCCCTCTGCCGAGATCAGCCGTAGTACCCTTGGTTGATGCGGTTTTCCAGTTGGTTAGCCCCTTCCTGATACTCGCCAAACACGAAGTTCTCGGCGTTGGCTTTGATCAGGGCCTTTTGCTGCTCTGTCAGGCCTGAGATCTGCAACATGTCTTCCAGGCTCTTGTAGGGGGCATTTTTCACCAGGATGCGAGCTAGGGTGGGATAGAAGCCGGGCAGTTGGCGGTAGTTGCGCAAGATGGTGTTGTTCACGTCAATCGGAGTGTCCAAGTGCTTTACCGGGGGAAGCTCTGCGGCCCTGGCCACAACAGGGATCCCCAAAGGAGCGAAGCACAGACAGAGCACTAACACCACACGAACCAAGATGGACAGCAGCCAGCGCATAGCATCACTTCTCCAAGCAGAATCCAAAAGGCTCATCTGTATAGGTTGCTAACATTCTCCGACCATCTAGTGTCTCATCCCCTCCACCCCGAATCGAGGGCCAAGACAGGATTTGGATCCCGACAGAAACAATTTTTAACAACTATGATCAGGAGACAGTCTTTCTTGCTCTCCCTTTCTCGGCTATCGCACCATGTCCGACTTGGCCCTTCTCCACTCGACTCGACTTGACCCCCCCAGCCGGGATCCATCTCCAGGGATCCCACAACCCACGCCTTCTCCGGAGCTGGAGTTGCTGGGGCAGACCGAACTCTTTCTCAGGCGGCACATTGGGCCGGATGCCCGGCAAATCGGGCAGATGTTGCAAGCGTTAGGGCTGAGTTCGCTGCGGGAGCTGGTGGAAAAAGCGGTGCCGCCGGCCATTCGCAGCAGCCAGCCTTTGCAATTGGGATCCCCTTGCCCTGAGCAGCAGGTGTTGGCGGAACTGAAGGCAATGGCGGCCCAGAACCAGGTGTGGCGCTCCTTTTTGGGCATGGGCTATTCCAACACCCTGACGCCACCGGTGATTCAGCGCAACATCCTGGAAAACCCTGCCTGGTACACCCCCTACACCCCCTACCAAGCTGAGATTGCCCAGGGACGGTTGGAAGCCCTGCTCAACTTCCAGACGATGGTGATCGACCTGACGGGGATGGAGATCGCCAATGCTTCCCTGCTGGACGAAGCCACCGCAGCCGCCGAAGCCATGGCTCTTGCCTACACCTTGGCGGGCAGGGGATCCCCAGTTTTCTGGGTGGATCGGGGCTGTCATCCCCAGACGATTGCAGTGGTGCAGACGCGGGCAGAGCCCTTGGGGATCCAGGTGCGCGTGACGGATCTGGCGGAGTTTTGCCCGGAGAAGGGCTTTGGGCTGCTGTTGCAATATCCCAACACCTTTGGGGAAATCCGGGACTACCGGCAGTTGGTGGAGCAGGCTCACCAGAAGGGGATGGTGGTGGCGGTGGCTGCCGACCTGCTCAGCTTAACCCTATTGCAACCCCCAGGAGAGTGGGGAGCGGACATCGTGGTGGGATCCACCCAGCGCTTCGGCGTGCCTTTGGGCTATGGCGGCCCCCATGCGGCTTACTTCGCCACCCGCGAGGCCCACAAGCGGCTGCTGCCAGGACGGCTGGTGGGGATTTCTCAGGATGCTCAAGGCAAGCCAGCCCTGCGCTTGGCGTTGCAGACCCGCGAGCAGCACATCCGGCGGGACAAGGCCACCAGCAACATCTGCACTGCCCAGGTGCTTTTGGCGGTGATGGCTTCTATGTATGCCGTCTACCACGGCCCCCGCGGCTTGCGACACATAGCCGAGCGCATCCACCGCCAGGCCCATCACTTGGCCACTGGGATCTGCCAGTTGGGTTATGAGGTGGGGCCCGAGCATTTCTTCGATACCTTCTGGGTCAAGGTAGCTTCTCCAGAGCAGGTGCAGGCGATCCAGGCCGGCGCTGCCCAGCGACAGATCAACCTACGCCAGATCGATGACCAGACGCTGGGGATCAGCTTGGATGAGGCTACCACCGCTCAGGATCTGCGGGATCTGTGGGAGATCTTCGCCGGAACCCTTCCCCGCAGCGGAACGGAGTCCTTACCGCCAGCTTGGGATCCCGACAGCCCAGGGCCGGATTTGGGCCAGAGCCTGCCGCCCCAGCTCCTGCGCACCACCCCCTACCTCACCCATCCGGTCTTTAACCGTTACCACTCGGAAACTGAGCTGCTGCGCTATATCCACCGCCTGCAAAGCCGGGATCTGGCTCTCACCCATTCCATGATCCCCTTGGGCTCTTGCACCATGAAGCTGAACGCCACGGTGGAGATGATGCCGGTCACCTGGCCGGAGTTTGCCCAGCTCCATCCTTTTGTGCCCCTGGAGCAGGCCCGCGGCTACCAAGCCCTCTTTGCCCAGTTGGAAAAGATGCTGGCGGAGATCACCGGCTTTGCCGGAGTTTCTCTGCAGCCCAATGCCGGATCTCAGGGGGAATATGCCGGCCTGTTGGCTATCCGCCGCTACCACCAAGCCAGAGGGGAAAGCCGGCGGCAGGTGTGCTTGATCCCCACCTCGGCCCACGGAACCAACCCGGCCAGCGCCGTGATGGCGGGGATGCAGGTGGTGAGCGTAGCTTGTGATGAAGCCGGCAATATCGACATTGAGGATCTGCGGGCCAAGGTGGAGCAGCACGGGGAGCGGCTGGCCGCCTTGATGATCACCTACCCTTCTACCCACGGTGTGTTTGAGGAAGGGATCCGCGAGATTTGCCAGATAATCCACGAGGCGGGGGGACAGGTGTACATGGATGGGGCCAACCTCAACGCTCAGGTGGGCCTCTGCCGTCCTGCCGAGCTGGGGGCCGATGTCTGCCACCTCAACCTGCACAAGACCTTCTGCATTCCCCATGGGGGAGGTGGGCCGGGGGTAGGGCCCATTGCCGTGGCCCGCCACCTTGTGCCCTATTTGCCTGGCCATCCTGTTTTGCCCGGCTGTAACGGCCCCGTCAGCGCTGCCCCGTGGGGCAGTGCCAGCATTTTGCCCATCTCCTGGGCCTACATTCGCCTTATGGGATCCGCCGGCCTCACCCTGGCCAGCCAAGTGGCCATCCTCAACGCCAACTACATCGCCAAGCGGTTGGATCCCTACTACCCAGTGCTCTACAAGGGGCCGGGGGGGTGGGTGGCCCACGAGTGTATTTTGGATTTGCGCCCCCTGAAAAAAAGCGCTGGCATCGAGGTGGAAGATGTGGCCAAGCGCCTGATGGACTATGGCTTCCACGCCCCCACCATCTCCTGGCCGGTGCCGGGGACAATGATGGTGGAGCCCACCGAGAGCGAATCTCTGGAGGAGCTGGATCGCTTCTGCGAGGCGATGATTGCCATCCGCCAGGAGATTGCCGCCATTGAGCGAGGCGAGATGGATCCGGTGCGCAATCCCCTCAAGCTGGCCCCCCACACCGCCGAGGTGGTGGCTGCCGACCACTGGGATCGCCCCTATCCTCGCTCGCTGGCCGCCTACCCGCTCCCTTGGGTCAAGGCCCACAAGTTCTGGCCCAGCGTCAGCCGCATCGACAACGCCTACGGGGATCGCCACCTGGTGTGCAGTTGTCAGCCCTGGCTCGACGAATGATGGCTGCTCTGGAACTTGGCCCAGAAAGGGAGATTGGTTGTATCCAAAGGCGGGATCCGCTATAACCAGTCAGGGATCCCTGGCCAACGGATGAGAAAAAATCCCCGTCTTGAGCGGTTCACGTCAGTGGGGCCAAGTTCTTTGCCTATTCTTACTCGGCTAACCCTGGGGCTGTTGGCGGGATCCCTCGTGGCCTGCCGCAAGATGCCTGATCCGGTTGCTCAAGAAGTGGATCAGGATCCCGTGCGGCGTCACATCGGCAAAGATGGCACGCACTTTGAGGCTTCCCTAGGAGATGCCCGCGCCCTTCCCCCTCAGTTTCCCCCTCACTTGCAGTTGCCCAACGCTTCCATCATCTCTTCGGGACAGATTCGGGATCGAGAGGGGGGCCTTGCTTCCCTGATCTTGCAGACCTCTCAGCCTCTGGAGGCGATTGCCGCCTACTATCGCCGCACCCTGTGGGGCCGGGGCTGGGACATCCTCTCGGACATCGAGCAGGCCAATGGGATCCGCACCTTGGTGTTCGAGTCTCCCCCCCACCCCAAAAAGCCTCTCCAACAGGCGGTGGTGCAAGTGGGATCCCCCCGTCGCGGGCCGGATCAGGTGGAATATCGCGATATCTTGATTTTGCTGAGCACCGTATCCCCCTCTGCCACGGCAGAAGACCTCTCTGCGGCCAAGCTCGCTCCCCCAACTTCCCCCTGAGGATGCCCATCTATACCCAGTCGATTCAGATTGCGGCCAGCGTGGCCCAGGTGGATCGCTGCCTCACCGACCTGGAGTTGATGAAGCGCTGGCTCAACCCGCTGTTGGGCTGTGAGGCGGTGGGATCCCCTCTGGCGGAATTGGGCAGCCGCTACCGCTTTTTCCTTCGCTTGCCGTTTGTATCCCCCAGCTTGGATTGCGTGATTACAGAGCGGGCAGAAGGCTTGGTGCAGTGGCAGTTTAAGGGATTTTTTGAAGGAACCGACCGCTGGGAATGCCATCCCCAGCCGGGGGGTACCCTTCTAGTCAATTGCTTCAACTTCCGCATTCCCAATCCCTGGGTGGCGGCAGGGTTTTACCTGTTGGCAGCAGGGCCGACCCAGCAGGATATGCGGGCCCAGCTCCGACGGCTGAAGGCGGTGGCCGAGGCTTTGGGTTAGGCTGGTGGCAAGTAGTAAAGAAACGTAAAAAACTGCAATGACCAGCAACAGCGGACTGTTTAACCGTCGCTTTGCCGACAACTTCATCCCCCAACCAGCCAACACTTCTCTGGAAATCGGCCAGATTGCCCCCGATTTTGAGCTGCCGCGCGTGCAAGGGGATCCCGTGCGGCTATCGGACTACCGCGGCCAAAAGCCGGTGGTTCTGGCTTTTACTCGTATCTTCACCGAAAAGCTTTTTTGCCCTTTTTGCTACCCCCACATCCAAGAGCTGAAAGCCCGCTACAGGGAGATCCAAGCTCTGGGGGCGGAGCTGCTGATGGTCACCAGCACTGATCCGGTTCAAAGCCAGCAGATTCAAGCAGACCTGCAGCTGCCTTACCCGCTGCTGGTGGATCCCGAGTGCAAAACCTTCCGCCTCTATGGGGTTGGCCAAGCTTTGGGAGCACCCCTGCCGGCCCAGTTCGTTGTGGATCGGGAGGGCAAACTGCGCTTCAAGCATGTTTTCTCCTTTGCCCAGCCCAATGCCGATACCGATGAGGTGCTGCGGGTGTTGCGGGAGGGGCTGCAAACCGGCTGGGATGGAACCCGTAGGGTGGCCCCTATCCCCTTTTTCTAGGGATCGGGCTTCTCTGCCATTGGACTTCCAGGGAGAGAGACTGCGATGTTTGCCCGTCTGGCCCAGAGTGGGGCGCGTCAGGCCGAGATCCTGGAGGTGGTTTTGCGCCACGGTTGGGACTACATGCGCCGCTTGCTCTCTTTTGGCAAGGCTGGGGAACCCCAACTGCCCCCCCCAATGGTGCTGCGCAACATTTTGGTGGATCTGGGGCCGGTCTATGTCAAGCTAGGCCAGCTGCTGAGCACCCGTCCGGACCTGTTGCCGCGAGAGTACATCGAGGCCCTCAGCACTCTGCAGGCCGACGTACCTCCTGTTCCCTGGAATGCGGTGGAGATCCTGCTGCGGCAGCAGTTGCGGCAGCCGTTGGAGCAGGTGTTCAGCAGCCTGGACACAGAGTCGGTTGCGGCGGGATCCATTGCCCAGGTCCATCGGGCTTGTCTGGTCAGCGGCGAGTGGGTGGCCCTCAAGATCCAGCGGCCCGGGCTGGAGGCGGTGGTGGAGCGGGATACGCGGCTAATCCGGGGCATTGCCGAGCTGGTGGCGCAAACGGAGTTCGGCAGGTTGGCAGATGTGGTGGCCTTGGCGGATGAGTTCTGCCGGGCCATTCAAGCAGAGCTGGACTTTACCCAAGAGGCCCGCCACACCGAGCAGCTCCGCCAACAGTTGCAAAGGGGGCGTTGGTTTGATCCGGCCCAACTGGTGGTGCCGCGCATCCATTGGCCTCTCACTACGCCAAAGGTGTTGACGCTGGAGTGGATCGAGGGCCGGCCCCTGTTGGAGGCGGATCGCAGCGACGCGGACCCGGAAAACATCGCCCGCCTCTTGACCCGCGCTTTTTTCCAGCAGATCTGCATTGATGGCTATTTCCACGCCGATCCCCACCCCGGCAACCTCTTTTACTTGGGATCCGGTCGCGTGGCCCTGCTGGATTGCGGCATGATTGGGCGGCTGGATCCGCGTACGCAGCAGATTCTGCTGGAGCTGATGCTGGCCATTGTCAGCCTCGATGCCCAGCGCTGTGCCGAATTGACCCTGGAGTTGGCCCTGCCGGAAAGATCCGCGGCCCGCTCGCGGGATCAGACTGTCAGCTTGGCCCAGCTCCAAAGCGACTACGAGCGTCTGCTGCGCCAGTACTACGCCCTGAGCATTGCGGAACTCAACTTCAGCCAGCTCTTTTCTGAGATCCTGCAGGCGGCCCGGCGCAACCAGATCCGCATTCCCGGCAATTTGGGCCTCTGTGCCAAGGCGCTGGCCAATTTGGAAGGGATCGCCCGCCAGCTCACCCCCGACTACAACCTGCCGGAGCAGCTTCGCCCCCTGATGGCGGATGTGTTTCGGGCGCAATTGCTGGGGGAGGCCCCTCTGCCTTCGCTGCTGCGCACGGCTTTGGATTTGAAAAATCTCTCTCTGCAATCGCCGCGCCAGATGGAGCTGCTGCTCAGCCGCATCACCTCGGAAACCCAGCGCTGGAACTTGACCATCCAAGAGCTGGACGGGATCCGCAGCAGCCTGGATCAGTCGGCCAACCGCCTTTCCTACAGCATTGTGGTCGGCTCTCTGATCGTCGGAGCTGCCATCATCTCGGCTCAGACGCAGCGGTTTCAGGTCTTTTGGCTGAGCGAACTCCTGTTCGGGGCGGCCAGCCTGTTGGGGCTGTGGCTCGTCATCAGCATCCTGCGCTCCGGTCGCCTGCGCGGCTAGATTGGCTGAGGTTGGCTCATCAGTGGACTCAGGGCCCTACTGCCCTTGTCTGGATCTCGATGTTTCCAAAAGAACACCAAAACGGTATCAACGCCTCCGCGAGCGATCCGCCAAAAGCCGCAAAGGCCGATTCTTTCGTTCGATCCCTCGACGCCTTGCGCCACAAGGCTTTCCGGCCCCAAAACCCCCTCGCCAAAACTCTTTTTGCCGACTTTTTTCCGGATCCCTCGCAAATGGGCCTTGCATTCCTTGCCCTGCTTGGGTTTAATAGGGGTGGAGTTCCCCCTTCGGGGGGATCCCTAGAAATTGGAAACATGGAGAATTTCATTGGCCTCGCGAAGTGAGTTGGTAGTTCCCCCTTCGGGGGGATCCCTAGAAATTGGAAACGATTTTGTTCATTTGGGTACCTCCCAATTACTACACTGTTCCCCCTTCGGGGGGATCCCTAGAAATTGGAAACCCTGCCAGTCGCCATCCCAGACGAGCCATGCTGGATGTTCCCCCTTCGGGGGGATCCCTAGAAATTGGAAACCCCTTGCTTAACGATCCCGAAGACGTTCAGAGTTTCGTCTGTTCCCCCTTCGGGGGGATCCCTAGAAATTGGAAACACCGCGACAACGTAGTGGCCATCAATCCCGATAAACTGTTCCCCCTTCGGGGGGATCCCTAGAAATTGGAAACTAGGGACTAACTCGCTTTGTGGACATTCCGACCTCCGTGTTCCCCCTTCGGGGGGATCCCTAGAAATTGGAAACCGGATCGAAGCCGGATCCCAACTTCTCAGAACCTGTAGCGGAGGTTCCCCCTTCGGGGGGATCCCTAGAAATTGGAAACTAGTCATCCGCTCCGATCTTAAGGCCCTTTAGGCGGTCTTGTTCCCCCTTCGGGGGGATCCCTAGAAATTGGAAACTTTCAGAAAATCGAGTTGTCTTCTCCGAGGGTGGAAAGAGTTCCCCCTTCGGGGGGATCCCTAGAAATTGGAAACTGGAACGCGTCGCCCGTAGATCTGGTGGTGTCCTGCCCTAACCCCGCCGACGGCAAGCCGTTCCCTCTGCCTGCGGGTGGATCCCTGTTGCTGGTGCCGTTGGACAGCAGCAACCGAGTGGCCATTAGCCGCAAGGACGGGATCCGGGGCGTGGGCGTACCCGTGTTTTGGTGTCCGGTGGAGGTTGTTGGGTAATGCAAGCACAAGGACTACTACAAGAACTGGAGCAGATGCCCTGGCTGGCCGTGACAGGGCGAGTCAAAGACTGGCTAAGGGATCCCCAGGGGCGACTGCCGGTGAGCTGCACCGTGCGCGTGGTGCGCAACGACTGGCAGGACGTGTTGGACGCCCTGGTGTTCACCTCCTACGGACTGAGGCACGGCGCCGGAGTGGCGGTCAACCTGGAGTCGGTGGTGGCCAAAGATCTGGTGTCACCCTGCCCCCATCGAGTGAGGGTGAGCTGGGATCCGACAGCGGAGGCGCTAGACGGAGAGACGCTGGTGCCTGTGGCCGACTCGATGGCCGAGCCGCTGGACGGCGCCTGGTCGATTGAAGGGTCTTGGCGCGCCGTCTGGGAGGCGGCCCGTCGTGGCCCTGTGCTGGTCGACCTGCACCGGCTGCGTCCTGCAGGCACGGTCAACGACCGTGGTCTGGTGGCCTCGGGACCAGAGTCGTTCGCCCAGATCTACAAGGCTCTGACCCGGTATTTGCAGCAGCCCTGCCTGCGGCACCTGCTGCGGCTGTTCAGCGAACTGAACGGGGTGTTGCGCCGGGGCGGCACCTACAAGAACGGCGCCATCACCGTCCACCTGCGCTGGGATCACCCGGAGGTGGAGGAGTTTCTGGAGACCGACCCCGCCCAGACGCCCTGGATCAAGCGGTGTCTGACGGTCGAGCCAGAGGTGTTGGGATCCCCGCTCCTGGACAAGATCCTGGCCAGGGTGGCCGACGGATCCCTGTGGCTGGGCAAGCCCGTGTACGACGCCGACGGCCAACGGCTGTACCTCAACGTCTGCCTGGAGATCCTGTTGCCCGACCGCGGCACCTGCCTGCTCAGCCACCTGAACCTGGGGCGGCTGGATGCCGCAGGGATCCCTGCGGCCTACCGGCGGGCCATGGACTGGTTGTGCCGGCTGCACGCGGTTACGGGCGTGGACCAAGACGGTGTCTACCTGTCCCCACGGGTGGATCGACAGGTGGGGCTGGGGTTGCTAGGGTTGGGATCCCATCTGGCTATCCACGGGATCCGGTACGAAGAGCTGGTGACGGCACTGGAAGGCGGACGGGCCAGCGTCAAGGCCCAGCGACTGGCCACCGCCCTGGAGCAAGGGATCCAAGAGGCGGCGGCAGTGGCGCGGCAGTACGGGATGCGGCGGGCGTTCACGGTGGCCCCCACCGCCAGTGTTGCCTACCGCTACACCGACGCCGAGGGCTGGACGACCACACCGGAGATCTCGCCCCCCGTCAGCGCCTGGGTGGAGCGGGAGTCAGAGACTTTCGGCGTGCAGTTTTACGACCACCACCCGCGGGTAGAAGTGGCGGGCCGGGACGTGAGCTGGAGGACTTACTACCGGCTCTGCTGTGCCCTCCAGCGGCTGTACGACCGCACCGGCCTAGCCCACGCCATCTCCCACAACCTCTGGGTGCCAGGTGCGCCCTGCGACCGGCAGTGGCTGCAGGACTGGCTGCAGTCCCCCCTGCGGTCGACCTACTACCGCCTGCCGGTAGACCAGAACTTGGCCAAAGACCAGATTTTTTGTCCTGCTTGCGCTGAATAGGTGTCAACATGAACCCACAGTTCTATACAGAAACGGTAGCCCGCAAACGCCCCTGGACGCCCACAGTAGGGGATCCAGATCCTGTACGCGAGGGATCCGAACTGTGCCTGCAGCGGGCGTTGGCCTGCCGCGTCCTGGAGTTGGACGTGGCGGACTGGCTGGAGGCAGAGCTGTCGCGGGGCCAGTTGCCCGAACCGGTGATGGCCGCGCTGCGCTCCAACCAGGCGGACGAGGTGCGCCACGATCAGGTGCTGAATATGGCGGCGGCGGCCTACGGCTGGGATCCCTCGCCTGCGGACGCGGCGGCCCAGGCACTGCGGCAGGAGTGGCTGGCCCACCCGGATCCCCCGGTGGTCAAGGCGGCGGTGCTGGAGTCCAGTGTCTTCTTTGTGATCCTGCCAATACTGCGGCGATTCGGCGGGGTGACGCTGCGGGTGGTGGCCCGTGACATCTCTGGGGACGAGACTGCCCACGCGGCAGTCAACCGACAGCTGAGCGCCGACCTGGGTTACAGATTCTCTCCCAGTCTCAGCCGTCTGCGGCGGCGAACGGTGGAGTGGATCGTGGAGCCGCTGCGGGTGGCCCGGGATCCCCAGGGGACACCGGAGTTCTGGCTGGACTGCAGCGACAGCCTGCTGGAGCGGGGCACAGCGCCTCAACTGCGGGACACGCGGCGGGCTAGTGTGCTGGCGTTCTTTGAGGTGGATAATGGCCGGATCCCTAGATACAGCTGAAGCGGTCTTTCGGTTCGCCCAGCAGGCAGCGGCGTCGGGCCAGGGATCCCTGCGGTCTCTGGTGTTTGGCCTGTGCACCGCCGCCGGCGAGTGCGCGCGCCACGCCCTGCGCAGGGATCCCGTGCGGCTCCAGTGGGCACTGCTGGAAGTGCTGTGGTACGCCTGTCGGATGTTCCCCCTTCGGGGGGATCCCTAGAAATTGGAAACTTAAGCGCCTTTGCCATCTGAGTTGCGGACTTTTTCGTTCCCCCTTCGGGGGGATCCCTAGAAATTGGAAACTCGCAGCGAGGTTGAATGCCTCACCTAAGTGTGGAGCTGTTCCCCCTTCGGGGGGATCCCTAGAAATTGGAAACTTGTTGGATCCCTTGCCACCTTGGGGTGTATTTGTTGAGTCAGTTTCCCTGTGGTGAGGGATTCTTGAGGATGGGGAAAGGACTCAACAGCTTGCACCGGCTGGCGCGTCAGTATGCGCTTCGAGTTCTGGATGCTGCCGGTATAACCCTCAATGGCTCACAGCCCTGGGATATTCAAGTTCACGACGAGCGGCTCTACCTGCGCTGCCTGCTCTATGGATCCCTGGGCTTTGGCGAGGCCTACATGGAGGGCTGGTGGGATTGCGAGGCCATTGATGAGTTAGTTTGTCGTCTCCTAACTGCCCAGGCGCCGCAGCAGGTGGGTTGGCTAACTCAGCCCTTGCTTGGGTTGGACAGTTGCCTTATCAACCGCCAGCGGGGCAAGGGGGCATTCGTCATTGGCCAGCGCCACTACGACATTGGCAACGATCTCTATG